>WLWF01001335.1_pt1 | contig 20535 bp, 20 predicted proteins | sample 6718331 | NCBI WGS metagenome assembly WLWF01 (sample SAMN12718692, study PRJNA515312) | sponge metagenome | isolation source: marine sponge | host: Mycale hentscheli | place: New Zealand: South Island, Marlborough, Capsize Point | collected 2003-05-01
AACATTGCAGCTGGGTCATCATAAACATGGTTAGTACAAAGGATAGTAGTCTGAGTAGTAGCACCAAGGTTAGTACAAGTCTGCATAAGAGACTTCATAGCACGAGCCTTTGATCCCATATCTGATGAAGTACTCTCTTTACCCATACGACTATGCTCAAGTTCTGATTGAAGGTTACCAAGTGAGTCAATAGCTACAATGAACTTACCTTCAAGACCTTTCTCTTTAACTGAAGTAAGGAACTTATACAAAGCGTTACGAGTCTGCTCAATAGTAACACAAGGAACATATTTAACTTTACTAATATCAAGTCCGATACGCTCAGCACCTTCTGGATCAACAGCATTCTCAGTATCAAAGATAACTGGAATCAAACCCTCTTTCTGGGCATTAGCTAAAATCTTAAGAACAAACAATGTCTTACCGGTCATGGATTCACCACCAAGCATTGTTACCCTACCTTTAGGAATACCTCCATGAATAGAACCTGATACAATAGCATTAAGAACATAACTACCAGTATCGATCCAACCACCTACCCGTGATAGAGTGCTATCTTCAAGGTAAGTAGCAAATGGATTGACCTTATCAATAGAGTCAAGAGCCGCAAGGGTATCTTTATCAAAATTACTCATATAATAATATTATGAAGTATAATCTGCAATAATCAACTGTATTGATTAAATAGTTATATGTCCACACCAACTTCTGATGTATTACTCAATCTAAGTAATGATTTTACTCACGCACAAGCAAGCATTGTAGATAATCAATGGAGACAAGATACTACCGAGTATTATATTCAAACTGTTGATTCTGGCCTTCTTGTTCCAGAGAGAACATTTACTTGGGGATCCTGGTATCGTAGTGATTTAGTTACAACAATACCATCTGGAACAGTAGTTATCTGGCACCCATCCTTTAGTGGTGCTGTCTCTACATTTACTTGGGATGAAAATACATTAGAATCACCTGAATGGCATAACAGTGCACCTGAATATGCCTTTGTAGGTCAGGGTCTTGGTCCAATATCTGACGAATATGTTACCTACACACCATCAGGAGGTGGTGAAGAGGGTGGTGAAGAAGGAGGTGAATCAGATGCAGACCGTAAACGAAGACTATACCTACTAGGGTATATCTAATAAAAAAGGCTACCGGTTACCCGATAGCCTCTTTGCTTCACACGCAAGATTGTTTATGCATCTTCACCATCAGCACCGAAGAGCTGAATGACTTCTGGCTCTTCATCAGCTTTAGGTTGTGCTGGAGCTGGGTTATTGATGGCATGATACTGTGCAGTAATTTGTGGAGTAAGCTTTACTGTAGAAGTAGTAATAGCTGCCTTATGGAAGGTCCACTCGTTGTTCTGCTTATCACCTTCAATGAACTCCATAAAGAGATAAGGGAAGGTTTGTACTTGAAGCTGACCATTTTGTGGGTCTGGCTGAACATGTACAATAACTGGGTTATTAAGGGTCAAAGTCTTTGCAGTTGAACCTGTCTCGACTCCGACTACGGTACGACCTACTTGGTCAACAATAGCAATGATTTCTTTTTGATCACTCATACAATAGTATTATGGCAGCTCTCTACAAATAGTCAACTAGTTGATTACAGAAAGTTCCTAATTAAATATACGTATGCTTAATCCAAATGCTGGTAAATCTATATTTGTTCAGATAGCATCCTTTCGTGATAGTGAGTTACTACCTACACTACATGATATGATTGACAAAGCTAACGAGCCTGAGCATCTTAAGATTTGTATTTGTTGGCAACATAGTGAGGAAGATGAGTGGGATCATCTAATGGAGTTTGATGGTGATGATAGGTTTATCATTATTGATGTAGATGCTAAAGACTCTAAGGGGGTATGTTGGGCAAGGAATCTTATACAACAAGAGTATGATGGAGAGGACTTTACTCTACAACTCGACTCACATCATAGGTTTGTTGAGGGTTGGGATACGGAACTAAAGAACCAAGTACTACAACTACAACTACATGGATATGAGAAGCCATTGATTACTGGCTATATGACAGCTTACCATCCATCACAACCCAAGAATGAATGGTCAGATGATCCATGGCAAATGCGCTTTGATAGATTCACTCCAGATGGTGTTGTGTTCTTTAGACCTGATGGTATACCTAACTGGCAAGAAAGAACAATGCCCGTACCAGCAAGGTTTTACTCTGCTCACTTTTGCTTTACATTAGGAACTTTTTGTGAAGAAGTTCCTCATGACCCAAGATACTACTTCCATGGGGAAGAGATTACTATTGGTGTTAGAGCTTATACATATGGCTATGATTTGTTCCATTCACATAAGTTGGTTTGCTATCACGAGTTCAGTAGAGACTATAGACCAGATAAGCACTGGGATAGCTATAGTAAAATTACTCAACACAATGAAGAGACATATAAGTTAATGAGAGGTCTACTCGGTATTGATGGTGAGTCACTATCTAAGAAAGAGACATATGGAACTTATGGACTTGGAGATAAAAGAACTATAGCTGATTGGGAACAATATGCTGGTGTACAGTTTAGTGATAGAAGTGTTAAGCAACCTACTATTGATGGTGAGTTACCTCCTGTAGATAAGGAACTACCATTTGGTAGAGTCTTTAAGCATTGTATTGATATGCATAAGAGTACTCTTAAAGATATTGACTTTGTTGCTATCATACTAAAGGATAAAGATGGTAATGATCTTTATAGACGAGACTATACTGCTGTGGAAGTAGCTCAACATACACATGGAACTAATGTTAATCTTTGGATTGATGCACCAGTAACAGCGAAACCAGCTGAATGGATTGTATGGCCTAACAATGGTGAGTGGTTAGAGCGCAAGAGTGGCACTCTATAGGAACAAGATTAAATAAGTGCATGTACGAGAGTAGCACTATATTTATACAAATTGCTTCTTACAGAGATAAGGAACTAAGACCTACTATTGAGAACCTTCTTAAGACTTGTAGGTTTCCTAACATGTTACATATATGTATTTGTCATCAGCACCATCCTAAAGATAGATGGGATCACTTAGATGAGTATCAAGACGATCCTCGCTTTACTATTATCGATATTGACTCTCGTAAAGCTAAAGGTGCTTGCTGGGCTCGTAATAGAATACAACAAGAGTATAAAGGTGAGGACTTTACCTTTCAGTTAGACTCACATCATAGGTTTGCCGATAACTGGGATGTAGAGTTAAAGAAGATGTATGCTCAATGTAAGCTTAATGGTTCCAGAAAACCTCTCATTACTTCTTATATACCAGCATACGATGCTGATACAGGTAAGCCTATTGACAACGAGCCTTGGGCATTGAACTTTAACTACTTTGGTCCTGAAGGTCCGTTGCATACTATACCTGCTACCTTACCTGGTTGGGAGAGTATGGGTGGTCCAGCAAGGGCAAGATTCTTCTCAGCTCACTTTGCATTTGCTGATGGTGCATTTAGTACTGATGTACAACATGACCCAGAGATGTATTTCCATGGTGAAGAGATTAGTCTTGCTGCAAGAGCATTTACACATGGTTATGACTTATATCATCCACATAAGATTATAGCTTGGCATCACTATGGTAGAGAAGGTAACCCCAAGCATTGGGATGATGCTAAGAAGTGGGGTGAAGCTAATCAACATTCTTATTCAAGAGTTCGAAAGCTATTTGGTATTGGTGGTGAAAAGTTTGCTAAGGGTGAGTGTAAGAGAAAGTATGGCTTTGGTAAGGTTCGAACATTAGCTGAGTATGAAGAGTATGTTGGAGTTCGTTTTAAGGATAAGACTATACAACAATATACATTAGACAATAAGCTTGCACCTAACCCTACTATTAAGGGTAAGAAAGAGTATAAGGATTCCTTCAAGGGCTTCTTTAAGCTGTGTATTGACTTAAGCTTTGAGCAAGTACCAAGTGATGACTACGAATTTTGGGCAGTAGCTTTCTTTAACGATAAGGATGAAGAGGTATATCGTAAAGATGCTGATGTAGAAGAGATCAAACGTTTGAAGTCTGATGAAGAGACATATGTTAAGCTTTGGAGATCATTTGCTACTACTGAAAATATTGTTAAGTGGAGAGTATGGCCTTGTAGTAAGAGTAAAGGCTTTGAGGATGCAATCGAGAGCCATATAGGATGAAGACATTACTACTAACATCTATCTACACCAAGCTGTGGGGTACAGACTTGGGTGGTAGAACGAGTCGTGATCATCACTACAAGTGGTCTCTTCTTAACATACTCAAGACTGAACCTACTAAGGTAGTTTGTTTTACTAGTGAAGAGGAACTACCAGAGCTTGAGGCTTGGTTCTACCATGTACATAAAGTTAATAAGGAACAACTTGAGTTTAGAGCTTACGATCTTTATAACTGTGAACATTACGACTTGATACAAAGGAACAAAGATGTAGAGTTCGTTAAGAGTCATGATAGGTGTCATGAGATACAATATATGAAGTTCTTTTGGTCAAGGCTTATTGAGGATAGGCATGACTACGATAGGTTGTATTGGATTGATGCTGGTCTATCACATGGTGGTCTATTTCCAGAGAAGTATATGATGGGTAATGAATGGGAAAGACATTTCCTTATTAGTCTCTTTACACCTGAGTTACTATCTAAATGGAATGATGCATCTAATGATAAGGTAGTTATGTTCTCTAAGAACAATGACGATAGATACTTCTGGTCTCAGACATTACCTCAATCTTATTATAAGGAGTATGATAGAACCAGACATATTATTGGTGGTATGTTTGGTAGTACTCCTAAAGCTTATGATGAGCTTACAGACCGCTTTGAAGAGCTACTACTCACTCTATTAGATAAAGAGGATGATCTCTATCATGAGGAGTTAATCTTATCTTGCATGGCAGTTAACACACCAGAAGACTATAACCTTTTAAAGTTCGATGATTGGTATGCTCGAGATGAATGGGCACATGAGGGCATCGATAACATTTTATTTTACCATCTATTTATATGAACACTACTATAGTATCAGGTCTTTGGGACATTAAGAGACACAATAGAAGCTTCGATCACTACATTGAAGCATTTGAAAAGTTCCTATCTATTGATCAGCCTATGTATCTTTATGTACCAGAGGAGTTAGAGGACTTTGTTTGGCAATATAGGAGTGAAGAGAATACTGTTATTAAGGTTTGCAACTTAGAAGATGTTAAGAACATGTATGCACCATTTTGGGATAAGACTCAAGAGATAAGAACATCGGAGGAGTGGGTTAAGCGTGCTGGTTGGTTGGAGGACTCACCTCAATATAGGCTTGAGTACTATAACCCTATCGTACAATCAAAGATGTTTATGCTTAATGATGCATCTATCTTTAACCCTTTTAATACTGAGTACTTCTATTGGTTAGATGCTGGTATTACCAATACGGTTCCTGATGGTCACTTAAGGGATGAGCCTGTTTTAGATAGTTTACATAAGTTTACTACCGAAGATGAGTTTATGTTCGTAGCCTTTCCCTATGAAGCTAATGAAGAGATACATGGCTTCGAATATCCTGCTATCAATAGTTATGCTGGTGATGATGTTAAGTATGTTTGTAGAGGTGGTCTGTTTGGTGGTCATAAGAAGGTAGTAGGTAAAGCTAATGCTGAGTACTATGCATTACTAAGTACAACATTAGGTGATGGTTACATGGGTACTGAAGAATCTATCTTTAGTATTATGGCTCACATCAATCCATATACATATAGAAGATTTGATATTGAGTCTAATGGCTTAATTGTAAAACTTACTCAAGATATTATTGAAGGTAAAGCTAAGTTAGCAGAGCTTGATGGTAACTTTATCAGACAACGGTATAAGACTGCAAAGGTAGTTCCTGATAACGTTACAAAGGAACTTAAGACTAACTTATACATGTTGACATTCAATATGCCTGAGCAGTTAACTCATACTATTAAGACAATGGTAGAGACTGAAGGTCTAATGACTCACCCATCTAAGTTCATCTTTGACAACTCTACTAATAAGGAAGCAATGAGAGCTAATCAAGCTATTGCTGAGATGCATGGCTTTGATTACATTCCAATGGAAGGTAATATTGGTATATGTGGTGGTAGGCAAGCTGTAGCAGAACATTTCGATAAGTCTGATGCTGACTACTATCTATTCTTTGAGGATGATATGACCTTTAATGGTCCGGATCAAAAAGGTGAAGTATGTCGTAATGGCTTTAGAAAATATATACCTAACATCTATGAAATTATTCATAAGATAGCATATGTTGAAGACTTCGACTTCTTAAAGATGTCTTTTACTGAGGTATACTTCGATAACGACAATCAATGCTCTTGGTATAACGTTCCTGATGATGTTCGAAAGGAACATTTTCCTGACTACCATAAGTTACCAGTTATGGGATTAGATCCTAACTGCCCAAAGACTGAATGGGGTACTATGAATACTATTGATGGTGTAGCTTACATTACCGGTGATGTATATTATGGTAACTGGCCAATGATTGTCAGTAAGGAGGGTAATCGAAAGATGTTTTTAGAAGAAACATGGGCACATCCACATGAACAGACTTGGATGTCACACATGTTCCAATTAACAAAAGAAGGAAGGCTGTCTCCAGCGATCCTTCTTGCGAGTCCTATATGGCATGATAGAATTGTATACTACAATGCCGATGAAAGGGTTGAGAGTTAACGTATAGCAGGTACTTGTTCAGCTAGCTTACGAGCATCCTCTAGAGCCTTTTGAGCTTTCTTTGATGGTGCAGTAGATGCTTCAGAGATATCTTCAAGTGCTGCTACAAGAGTAATAATTGCTTGACGAGCTGCTTCAAGTTGAGGTGATCCAAACTCACCAGAGCCTTTATCTTTACCGTTAACAGTTGACTTAACAATGCTTAGCACTGAAAGAGTTCCTTTAAGTTGCCCACGTTTAAATGCAGGGTGACCTCCTGGCTTGCCGTCAAGTTGTGGTTTGTCTAAGTATGATGATTCACTCATACTTATATTTATACCCTACTTTGAATTATGCAAATAGATCAAAGAGCTCAGTCTTAACGTTCTCAGAAGGCTTACGAATAGCCCAACCAACGCTATCATAGAACCTTGAGATAGACTGAAAGAGAATCTTATCAAACATCTTCTCATAGTCAATCTTGAAGTACTCATTGAACTCCTCAGGCCATTCATACTTGAAGCCCATAGAAGCAACACCATACTTGTTAGGAGTCTCAACATACATAAAGCGAACCTTATCACCAGATGAGATAGCCTCATACTTGTTACCAGTCTTAAGCTCATCACACATACGGTTATAGTAATAAGCAGACTTAGCATGCACAGGCATACCCTTAACGGTTTCCCAATCACGACAAGCTACTGCATGCTTCTCATAACCCTTAACACCCATAACGAAAGCAATCTCTTCAGGTGAAAGAGTCTTGAAAGTCTCATATGCTTCGTTGAAGATCTTATTAGTCTTACCCAAGTCTTGAGTACCAAGCATAGTCTCAATGATACCCTTGGCATATGGCTTGATAGCATTAGGCATTGTAGTACGAACAACCTCAACACCGGTATACTTATACTTATTCTCCTTAATACCCTCATCATCAAGGATATGCATAACGTAACGCTTCTTCTGAAGGAAGGTAGCAACATCAGCAATCATCTCACGCTTGAATACAAATCGAGGATCGTCAGTTAAGAGAGCTTTCTTAGCCCAAGTAGTAATACCATCGTTAAGGTAGTCCTCGATCTCTTGAATCTTATCGTAAGTCTCTTGGTGAACAAGAGCATCGTCTTTAGACTCCCAGAACTTAACACCATTATCAATCAAAGGCTTGATAGAGATATAAGAGGAGTCAGTATCATTATATACAATGCACTCCTCGAGGTCACGTTCGGAGATGTTATCAGAGCCAACCTCTTCACGCATAAAGTCCTTAAGTAGTTCGTTGGAATGCTTGATAACAGCTTGACCAGTTAGAGTAACACTTGCAGCAATATCATCATCACCAATAGGAGCATTCTTGTTACCCATATAACCATAGCAAGAGTTAATCAAAATCTTGATAACCATTTGTTGGGTATTGAGACGTTCGACTTCGTACTTGAGGTCGATGTTGCCTGGGTCCTTCTTAAGCTTTTTCTGGTTAGTAAATAGACCCTTCTTAATCTCAACACGCTGGTTGTAATAGTATTCAAGGAACTCAGGAATAATACCGCGTTTCTTCTGACTAAATAGGAAACCAGCTTTTGATAGAGCACATTCTTCATCTTTAAGGAACTTTACGAAGTCAGGCTTCGATAGTTTAAACAACCTACCTGAGGTATGTTGGATAGTAATCTCGTTATCAGAGGTTTTCTCAATCTTACCAACCTTAGTCTCAGGGGAAGTATTGAGAGAGATCATAACGTTAGGGTATAGAGAGTTAGCATCAAAGGATATGATGTTCTCCTTGAACCCACGTTTAGGTTCAGCAACGTATGCACCTGGATTCTTATGGTCCTTGTTACCACCACGTACAAAGGTAGAGATAATCTCACCACGCTTACGAGCTCTAACGGTTAGTGCACCATTAATAACACCAATCGTACCCATAGCACCTTCGAGAGTAGTTAGACCAACATAGGATAACATTCTTAAGAGAGGAATGTACTGAAGCTTCTCTTCTAACTTAACAAGGAGGTTAACGTCCTGAACGTTGTAGTCAATAAACTTATTCCAATCTTGATCAGCAAGTTCGTGAAGAGCTAAGCCTTCGTAATCAATCTTCTTCTGACCTAACTCAAGTTCACCAATAGAGTCAAGCTTGTATGACTCACGAAGCTTAAGACAAAAGCGCTTATACACATCAAGGTAGTCAAGGTTAGCAACACCATCAAAGTAATAACGCTTCTGCTCACGACCAAAGCTACCCATACGCATACGGAAGTAAACATTACGTAAAGGTGAGAGACGATCTACATACTCTTGACCTAGGATACGCTCCATACGATTAACGATATAAGGAATATCAAAGCCTTCGGAGTTCCAACCACTAATGATATCAGGATGTTGCATCTCGATATACTTAAGGAAGGCTAAGAACATCTCACGTTCAGTCTTACAGTAATGATAGATCATATCATCACGACCCTCACCAGTATACTCATGAATACCAAACGTATTGAACTTCTTACTAAAGTTATCCCAAACAGTTATGACATTACAAACATGAGTAGGGTCATCTACATCAGGAAAGGTATCAACAGAGTAGGTCTCAATATCAATAAAGCAATACTTGATAGGATTACTATTGAACTCAGGCTTCTCATTCTCACCACCATATGCATCAAGCAAGTATTGTTGAGCTGGAGGAGAGTTCTCAAAGACCCTCTTAACTCCTGAGTCATTAAGGAACTTATAACGAGCATACCCATTCTGGAATGAACGCTTCTTAACTTTAGTACCAAAGATAGAGGTTTTATCACCTCGAGGATCTTCTACATAAAGATAAGGTTCGAAAGATACCTCACGCCTTACACGATCACCATCTTCGTTCCAAGCAAACTCTGTGATCGTACCTTCACGACCATTATAGACAACGTTTCTATACATACCTAATTATAGTAGAGTTCCTTAAGGGTTCCACTGCTTAAGAAACTTACGAGAAGGGTCTCCATATGGAGTCATTAATGCTTCCATTCGACATCCAATGTTCTCTGGATTCTCAAGTCGACGAGTCATACCATATTCACGAAGCTTAGAAATATTAGCAAAGTATCTCTTACGATTCTTGTAGTTAAGAATCCAATCCATCTTCTCTTCAAGCTCTTCACCAGTCTTAAACTTAAGATCATCCGGAGCAGTTGAGTAAGTATGCATATCTTGACACAAGCAAGGAATACCAAGAGTAGCTGCTTCAACAAACTTAATATCTGACTTAGAGTTATTGAAGTTATTCACAGTAAGTGGAGCTACCATAAGCTGAGCATTAAGACCAACAATAAAGTTAGGATACTCAAGTAGACTCTTCCATTGATAGAACTCAATCTTACCTTTCTTAACTAAGTCTTCAAGAGGTGGTGGGTAAGCACCTACAAAGATCCATTGATACTTGTCAACAGTCTTACGAACAATATCATTAACATGAGTAAAGTCATCTTTACCACCGTTCTTGTTACCTACGTCGTAATGAGCACCAGAACCTGTATACAAAACTCGAGGCTTTCGCTTATTAGACTCGAAGTTACGTTGAATAGTTTTTTGATCATAAAGATATCCCATCCATGTGAATGGTACAAAGTTAGGAATGACTGTTACATTTTGATTAGTAAGCTTAGATTGGAATAGCTTACGCATAAAGTCACATGTAAGAGTAATCTCATCACATAAGTCCATAATCTCAACACAATTATCACGAACCTCTTGAGTATCGAATGCAAACTTAAACTTATTATAGTCAGGAATCTCTTCACGAAAGACAACATCATCAACCTCATAGATGATCTTGAAGCCATGCTCTTGTTGAATCTTCTTAAGGTGCTTTGTAAACTCAACTTGTGACTTAGATGCTTGACGTTGTAAGGTTACAGCTTTGACACCTTCATACCAACGAGGGTCAGCTACCATTGCAGTAGTACTTTGACTAATACCTCGTTGAGTCATATTGATTACATTCTCAGGCCATATCAAGCGCCAATGACCACATCCAGAGTAATCAGCTAAGTAGTTAACAAAGCGAGGCATCGTAGCCTCTCGTGGTCGTGGATTTTGCTTTACAGGTGCTTGAGGTCTTGCACCAGGTAAAGGTGAGCCAAAGGGCTGGGGAAAAGGGTTACTACCAATCATCGAAGATATTGTATCCTACTCTTCAAGATAATCAACTCTTCTGCTAATACCATTTTCCTTCTCCATGAAAATAACTTCACCAGTAACAGCTTTAATAGATTCCTTACGGTGAGATATAACAATAGAGCACTCATCAAGCTCTTCGGTACGTTCTTGAAGTATTTGAGTTACAAGTTCGATACCCTTCTCATCGAAAGAAGAGTCAAACAACTCATCATAGATAGCAATGTTATACTTAACACCACCTTGAAGTCTTCTCATATCAGAGAAGGTAAACAAACAAGCAAGGTCAATTGACTTACGTTCAGCTCCAGAGAAGTTATGATAAGAACAAATCTTATTCTTCTCGTTAGTAATCTCTTCCTCAAAGTATTCGTTAAACATACAAATAGAGTTAGAGTCAAGCTTACGAAGATAAGTAAGAAGCTTACTATTAAGCAATTCAAGAAGTTTATTAACAATGAAAGACTTTACTCCTTCTTCAGATACAACATACTTAACAATATCAAGCTTAGATAAATCCTTTCTAAACTTCTCTACTTTACCTTCTACCTCACTTAGTCTCTTATTTGACTCAACAATAAGATCATCAAAGTCTGTATCAGTGCTCTCTACTTGCTTAAGATCAATCTCAAGTTCAGCTAACCATTCATCGAGTTGTGTAATGCGTTGAGCAATACTCTTCTTCTCTTGATTAGCAACCTTAGCAGAAGATAGTTCGTTATTCTTAGCTTGAATGGTTTGTTGTATCTTAAGCTTAATGTTATTAGCTCTTGTTACTGCTTCATTAACTTCTTTGATCTCTTCACCAAGTTCTAAGAGACGCTTCTTAAGAGACTCTTTCTCTTTCTCCATATGCTCTACATCATGTGCATCCATAGGACGTAAACATACAGGGCAAGTATCTTCATCTGTACCAATCTTAATATAAGCATCTTTCTGATGCTTTAGTTCAGCTTTCTTTGTACCAGCTTCAACATTTCTCTCTGTAATCTTATCATCTACTGTAACAAGCTTACCTTTAAGGTCTTCAATATTAGTCTCAATATCTGAAGTATCTCTATCTTGAAAAGAGCCAAGCTTCTCTGTTAGTCTCTCTTTCTCTGAGATGTTATTATCTTTTCTCTCTAAGTATACTGCCTTCTTATCTGCCCTCTTTGAGAGTGTAGCCTCCTTTTGAGACACATAGCTCTTATTCTGGTTCTTAACCTCTACTAAAGTAGCTTGAACAATATCATGCTCACGTTTTAGTTCGTTATACTCTACTCTAAGTTGAGTTAACATTTGAGAGAAGACCTCCATACCAAAGATATCTTCAATAAACTTACGCTTCTCAATCTTAGACTTAGCCATAAAGGGAACAGCATTGTTCACAGTCATAATGACACAGTTCTGAAAGATAGAAGGAGTAGCACTTGTTACATCACATATAAACTTATTAGTATTACCAATACTATCACGAGTAACATCAACACCATCCTTGAATAGCATTACCTTCGAAGGGTTAAGCATACGAATAACCTTATACTCATTAGTTTCTTTACCAGTAACTACCTCGAAGTCTAACTCTACATGAGTCTTACCACCAGTAATGTTATTAGGAATAAGATCCTTCTTTAACTCTCTTAGAGTATCACCAAAGATAGCAAAGTAAATAGAGTCTGCAATAGTACTCTTACCAATTGCATTACGTCTATCAGGTTTATCTCTGTTAGCACCAGTAATCACATGAAGACCTTTACTAAAGGATACTTCAACAGGCTCTTCACCAACCGAAAGGAAGTGCTGAATAGCTACTCGTTTAAAATTTACTGCTTTCATCGTTTACAACGCTCGTATAGACCAAGAGTATACTCGATTATAGACTTAGCATCGTCTAAATCCATCGTTCCTATGAAGTCTTCTATAGCTTGTTCAACGTCAACACCAGACATGTCTTCGATATCCTCACGATCTTGAAGGATTCGATTAAAGTTAATATCATAATCAACAGACAATTGTTCTGGAGCAAACTTATTGAACACATTCAAAAGGATATCCATATCATCTTGAGAAATATTCTTATCTACTTTAAGCTTAACAATATTATTGTTTATTTTATTTTGTACTATAGGAGTTATATCTCCTTCTTCTACTAACTCGCTAAGGAATACCTTCTCATAGCGAGGTGAAACTGTATTCTCAAAGAACTCATACTCCATAGAGTCAAGATCTAAGATATGATAACCTTTCGAGTTACCAGCATCACCGAAATCCATTTGAAATGGGTTACCACAATACAAGATAGTACCAGCACCGAATTGCTTCTCGTGTCTTGTATGGAAGTGACCACTAATAGTAAGTGGAGCTTTCTTAAGAAGGTCTTTTACCTTAACACCCTCTTCACAAAGCTTAAATCCAGTCATCTTAAAGGTCTCAACCTCAAAGTGACCAAAGATAACATCTGAGTCCTCAATAACCTTTGTAGGTGTATTCCAAGGACATAAAGATATCTTCTTATTAAATGCCTCAAGAGTTTGATATGTCTCGAGGATAGTTACATTCTTTCTATTCTTAAAGATAGACAATGAGTTAACATCTGTTCTATGCTTGTAATAGATATCATGGTTACCGCATATAGCGATAAGATTAAAGTCAGCCATCTTATCAAGAATCTCAGCACTCACTTGAAGAGTATTAACTGAGATCTCAGAACGATTGTGATGCCAATCGCCTGCAAAGATGATATCCTTAATGCCTTTCGACTTACACTCATCGACAAACCAATCAGCCCATTCAAGAGCGTATTGATGCCACTTAGTGCAGTTCGAATGAACACCAAGGTGCAGATCACTAAAGATAGCAATCTTAGACTTTTTAATACTCGGAATCATCATCGATAGGCTTCACATAAACAGTACCATGAGTGTTGTCTGGGTTACTCATATACTCCTCGTAAACCTTCTCCTTATAGGAGGTAATAGTAGCGTGGTGTTTCTTCTCTTTCTTAATACGATTAATGAATGCATGGTAAGCAATAGTAGTGAAGTATGAGAAAGGATTAGACTTAGTCTCAAACTTATACTTCTTATACTTCAATGCAGCATACATCTTAATCAAAGCATCACCAATCATATCGTCCTTATACGAATAGTTAATAAAGGATCCGTTATAGCTCAAGCCATACGCAATCTTTTTGATATTCTCAGCCAAGTCATCGGTCAAGATATCCGAGTCATAGTACTTCTGTAGACTCGCCTTGAACTCTTTAGGCTTAATATAATATTCTTCTTTAGACATTGTAACTTATTATATCCTATTGTTAAGAGATATCAACTTCTTTGTATTGGATCTTTTCCTTGTCATATATAGCCATACGCTTTTCACAATGCGCTTGACCATAGTTGAGCTTATCACACATATCAAAGATGATTAGCTTTGACTTTGAGTCATGCTTACGTAGACCACGACCAATAGATTGTACAGTACGAATAAAGCTCTTACCACCAGATGCAAATATGATGTTATGGAGATTCTTAACGTTAACACCTGTTGCAAAGATTGCACTGATGGCAATAACTACAACATTAGTTTCTGTTTCCATGATCTGCTTGATTCTTTCTCTCTCTTCTACATCAACTGAGCCTTGAATAAAGTAAACCTTCTTACCTTCTATTTTTTGTAGGTACTCTTCAATAACTTCACCATGCGCAATATGATTAACCATAATAAGCGTATTGTTAGGCAACTTACTAACAAGGCTTTTAATAATGTCATTTCGTCTGTCATTGTTATAAATGTATTCAAGCTCGTCTCTATAGCCATTAGGTCCACTAAAGTGTGGTCTTGGGCTATAGTTGATGTTCATTATCCTAACATTGACATTAGTAAGGAAGTTTTCCAATCGAAGCTCATAAGAGTTCTTCTCATAAATAACAGGACCAAGCTTTCCTATGATTGACCATTTATTAAGTTGGTCTTCTGGAAGTGTTCCAGTAAATCCAAACTTGTTAGGTGTCTTTATCTGTTGAACAATCTTTGAGATCTTATTACCAGCTGTTATCTTGTGACACTCATCAACTACTAACAAGTCAACATGCCTTAACCAATCATTCTCTTCAAACCTACTTTGAATAATACCAATGTTAGCAATGATTACATTAGAGGTGAAGTCAGGCTTAGTCTTTCCAGTCCATTTAGTGCACTTATAGTTGATACCAACATTGATAAACTCATCAAACGTTTGAGTTACCAATCCTAAGTCTGGGACAAGCATTAGACACTTGAAGGTATCGGGGTCATTACTTGCTCTATAGAATTGCTCAATTAAAGCTGCTGTAGTAAAGGTCTTACCAGCACCAGTTCCAAGAACACATGTACCAGTTCCAAGCTTAATTGCTTTTTGTATAACCTCTTCTTGATAGTTACGAAGAGTAAACTTAAAGTCAGTTACAATCTCTCTATCTGTACCAACTTTAAGAGCTTTAGCAAGTGCTGGTGTTATATCAATAGGTTCATTTATTTGTTTCTTGATTAGATATTGTCTAACCTCCCAATACAATCCAAGTTCACAAGCACCAGTAGGAGTTATGACATACTTTCTTCTTGGTGCAAAGCGACCATACCCTCTTGCAAATCTTGCTCCTGTATTTTCTACAGAGAAATGCTCTCGCATAGTATTAAACAACTCACTATCAGAGCATCTTATAAGAAGCTTAGCAGGTTGCTTAGGAGTAGGCTTTTTTATGTCAAACTGAATCATAGTTGTTCCATCTTCTGCAATTCAACAATGTTCTTAATATCGAATCCCATCTGTGACATTGTCTTCTCAACCTTCTCAAGATACTCAATAACAAGATCAAGCTCTTTAATCTTAGCAGTTAGGGATGCTAATGACTCATGACGTTCAGCTGCTTGCTCTGCTGCTGATTGAGATAACTTTACTGGTGAAGTTGCGATTACTTCCTTAGTAATGTTCTTCTTGAGTTGTTTCTTCTTCTCAAACGTAGCATTACGTTCAATCTTAGACTTAATAAGCTGAGCTACCCAATAATGCTTACGTGCAGGTAAGCGCATTGACTGTTCTTTGATGTTAAAGTCATCAAGCACAAGGTCTTTACCGACCTCATCGATATACTTTAAGAGCAATTTCATACCTATAGTATAAATAATGGTATGGAGAAATCAACTGGTAGATTTGCTAAGTACTTTAAGAAGGTTCTTGAGGAGAGTATGACTACAAGCGATGCTGGTGTTGGTTCAACTGGTGGTGATAATATGCAAGGTGCTGGTGTTTATGGTGATGCTGATGATATGAGATTACCTAAAGTACTTGGTAAAGTGCAATCACGCCTCTCAAGTTCAAAGAAGAAGAAGAAAAAGAAGAAGAAGAAGGCTAAAAAGACTAAACCAGTCTTTCACGAGGAGATTAAAGAAGCATAATGGATTTAGGCCACTGGACATGTGATGAGCAGTGGGATGAGCTCCCATTTGGCTTCGTATACTTGATTACCAACACGGTATCCAATATGAAGTACATTGGAAAGAAGCAAATCGAAAAGAAAACCAAGAGACCACCACTAAAAGGTAAGAAACGTAAGAGGATCATTGTGGGAGAGTCGGATTGGAAGACTTATACCGGGTCATCCGACAGATTAAACGCTGATATTGAAGAATTAGGTAAGAATAAGTTCAAATTTGAGATAATATGTGGTTGTGGCACTAAAAGTGAGCTGGCTTACCTCGAAACCTTGTATCAATTCCAAGCTGAAGTGTTACTTCGTGAGGATTACTACAATGGCATCATGAATTTCCGTATAGGACGTGTGAAGTTCACTAAAGCACCACCAAAGCTGTTGCTTTCTTAAGAGATGGGTGTATAATTGTGTAAGAGGTACGGAAAATGTTGGATTCATCATCAAAAAAGGCAACAAATATAGATAAGCCTAAGCTTAGAAGCTATTTTGATATAGAAAACAATGTTGAGTATGTAAATCTCGGACCTTACCTTGATAGTTCGTTTCAAGAGTATCAATATTACGTAACAGAGAACGAGTTACATACTCTTAAGCAGAAAGAAAAGAACCAACTCGGTACTCACTTCATATTAAACCAGATTCTTATTATATGTAGGATGTCTAAACGTAAGAAGTGCTTCTATTATGAGTTAAATGACGACTATACTGTTGAGAAGCTACTGGTTGAACGTATATTTAAAGTGCTTCCATCTAAAATTATCTATGATGATATTACTTTTGAGGAGTTTATTATCGATCAACGAGAGTTTCAAGCTTATACACCTATCGATACAAGTAAGATAACTTGGAAAAGGTTTAAACAGTTCTTGAAGAAGAACAACCTTACAATGATTGAGAAGAAATTTACTCACGATATTAATGTAAAGTTGAGCCTTTTGCATTAAATATTGGTATGTCAAAGTTTTTAAGTCTTGTAGCAGAGAATACACCTGGAGGAGAGATGAAAGAGTCTCTTGCTGATAAGTTTCACCGATTTGCTGATAGAGTTTCTGCTCTTGAAGAAGGTCGTGACATTGATATTGATGAATTGCTCCTTGAACTTAATGGTCTTAATGAAGAGCTTACAACATTAGGTGGTGTACCTGAAGTTGATGGTGAAGAAGATTTTGAGATGCTTGATAATAGACGTCAGAAGAAACTTGATAAGTTCGATAAGAATAAAGGTAACATTTCAGGTGCTTTGGCAACTGCTAATGAATTACGAGCAGCAGATCCAGATCCTAAGAGACCGTCACGTGGTGTTAAGCAAGTTAACCAAGCGGTTGATGGTTTAGGCAAGGCAGTTGCTAAGAACATTAAGCGTGCAACCAAAATGCTCAAATAATATGAAAACAGAAAAACTATTTAAATACTATGCATCTATGCTCAATGAAGAGGTAGATGGTGGATCTCCAGATGCTACTGATATTGCTGAAGTACCTGCAGAGGCTCTTGGAGCAGAGACTGAAGAATTGACTTCAGAAGGTGAGAAATATCTCGTCGAGCTTCTTGTTAAAGCATTCTTACATGAGCCTGATGAGTCAGGTGCTGCTACAGCTAAGGAGCTTCAAGCTATGATTGATGAAGATCCTAAAGGTGTTGCCTCTGCAATCAGTAATCTCGTTGAGATGGGTGCTGGTGAGATGAAAGAAACGCTTGCACAAGCTTAAGGAACATCGTTATATTGGTGGTATGAGATTAGAAGATATCTACAACAAACAGATCCTCAATGAAGAGGTAGAAGTTGTTATCACCAATGCTGATGGTAAGAAAGAGACATTCATGTTGGATGACTCTTATGGTAAAGTCGTTACAAGGCAGCTTAGAGTTAACTCCAGTGGTACCCTTACTGAGGATATTGACTCAATGTTTCAGCAGGCTGATTGGACTGGTCCTAAGCAGGGTGGTGCTAAGAACAAGTATAAAGAGATTGTAATTAACTCTCAGTATGATGAAGGTGTTCAATTAACTGATCACCTTGCTACTAAGAAGGATACACTTCTTAAGCTTTCAGATTGCCCAGTTGGTAAGGTTTTTAACTTTACTCAAGCCATTGCAAGTAAGCTTCCAAAGGAGTTTGTTAATGAGGACTTAAATGTCTTTATTCAGAATGTTCACCTGAATGTTATTCCAAAGGCTGCTACAGGTGTTGGTCTTGGTGAGTCTACTTTCTCACTATTTGGTACTGCACAAAAAGGTAGCAGTGGTGACCTTCAATGGGATGGTAGTGAGGTAGAGATTAAAACAAATGGACCTAACAAAGGTTCTGGTGCTATCTTAGGTGGTGATGGAAACATTAACAAGATTTCAGATAGACTTGAAGCTAAGTCCGATTATGTTAACCTTAATGCTAATACCTACGAGCGATATAAAGATCAGCTCGTAGAATTAATCAACACTTATACCTCACAAGGTAAGGAGCAAGCACAAGCATTATATAATCAGTTTGTAAAGGGATCAGATCAACTTAAGAGTTTGTTAAAGAATGGTAAGATTACTGCTCTATTAGACAATGTTAAAGATGTTGAGCAGTTTATGAATACGGTATTGTCTTCAAGCTCCTTCCAACCTCTTGCAAAGCAAAATGGTTCAGTAGGAGTTAATCCAGATAATCTTTTACCTAACAGACTACTTGCTCGTTTGATGTATGATATCAAGAAGAATAGTGAACTTGAAACTAACTTACCTGGTCAACTTGCTTCAATGTTAGGTGCTGATGCTACTGTTGAAGATTATGTTAAGGTATTCTCTGAGATGAAGACATATTCCGATTCATCAGACATTACAGATCAGTTAAATACCTTCTTCGAATCATATAATGCTACAGACTTTAATCCGAAGTCTAATTACAACAACTTCCAACGCTTGGTTGGAACAATCGCTATTATTTGTTACCAGGAGAAAATTGGTTTCGACTATCTTACAGCTGGTAATGACGATAAGATGACAATGGCGATCTTCAATACACAGAATCCATCAATTACTAACCTGTATAAGCAGTTAGAAGATGTTCCTGAAGTGACTTTCGACTTAAACATCGATACTTATGAAGGTGGCTCGTATAGATCACAGACAGTCATTGCAAAATCACCAAGAATCAAGCTAAACTAAAGGAACTCCGATATAATTAAGGTAGAACAACAAGAATATGAAGAACTTTAAACAATACTACGAGTCTCGCACGTTAATTAACGAGGCTAAGGCAAATACCCACCTAACTCACCTAGAAGAGCTTGTTCTCACGCAGGGTGAGCGTGGATATGGCATTGCTCGTGGTATGGTTGCTGATCTTCTTAGTCATCTTCAAGGTAAATCGAAGAGAAAGGTCAATACTTCGGTCAAATGGGACGGAGCTCCTGCTATATTTGCAGGAAAGCACCCAGAGACCGGTAAATTCTTCGTTGGAACCAAGTCTATCTTCAATAGAGAGCCTAAAATCAACTATACTGATGCAGATGTTGAGATGAATCATGGTCATGCGCCTGGTTTAGCTGATAAACTCAAGAAAGCTCTCAAGTATCTACCTAAATTAGGTATCAAAGGTATACTTCAAGGTGACTTTATGTTTGATTCATCCTCATTAGTACCAATGATGGAGGATGGTAAGAAGCATTTGACATTCAAACCTAATACAATTCGTTATGCTGTTGAGGCTGACTCGGAATTAGGTAAGGAAATTGGTAACTCCGTCTTTGGAATTGTCTTCCATACCGGTTATGCTGATCTTAACTCACCTCCTCAATACAATATTTCAGTTAAGAACCTCAAAAAGGTGCCTGGAGTATGGGTTGATGATGCAGTCTTTACTGATGCTACCGGTACTGTTACCTTAGACGTTGATGAAGCAAAGCAAATCAAAGATATGCTCAAGCTTGCTGACAAGATTAAGGTTAACTACAAAGGTCTTCCTCTTGAGTTGCTCAACATTTATGCTAACTCCGAGATTAGAGAGGGTAAGTTCTTAGAAGATGCTGAGACTTCCTACAAAGGCTTCCTTGAATGGTTCAATGGTCGTAAGGAGAAAGCTATTGCTAAGCTTAAATCCAAGGCTGGTAAGATTCGTTCTACTGAAGCCTACAATAAAAAGATGGCTGAGATCAAATCCGAAGAGGATAACATCATTAATGTCTTCAAAGTAAGTAAGTTACTTGCTCAAGCTAAACAAATTTTCGTTAACAAGTATAACAATG
>WLWF01001336.1_pt1 | contig 20533 bp, 48 predicted proteins | sample 6718331 | NCBI WGS metagenome assembly WLWF01 (sample SAMN12718692, study PRJNA515312) | sponge metagenome | isolation source: marine sponge | host: Mycale hentscheli | place: New Zealand: South Island, Marlborough, Capsize Point | collected 2003-05-01
CCTCCACCAAACATTAAGTGGTGGTCATCTGACTTCTCCATATGGTTGGTGTAGTAGGTTACCGCATTGAACAGACCCCATAGTGTGCCGCCCTTACTTGTAGTCTCCTTTTTTAAGGCAGACTCAAAGTCTTTTATCTGATTTATCTTGCGAGTGCTTACAGAAGACTGTTGCGAGTTCATATCCACCTTGAAGACATTCTCCATGACACGTTGAATGATTGTCCTATCAATGTTAACTTCAGTAAACCTTTTGAACTTATCCATTAGGTCTACATCCTCATCCATTGCCTTCTTAAACTCTGCTACCGCCATCGCCAGGCGGTCACTTGCAGTCATTGTATGTCTGAACCTGCTGAGTTCTTTCATAGCCTTGTGGAAAGTGTTACTACAACTGATGACCGTGTTGGTACTACCAAAGCCAATGGACGATGTACCATCATGCGAGTTGAGACAAGTGATGTGTCTCTTCAACGTGTCAGGACCAACGTGTTCGTCATTGAGTGACAGCTGGTAGAATATCTTCCTGCCATCTCTAAGGTCACCACCTTTGATGTTGCCACCAAACATATCCTGTATGCCTACTATCGTATCGGCTAACTCAAAGTTCTGCATTGGCTCGTATCGATTACCAACCGAACCAAGCCACCCATCGTTATCAGACCTGAACAGTCCGAATGTCTCGGTAGGTAGTTCTACAATACCATCGTCCGTTACTTTAGTAGCGGTCAATGGTTCTTTACGTACAGTCCAATTAGTTTCTGTAGACTGTAGGGTTTCAAATACTCTTTCTTCTTTTGTCATTTTGTTTTTGTTTTAGTTGTTATTGTTTTAGTGTTAATGTTCCTGACTACTTAATAAACCAATTAGGTGACTTCAACCAAAAGTCTATTACATCTTGACAATGGTTGAGTACATCGATTCTTTGGTCAGCTGGAAGCCCATCAACGATTCGGTTACCATCCTCACAAAACCCTCCGTACTCATTAGCATCTACATAATCATGTAGGTCACCAAAGTGCATAACATCAGCAGGTACTATACCATCTGCTATGTCACGTAGTATCTCATACTTCATTCGCATGATTGTCTTCTCAAGATTCAACGCACCTATCATACGTTGTATTTCTACTTTACTTCGATTCATTGTTTTCATCTTACTTGTTTTTGTTTTTAAATCCATCAATTCCAGGGTAACCATCATCGAACCTTGCTCCAATAATCTTGTAACCCCATTTGTTTTCAATCATGTTGCACCAATTGTCGTAGTGCCTTGCATCTGCAAAGTCCATACGGTAAACTATGTACTTGCCATGCGTTGTCTTCACATCTATACTTGCCTTTCTCATGCTTCAAATACTATGTTTGGTTCAACATTCCACCCTGCTTCAGAGTACATCTTTTCAATCAAGTCAATATAATTCTCAGCCTCAAAGTAGTTGTTACAGAAATCTGCTATGAACATATGAGATTTTTCCTCATATATGAATGACCACACTTGCTGTTCATCTTTATCTATCCATACATATGCATCATCAAATAAGTGGTGTATCTGATTATTATCGAAAGCATTTCTCAACTTCTTATGCTCGTAAAGATTCCCTACGGTAAGTTTATACAAGTGACCCTCCACTACTTTCCGTTTGTGCTTGTTGATGTAGTCCACCAGCTTACTGACTTTGTTCCTGACGTAATGAACATCTTTATGTAGTAAGCAATGCATATTATGCTCATACAGTAGGTCAGCATCACAATACTCTTCTCCATCATGTAACCCTATGAAGTCATCACCAATCTCTTGCGTGATTGGTATCAGTTGATCCCACGTAGATATTGGCTCGTAGTCTTTACCCAAGTACCTACATATGTTAGCTGATTCTGCTTTGCCATCAAACTTTCTCAAATCAATTTCCTTTTTCATTTTAGTTTGTTTTACTTAGTCTGTATCCGATTGTTTTAATACCTGTTCTTGAATGTCGATCAAGAACATTGTTTAATAGAATTCCCAAATTAGTTTCCCCCCTTTCACTGTTTGAACTTCTTTCATTGTTCCTGTCTCTTAATGGTTCTACCTTCTTCTACTGTTTCGATAATAATCTCAAACACATCGTAATAATGGTTGAAAATATCCTGAGCATCTCCGTTATAACGAGTATCGCCATTGTCCTCTTCTACGTAGATGTTCTCAGGTCTATCTTCCCACTCTTGCACCAACATATAGTGCGCCAACTCTGATGCTAACTCTAATTTGTTCACTGTTACTTTCATTGTTCCTGCCTTATTATGTTAATACTATATTCACTTGCTGATTATCAAGTACAGATGTAGCTTCAAGAAACCCATTGACCTCACAAGTACTGAATTTGAAGAACTCACTCAGATCTCTTACTAAAGATGCACTGTACTTACCTTGTAGTGTTATACTGTTTTGACTTATAGACACACAGTAAAAGTTGTCTACATCAATACCGAATACTTCGATATGTTTTAGGTGGTTTAATTTGTTTTTCATTGCTTATTATTTATTGATTAGTGTTTGTGATATAATACTGTTTCAACTTGCCAACACGCTCTACAATCTCCGCATTGATTACCTTGCGTTGGAGCTGGGCATACATTACCTTTCAGTTCGGTGTTCTCATCTATTACACCAGATGCATACCCTGTTAGCTTGGTGCTTGGTTGTCGGTCATTCATGTGTGCTGATTGTCTAATAACCAAGTTCTCAGCAGGTGTGTTACTCTCCAACCACTTCTTAACTATGTTGACCTCTCGTGTAGGTAACCAATGTCTCACGCTTGGCGTGCGTTTGGCAATCTCATTGATGGCGTTCAAGTGTGCCTCATCTTGAATGTCTCCGCTATCGTGCCAACGGAAATAGTTCTTATCTCCTTTGTTGAAGTTGTTTACAGCATACGTCATGTAGTCTGTCCATTGCTCAATGTTTGACTGAATAGCACCAAGCCTCTTATACATTGCGTCCTCAACATTCTTGAATCTGTACCTGCCCTCCAATGCATAGCACCCACTACACGTTGAGCCTTTTATCTCACGTAATAGTGAACCTACTTTACATTCCTTTGCAGGTATTGAATACCCACTACAAGGCATCTTACTTGGAGCAGATAAGCTACCAATTGTTTCTTTGATTTGTTTAAGTGTTAGTTTCATTGCTTGTTTTTAAAAAAAATCTCTGTAAGTTTCAAGTACGTATAGAACTCTACAAGCCTCCGTGTCCCTTTCAGATGGGTAGTGCTTAATGAAGAAGTCCATAGGACTAAGTGAGTAAACATCCGCCTCAATTAGTTTGCGTAAAGACTTATTGCACGCTGCAAACAAGCAAGGATTTTTGTTCTCTATTTCTATTGCTTTAACTAATTCATTAAAGAAAGCTTCTGCCAATTCATGCGTTTCCTCAGAAGCCCATTGTTTTAATATTTCTTCCATTTGCTATTTATTTATTGATTACCAACTTGCTATATAATAGAAATCACTTGTATAAAAGCCTTTATCTTTGCTATGCTCATACTCCTTGATTATCTTCTTCAGTTCCTTTGCGGTTTCCTTAGTCTGATGAAAGTAGTATTCGTCATAGTCCGTACTCCCAAAGAAGAAACCATCTGAAGAGGGTAGTATTTGCGATGCTTGTTCTGGGTTCGCCATTACTTCATCACACTTACCCAACAGGATTTGTAAATCATCTACCGATACACGAATCTCTTCGCAATTATCTTCTACTCCTAATGAATCAATGAACCACTTATGTATGTGGTTTGCTTTGCGCCAATACATCACCTCTTCAATTACGTAGGTAATTCGTTTACGCTTGATGTCCTTTCTAACCTTACCGTCAAACCTTACAGTTACGGTGTGGTTCTTCTCGTTGTGATCCCATTGTTGTACGTAAGATCGCTTGTTCAAATACATATCTAATCCCATTGCTATTTATTTATTGATTATTGATTTCAAAAATGATATTGTTCCTAACATATAATTGTCCACTAAAAGACAAAGTTGTTAAGTAACTGAATAAGCAGGAACATTACACCAATCGCCACTCCTGCATTTATGGCTTGTACGCTTTCTGAATTTCTCATTTTATTTCACGTAAAATATTCGTCCTTTATTCGTATCGACATATTCATCCGCATCAAAGCACCATGTCATGTAATCGCCATAGTACAGTTCAGCATTCGTCATATGTATGATCATGCAATACTCAATAGACTTGAACGTGTTACCATGTTCGTGTACGATTTCACTTGCATCAATACCTTTCGTTCCGATTATCTCGGATTTTCTTTCTTCGATTGTCATTGTTCCTGCCCTATTAAATTGTTCATATACTCTATTAACACTCTACTACTTACGCTTTTTTAGATACAATGTCTATTATCTTGGCAACGTCATTTGTAGTTTGCCATCCGATTACGTCTACACCTTCTTCAAACTGAATGTAATTCCCTTCAGCATCCCAAGCCGCAACTTCAGCATTCTTTTCCCCATCTGAGTAAGCTACCTTACCGAGCTGAACAGATATTGTGTAACCGTTCTCAAATTTCATAGAGAATCCATTTTGGTAAACGGTATCATTGAACTTCATTCTATGTACTTCAAATTTGCTTTTCATCGCTTTCTTTTTTTTAGCAATTATCCCATTGTAATTCTCCTTTAAACTCGCCTTTGGTATCCCAAAGTTTCAATTGTAAACCCCATTCGGTTTGATTGTGCCGAACAAACTTTATCGCATCGTTCATGTCCGTAAACGGTTTGCCCAAGTGTTTCAATGTTTTCCACTTGGTTTGATGTGTCCATTTGAATTTAACTGTTTCCATTTTTCTTTATGGTTTTTTGGTTAGTATCCCCATTAACTTATCTTCAGTTCTCTTCAGTCTTTCTGAATCGAAATCTTTTCTACGTTGTAGTTCCTTCAATCCAAATACTAAATCGATAAGGTCTTGACTACTTAAGTCTTTAATCACGAATGTTTCCTCCATTTTGAATGGTATTAAAAAAGGTCGTACCAGCTGGTGATACGACCTTTAAAGGTTTCTATTTAGGTTTCTAATTATGCACGATCATATGAATCATGCTTATCGATAAACTTAAAGTTATCTAGAAGGTCTTCAGCAATTAGTTTCTTCGAAGCTTGTTCCGCAAACTTGCTAAAATTCCGATAACTTAATTTTACGTTTGTTCCTCCGATTATAATTTGCATCGGTAAACTTTTCTTTATTCCGTTCAAAGAACTTTTGTTTCCTCGTTCTTCGCTTCGCTTTTTCAATGCGATTATATCCTTGCAAAATTCGGCTGAATCGATTGCAATTTTTTTCATTGCTACGTCTTTCCCTCCTTCAATTTCAAATGCTTTCACCGCTTTGAATGAATCGTTTCCTGATTTGTTTACTTGCTTAAGTGTTAATACAAAAGTTTTCATTGTGTAATAGTTTATTTGCGCCAATCGTTTGGTCATGGCTGAAGCTTCGCTATGGATCTAAACCTACATTCGTACAATGTAGACCAATAAACTACCTTACTTGTTTCGTCCGTTTATACTGTGGCCTCCAGATGTTCGCCCATTAGGGGCAGTATGTTACTTGTTCCGCTTCGTGCGTCTTTCGTCTCGTTGTGTTTCGCTTCGCTTCGCTTTGAATGCCGCGCGAAGTAATGCCGTTTCTAAGTTATCCAACTTCGTCATGTTGCGCTGAATCTTGTTGCTCTTTGCAGATCTTGTGCTTTGCGATTGGTAAACGGCTTTCGATCGTTTCCGACCTTTCACAGTGTACCCATTATAGGTAACCTCTGTTTCGAGTCTAACCGCATTATTGTTAATTGTTCGTTTCATTCGTTGTTTGTTTCTGAGGGTAAAAGTATATCATGAATATAACCTACAAATAACCATTTATAACCAATATGAATTTTTTTTATAACTATTCCATGTTATATGATAGCTAACTAATTGATTTCCAGGCAGTTAGCTATTAAAATTAGTGTACACGTTGTTGTTTATAGTATATATAATGAACGTGATAATGTTCCTGACGTATAAAACTGTCATATAGACGACAAACAATGAAAAAAGACCATATAACAATGTACTGGCGTGCTTAAATTGAATAACTCAATGTAGGTAAGAGGGTATCCCTACAGAGAACAAAAAACGCATTAGATACAATGTTATTGATACCTGTTGAAGTTTTGGAATATACAAGGAAACCACTGAAAAAAGTTACTAACAAAATATACAACATTGTATATACGCCAGCTGGAATGTAACAAAGCCCAAACGAAATTTATAACATCGTCCAAACGAAAGTGTTAACAGTACCTTGCATTGCATAGTATTAAACGTGTGTACGTTGTTGGAATTTTAATCAGACAGTTCAAACTTTATTTAACCTTTTGTCAATTAGCAGACAAAAAGAACGAACTACTTTCTTATAGGTAACGAGAAACGGACGAACGAAACCACCATGTACCAACAATGTGTACACGTGAATATAAACTCAAGTAGGTATTTAGAATCGTTCTAAATAAGAAAATAGACCCCACCCCAAAGTGCAAGGGGGGTAGGTTTTGGAAAAATTTTTTTTATGAATTAAATATTATACCTCACCCCCATGTACACAACTCATCCCCACCCCATTAAACCCCTTGGGGCTTTTTTTCTCAGGAGCGTTGTCATTAGAAAAATAATTACTTACTTGCGGTCATGAAAGAGGAACACGTAAGAGCAATAAAGTGCATGGTCTTTGCCCAGGCATTTGTAGAGTGCATGGACGAGTTTGAGGGCAGTAGTATCTTCAAGCAGCAGATAAAGAACAGGGGCAGAGCCTTTGTGAAGGAGGTAGACAAGTTTTTGGACTCTTCGTACAATGGTTCGGATACTCAGCATGGCTTGATAGAGTTGATAGAGGAATGTCAGCGTTCTATAGAGTCGGTAATAGACAACGAAGTAGAGTTAGTAGAATGAAGCCACTTATAGATTCTTGGGCTAAGAGGCTCGGTGTAGACGATTGGGATATACGTACAGAGCGTATTGACACTGGGCAGGTAGAGTATAATGGGGAGGATTACTTTATAGGGATAGAGAGAGACTTTGATGGCAGGAACGCTGTCATTTACCACGATGTGCCGCTGGACGAGGAGTCTATAGTGCATGAGTTGTTGCACATAGCCTTTCCCCAGGCTGAAGATGAGGAGTACGAGGAGTACGAGCAGTTCATAGCCAAGATGGCGAAGGACACGATATTACTGTATGAAATGAATTAAGCAATGATAGCACCACAACAGCACGTAGAGAGAGTATTGACAAGATGCTTTGAAGTTTACCCACCCAAGGGTAAGGAGCATCGCAAGTTTTTCAAAAACCTTGTAAGGCAGGGTAGTATGCCTGAGAATATGGCGAGTACGATTGTTAGGATTATTGAGGACCCGAACTGTGTGTACATAGTGAAGGCTGACGGAACACTAAAGATATTGGACTGATGGATAAAGGTATAGCAAAAGAACTTGACACTTTCTCTAAAGAGATAGCCAGAAGGTTTTCAATTAAAGACCGAGCTGGAAATGGAAACAATGAATCCTTCAATGTAGACGAGGTGATACCAACATCTGATCATACTGCGGTAATAAACTTCAAAAAGAATACTGGTAAGATTGGAGTTGCGTTCTGCTACTACATAAAAAAAGGAAGATCTAAGGGTTGGAAGTATTTCTTTCCGACAGACTCACACTTGAATGGATTTCATGCGTTTCTTTATTACAAGCTTGAGGCAGAGCGTAAAAACTACGATAAGAATTTTAATGAAAACAAATAAGATGACCGAGATTGAAGAGTCATACCACAACGCCTACCAGCTATTGATAGGTGCTACAGACTACGACAAGCTTGCAGAGCAAGAGGTGTTCTACCTGCCTGAGAACCACGAAGACCCAGATGTAGTGTTGAGTTACTACGAGTCTGTGGAGGATTACGAGAAGTGTAACGAGATAATAAAGAGTAGAAACCGCTTAGCGGAGGTATAAACAACCGTAAATTCCATGGATCAGCTCGGTGATAATGGTGGTAACATATACCCACCCACTCTTTTAAACCAAAACAAAAATTTGGTTCGCGTTGATTTTTTCGCCATCTTTAGATATAACCTTTAAAGAATGAGCGAAATGAGCGTAAAAAGAAAGAAAGTTGAATATGGAATTGAAATTACAAAACCATGGTCTCGAGAGATGTATGATCATAACGATCTAGTCTCAGAGCAAATGAAACGCAATCTCCGAGAATTGATAGAGACTCGATTTGCCGATGGTGACCTAGCTAGACTAAATGAATTATCTAAATATATTTGCTGGTGCCGGTTAGATATAGGCAGCTATGATCTTCAAGAAACATACCAGGAGTTGATTCAAGGATTAGATGATATGGCTAATTGGCAGCTTAATGAGGAATATGAGTATATGGTAGAGCAGTTAGGAGTACCTGCCTTAGACGTTAAATTTATAGGCTATAATCATTAATATTGCATATTTAATATAAAGGATACCAATGGTACAATTCGATATACATAAATGGAGACGCACTCGGTTAAACGAAAACGCGATTAAATCAGATATTATGACTAAATGGTCAGATGCTGATACAGTCGAAAAAGACCTAGTTAATTTTGTTGATGAGGCATATGCCGCCGGTGGTGAAGATCTAGTTAAGAGCTTGGCATATGTATTCCAAGGTATGACTGAATATATCGAGACTGGAGAGTATATGGAAGGACAGGCAGGACCAAAACAGTCAGGCCTGGATTCTATGTTTAAAGGAACCACTCCTGACGATATTGACTTCTAGTTTAACAATTAATGTACAAGCTAGCACCATTATATATTGAATCCTTGCATGAACAGCTGTGGCAGTCTGCAAAATCAGATTTGCTAACAGAAGTTTCATCTAAACTACAAACCTTATTAGATCTAGCAGATAAGCATATATTCGCGCCTATGGACATCGATCCGAAAGAGCAAGCATATTTTATTGCCGGTAGTGCACGAATATTCTTATATCCAGAACTAATAAAAGCAGTTAAAATAGATCGCACGATAGGTGATATTGATATAGTAATTCCTGACAAAAAATATTGGAAAAATGCTGGTAAAGAAGACCTTTATAATAAAGGTTGGGAGTTTGAAGTAGATGGTAAAGAATTATCAGTATTTAGTTCATGGGATCCTAGACTAGGTGCCGACCAGGCTCTGGATTACAACGTTGCATCTACATCAGATATCCTTTCACGTGCTGATTTGATTAATGGACATTGGTTTATGGACTTTGCCGATATAATAGATTACAAGATGCGGTTAGGTAGAGAGAAAGAAGAACAGTTCGTACAATTGTTCATGCGTTATAAAAATTCTTCACCACAAGAGCGTTCAGTTATATTACGACGTATTATTAAAGTCATTGGCCGTAAAGAAGCTGAACAATTTTTAGATATGACAAAGGCCGGGAAGAAGCAGGCCGCTGAAATACCTGACAGGGTATTTGCATAAATTCCTTAGGACATTTAAACTTATTTTCTTATATTAATATTATGCTTGGATGGCGGAATAGGTAGACGCGTTGGACTTAAAATCCAATTCTCATTGAGGGAGTGCCGGTTCGATCCCGGCTCCAAGTACCAAATAAAAAATGAAAACTAAAATGAAAAACACTGCAGTAAATAATCAATCCGTTCTAATGTCATTATATGATTACTTCGGTAAAGGTGTAGGTAAGCAGCTTGGGCGCGATGTATATGAATATGCTAAAACAAATAAAGTGCCAATGGATTCACGTACAATTAAAAATTCAAAATATGCTGGTAAGGTTATGCTTTATCCTAAAGCGTTTCTGGATTATTATTTTATAGTCCAGCAACCAGACGTGCTTCAATTAAAAACAACCTAATCGATGGAAAAACTAACTCGATATATCAAAGATGGGTTTACCTTAAGGCCATCCCCAAATGATACCTGGATGGTTTATACTCCATCTACAGGTAATTTTGTTATTGAATCTTTAGACGAACTTACGCCGGACCGATTTGATAAAGCTATTGACGTGTTTAAGAACAGTGTAACGCAAGGTGGTACATTGGCTGGTATGTATTCAGACCTTACCAAAGAAGCACCTACGGTTACTAAATATGAAGACTTGGTAGCTAAACGCGAGCAGGAAAATAATTTTTAACTTTTATTAGGATCGCGTTGATTTATTTCCCATATTTATAGTGTTAAATAATTAATAACCATTAATAAATAATTAAAATGACAAACGCAGATATGCAAGACCAGTTTGATAATATGAACTATCAAGCACGAAAAGCAATGTTTAATAATGCCGAGAAGTATGAAGTTCAGCGGCATAAGAAAAACCTAGCAATAGTAAAAATGGTAGTATGGCCGATTATTATTGTGCTAGTACTTGTAGGAATGTTTGCCGGATGGCCGACCTATAATGTATGGCGAGCCGAAATGTCTGGACGTGCTGAAATGGCGCAGGCAGAACAGAACAGAAAGATTCTTGTGGAAGAAGCTCAGGCCAATCTAGATGCTCAGAAACTTAATGCAGAAGCAGAAGTAGAGCGAGCCAAAGGTATGGCAGAAGCAATTGAAATTGAAAACGGAAAGCTTTCAGATCAATATATTCATTATCTATGGGTAAGGAATATTGATAAAATGGATGGAGAGAAGATCTATATCCCAACTGAAGCTAATATGCCTATACTAGAAGCGGCTAGTAAATAATCCGCTGTTCTTTAAAGGTCGCAGGCCCCGGGGTATATCCCCGGGGTTTTGCATTTATTATTAATATTCTATAACACTTGATTCACTAAACTGTTGCATATGGTAAGAAAAAAGATAGCGCTTGTATATTTATCCTAAATAGGAGTTATGTAATGAGTTCATATATCTACGGCCTAGGCCGGCAACCGATGAATATTACCGAAACTGAAATTCGGTATGCAATGACCAATACCAAATCATGTTCTGGTGCAGCTAGATTTTTGCGAGTATCATTTGATACCTTCAAGAAGTATGCAAAAATGTATAAGGATGAGGCTACAGGTAAAAGCCTTTTTGAATTACATAAGAATACTGGTGGTAAGGGGATGAAGAAAGGCAACCGTAAAAGTGCCTTAACAACGGGTAAGTATTCATTAGATAGAATCCTTAACGGTAAATGTCCAGAACTAAAGAGTAAAGGTAATTTAAAGAAGCGTTTGCTTAAGTATGCAATATTCGAAGAGAAATGTGATGAGTGTGGATTTGAAGAGCGTAGAGTAGTTGATTATTCAGTACCACTGCTATTGGATTGGAAGGATGGAGACCGTACAAACCACCTAAAAGACAACCTAAGGCTATTATGCTATAATTGCCATTACTTATACGTTGGAAATATAAATGGTGGTAAAGGTGTTAATACGACCGGATTCTAATATTTATATTAAACCTTAAGGGAATATCATGAAAAAATCAGAACTAAGAAATATCATTAAAGAAGAACTTCAAGCTGTATTGCGTGAAAAAGAAGAAGAAGTAGAATTGTCATCTGATGAACAGAAGATATTTGATGATATTATAGGCGAAGGTTTAACCGAAGCCGACGTTGATTTTAAGGATGTATTGAATAAAGTAAAAAGATATGCTAGAAAAGGTGTATTGACGGCCACTATATTAGCTAAATTAACAGGACCTACATTAGGATTTACTTCTGATCAGGTAAAAGACATTACCCAAATTGCTAATACAGAGATGTCACAGGATCAGCAACAATCAGCCACCATTTCTTATAAGGATTTGATTAAAAAAGCAAAAAAAGAAGGATGGAAGTCCGCGTCCGGGTCTATTCCGTTAACGATGTTTGTAAAAAAATATGATAAAAATACCAACTTCGAGCTTATTACCGCGGTCGGTCAGACCGAAGCAGCTGCCTGGCAATCTGCAGAAGCCAATATGAAGGCTAATAAAATGCAAACATTTAAAGCTGGGAAGCAAAAAGTAAAATTGGCAAACGGTAACATCCAGGTTATATATATCATGCCGGTTGCAAGTTTCTAAAAAAAGTTTCTAAAAAGGTTGGTTCGCGTTGCTCATTTCGCTATCTTTAGATATAAGAGATTGAGAGATGAAAGAACAGTTATTCAATATGAGCCATCCAGACTTCCGTCACCTGTTAGGTACGCGAGTCGAGTTTATTTTCAAAGGTCGACGAATGATTGGCATTGCAGACTTCATTGGTGTTAATACCAATCTGCATAACCAGTTTCAAGTTACGGTCGATCGTTGTCCATTATGGCCAGTTGATTCAAAAACCATTAAAGAATGTCCACGTCAAAAGCCAATATTCCAATGACACAAAAAGAGTTAAATGAAATACTGCATTTCGCTGCAATTGCACATCAAGGACAAATGCGAAAGTATACCGGAGAGCCTTACATAGTGCATCCAATAGCAGTTTCAGCTAAAGTTGCTGAAATTGGTGGTAGTATGGAAATGCAAGCAGCAGCTTATCTGCATGATGTACTTGAAGATACAGATGTAAGTGTCGACGAGCTTGGCCAGTTTCTTTTTTGTACAGTTGCTGTAAAAGATTCAGCAGAAGATATTTTAGATATGGTTATTGACCTTACCGATGAATTTGAAAAGGTTAAATATCCAGACCTAAACCGAAAGACCCGAAAGGCGAAAGAAGCCGATCGACTTTCGCGAGCTAGTGCCGATGCTCAAACGGTTAAATACTGTGACCTATTTGATAACACGCTTAGCATTACTGAACATGACCCTAATTTTTCTAAAGTATACCTTAAGGAAAAGGCAGTATTGCTTGAAGCAATGAAGGATGGTGATCCTGGAATGCGTGCACAGTGCTTAAAACAAATAACATGATAGAATTACTTGCCTTAGGTGCATTTTTTGTATTAGGTAGCATAATGCAATATTTAAATAACAAATACCCAGATAAAAACAAATAAAATGAAAGCTAAATTAGGAGATGTAGTTAAATATCAATTCCTAGGATATCCTAAGGAAGGTACTATTATAAAGGTAAATGATGATAATTCATATACCGTCCAGGACCATTCCACTAAGACCAAATACCCTAAGGCTAAATTCTTCAAGTATATTAAAGATGAGAAGAAGCAGCCTGCTTGGTTTATCCTGGATAAGACTGGTAAAACAAAAGCTGTTAAAGAGTCTAAAAAATCGGTATCTTCAGATCTAAAAGATGCAATAGATAAACAACGAGATTTTTTGAACCATGATATCTAAGCCTTATCCATACCGACATACCTATAATGTTCTTATACATAAGAATGGAGTATTAGATTGGATACCATATATAATGTATTGTGATTATAATGATCCAATGCATCGTTTAGCCAAACAAGAATTGTATAAACGTCTTGAAATGGGTGGGTTCAAAAGCAAGGAAATTAAGCGTATAAAAGCCAAGTGATGTGCTCTGTCATCGATATTTATATTAAAGGAAGTTATGATGATTACATTAGAAAATTTAAATACTGGTACAGCGCTGGATGGTGATGAGCTAGAATTCTTTGTGGATGATGAAACTATGATTGGTGAGGTATATCTAGATGGAGAATTAATATACCAAGACATGGATATTGCTAATGAAAGATTATTGCGATTAAATTTTTATCAGTCTTGGTGCGAATTGGATATAGGCTCTGAATTTGAATATGCTTAATATTTATTTGAAAGGATTATACAATGAGTAAAACGTCACATGAATTATATGAGTCCATGAAAGAGCTATGGGATACCTTTGAATCAGAGCATACCCGATTTGCTTCCAATGGATTTAAGACAGCGGCTGTTAAGTCTAGAAAGGCGATTAGTGAAATGAAAAAATTGATTACTGATTACCGTAAGCAATCATTGAATGAAACAAAAAAAATTATCTAATGAAAGATATACGTAAAAAGTTAAAAGAAGAAGTTGCTGGTATTATCAAAGAAGATAAGACGTACGGCTCGCTAGCGGATCCAAAAGATTTTGATCCAATTGATCCAGAAATCAATGTAAAGGGATTTGGTACTTATAGCCGTACTCAATTACGTGATGGAATAGCAACGAGACTCGAAGCGGCCGCGGATACAGCTAAGAAAGCATCTTCCGGTGGACCGATGTCACATACTATGTATCGTAATCTTCGTGGTATTCTAGGCGAAATGTCAGCATTATATTATATGGTAAATGCTGAATTAGATGTAGCCGACCAATTGGAGAATATGCGTAAGCGAGGAGGTCGCCGCGATATACCAATCCCAAAACAATTTTAAGATTTAATTTGGTTTATTGAAACCAATTACTTATATTATTCTTAATTATTAATTTTAAACAATCAGTTATGCCATTTTATGTAGCAAAAGTAAAAATTGCCACTGATACCCAAAAGGGTGTCAAGTGGGTTACGGAATCCTATCTTGTTGACGCCGTATCAGTAACACATGCAGAAACCAAAGTAAATGAAGACTTTAAAAATGATGGAGTTGAATTTGAAGTGAAAGGAGTTTCTCAATCCAGAATTTGTAAAGTTATTTAATAACCCTCTAAACAATTTTAAATGTATAGTATTGGAGAAAATGTCATAATCAAGTATTATGATTCAAATCAAGTTGGACAAGTAGTAGATATCCACCATAATAAAAACACTGGGGATACCTATGATGTAATGTCCGAAAAAGGCACGATGTATAGCTATAGCGCTGTAGATAAGCCGAAACTAAATCAATATATCGATTCCGTTCTAACTAACAAGTTAATCGGTAGCGGTGAGATTACTACCAATCTTAAAGTAGGATGGATTGGTAATTATGCCGATGGTACACAGCCTTCTGCTTTCTGGTTAAATGGTGATGAGCCTAACCTATTTAATAACATGACAACGATGCTAGATGACGAAGGAACAGAAAAAAGTCCTGCTTAAATATCCAGATGCGAAACTACACCATGGGATGAATGGAGAATGTTTTGTACAGGTAGGAGAATTAAATCTAAATGAAGAATTCTTAATGCCTGCTACAAGCGATCCTTCATCGGCATGGGAGTATGCAGCTTTATCAATGCGCACTAAGCAGCATTTTGATAGAACGCATCCTAACCGAATGGGTCTAAGTTCGGATGAAAGAAAAAAATCACGTTATAGTAGACGTAGAAATAAAGGGAGGACCAATGGGAGTTAAGAGCTTAATTAAAAAAATGATCGATCCGGATTTCGCAAAAGAAATTGATATCCAGGAAGAAGATTTACAGGTGGAAGCTTATAATGAAAACTTTCCACCGGAAGATGTGAACGCGACAGAATTACCATTAATGGATAATCCAGCATTGCCTGATGATTATTTAGAATATGCCCCGGAAGCTGTTGGCTATGGTAACAGAGAACAGCAGTTTGGTATTTATTCTACAATTGCACCGTACTTCGGAGATGATGATACTATTATGGACTTTGGCTGTGGTCGTGGAGATTTTTATGCATGGTATACGCAGACATATAACAAAGAACCAAATTACCGAGGTATTGATTTAAGTGAACCTCTTATCAATGCCGGCCTTAAGGTATATCCTAACGCGCAAATTATTTGTGGCGATTGGAATGATACCGCGCAATATGATATGGCCGATTGGTGCATAAACGTTGGATCTCTTAATATGAGATATGATGCTGATACTGTTACATCTGATATGGAATATTTTGATAAGACAGTATTAACAATGTTTGATAAATGTGAGAAAGGAGTTATTCTTTTACTTGCAAGCGACCTCATTAATGATGATGTGGAAGCTATATCGGTATTTAATGCCGGTGATACTCTTAATAGAGTTTTAAAATTAGTTGCAGACAAAAATGGGTATGTAGCTTTAGATCATTCCTTCGCGGATGGTATGTTTAGTTTAATTATTTATAAGTAAGATGGGTAGAATTAATAACAGTTTTGGATTTGATACGAAACGCACGGAAAAATTAGGTAACTTTTATAATTCAATTGATTTCGAAATTAAATCAGATTATAGTGTGGATGAATTTAGAGATAATCCAAATAAACCAGTAGTAGGTACATTTGAAATTGGTAACAAGCGATTTCCATTAACCTTTTCAGAGCTTAATCTTATCGAGCAAACAGTTCGTGAGGCCAAAGAAGCGGTTAATAAAGGATATTCTTTAGGATTATCAGGCCGGTAAAGTAGCATAGGGCAGGGTAATACCTGCCCGGGTTACTGCTAGCGTAACATATTTATATAAAAATAAGGCTTAGATGATTTCAGAACAAATGGAAATAGTGATTACCGAGATTCTAGAAATTAAGGATTCAGAACGGCGGTTGTTAAATTTAAAGCAATTCCTGTCTGGATTTAAGGCTCATTTTGAAACTTATGACACCGATTATACGCGTGTCGCAACTCAAATATATATAAATGAACTTAGACGATCTTCACATAACAAGAGATGATTTTGAATTCTTAAGAGAACTTGAATCATATGAGAAGATTGAATTCTTATGGGATTGTCAGTTCGTACATAAAGAATATTCATTAACTTCTGGCCTCGAGGAGATGGAAGAAGAGATTGAAATAGATCTTGAAGAAGATTCAGAATCACTAACAGATCATAATCATATGGTTGCATATGAAGAATATTATGATTTTACTACTAAATCTAGGCTGGTATTATCTGTATATAATGGTAGGCTGCATGTTAATTGTACTAGTCTTAAATTATTACGCGCCTGGATATTTAAAATGGTCATGAATGACGGCATTATATTGAAACAGATAAAGGATGCTAAAAAATCAGACCAAGACATTTATCGTTATTTTAAATGTTATACCATTATAGGACGAGGCAATCCAATTTGTCCTAATTAGTATATTTATTATAGACTGATACTTAGCAGGTCGGTCACTTTTTATTAATTAACAAATCATCTAAGGAGATTTATTATGGGAAATTTAACACACTTTGGCACATCGCCATTCGACATCCTTTTCAAGGATTTTTTTATTGCAGATGGAGAATTCGCTCCATTCAACCAAATCAGATTTAAGCATCCAGTAGATATTCATGAGTCAAATGATTCATTGAATATTGATATTGCATGTGTTGGTCTAACAAAGAAAGATATTGATATCACTATCGAAGGAGATATCTTACGCGTTGAATACAAAAAAAACAAGATCGATGATCCTGTAGAATATATTCAGCGTAACATCGCAAAACGAGCTTTTAATATGGGCTGGAGAATTAGTAGAAAGTTCGACCTAAGTGGTTTAGACGCTAAACTCCAAAACGGATTGCTACAGCTTAGCATTCCACAATCAGAGGAAAACAAACCTCAATCAGTTACAATTAAGTAATTAACTAGACCGACCTGCTTATCAGTTTATTACCTTTAATACGTTCATATACGACATGAGTCCATCCGATCATATAATCAATTATAACGATAACTTATATATCGTTAAACGAACTATATGGGAATCTCACCAGCCTATTATTAATGCATGGAAAGAGCACCTAGGAGCTGATACCGTCCTGCGCCGCGATGGTAAGCTATGGTTCTGCATTCAAGTACCAGAAGCAGAAATAATCGAGTAACTTTTTTTAACTTTTATTTGGTTCGCGTTGATTTTTTCGCCATCTTTAGATATAACCTTTAAAGAATGAGTAAGATGAATCAAGATTTTATGACCCGAGTGCATGATGAGTTAAATATTACGATTGGCGTTGATGACGTTGTTCGTGGTAAAATTGAAGCTTTCAATAAAGCCGTCCATGGAGATCTGTGGTATGAACCTTTTATGAAAGCAATGAGAGCGGCCAAGACCGTGATCAAGCTTGAGAATGTTACCATGCGCCAAGCATGTGAGATGGCAGAATCGCTTAGAATTGCTAAGCCTGAGGCTTTTGTAAATGTTGAATCACCTAAGCCAAATGGGGACTTTATTTGGAATGTGACTTGGAATGACCAATGCACTGAGTTTCTAGAGTATGATACCTATACCGAGGAAGGCGCTGAGATAATCGCAGAGATTAAGCGCCAACGGGAATTGATGCCAGTTAATTATTAATTATTACTTAAATAATTTGGTACTTTGAATCTAATTCCCTATCTTTAGATATAAACCTTTAAAGAATGAATAATATGATAGAGTATTTTGAGAGAGTAGCCAAAATGGCAAAAGGTGACAACCAGTCGCCAGAAATGAGTGCAATTGCAGAGATTGCTGATAAGGCCGTAGCCAATCCAGAATGGACGAAGAGCTATGGTGGTGATGACCTTGACCCCGGAGTGCAGATTCAGCTTATTATAGCTAGCGCCAAGAATAAGAGCAATAACCTAAACCGTATTAAGCAGCTTGTTAGCAATCTTCACCTGTTAGAAGCGATTAGTGAAAAGCGCATTCAGATGGATGATTTGCAAAATGTAAGTGGTTCTGATTATCCGAATTTTACCGATGCTTATTTCCAAACCGGATACCTTACTTCCGTAACGGAGCATCAAGGGAAGAAGATTGAAACGGTTAGAGAGTTAACCGATGATGAAATGGAGTTTCTTGATTATGAATGTGACGAATGGTTATATGACCAGAAGCATAATACATTATTTTGAAATTAGGATTGTATTAATTATTTACTTATTTTTATAGTATGAGATTAGGATATGCATGTATGAATATGGCTCTGACTAACCCGAAGCGTGGTTCCGGTCGAGATAGAGTAACTACCTCCCGGACCGCGCGTAAGGCGACCTGGCAAGCCAAAGGTATTAGCTATTTAGGAGACCTAGCTCTTCTTAACGCTATTGATTTGTTAGAGTATCTAGAATGGAACGAAGAGCATGATATCAAGCTGTTCCGTGTAGGTTCCGAGCTCTTTCCTTGGCATGACCAATATGAGCTCCATAACCTGCCTCAGTATAACGAGATTCGAGATGTGCTCCGAGAGGCTGGTGATTATGCTCGTGCCCATGGACATCGATTAACTACGCATCCTGGACCTTACCATTGCCTTGCTTCGGCGCGCGAAGATGTTGTTGCTAAGTCTCTTATAGGTCTCGAGCGTCATTCTGAGACTTGGGATCTTATGGGCTATGAGCCTTCCTTTGAGAACAAGATCAATATTCATATTGGTGGCGCGTATGGTGAGCCTGAGGCGGCCGCTGCTAGATGGCGTAAGAATTGGCTTAGGTTATCTGATCGATGCCGTGCTCGGTTAGTTGTGGAGAATGATGATAAGGCTAGTTTATATTCTACTCAGATGCTATATGATTTGATCTATAGCGAGTTAGGAGTTCCTATTACGTTCGATTACCACCATCATAAGTTTCATTCGAGTGACCTTAGCGAAGAGCAGGCGCTTAAGTTAGCTTCGACGACCTGGCCAGATGATGTTCGTCAGTGTACTCATTATTCTGAATCCAGGCGTGATGAGTATAGGCGTTTGTTAGAAGATGCATGTGCTAAGCACAATATTCCGTTAGATGAATTAGAGAAATGGCCATCCTTCAATGAGATTGCAATTAGTTTTAACAAGACCAAAGTACAAGCCCATTCCGATTATATTATCGACCAGATCGATCCATATGGATTAGATATCGATATTGTAGTCGAGGCCAAGGCGAAAGAGCAAGCGATTCTTAGGTATCGCGATATTTATAATAGTAATCCCGATAGGGAGTTAATTTTAGAAAAAGAGTTTTAACATGGGACAAGTAAGAGATAAAGACGAAATTTTACGACGGTTAGATGAGGCAGATAATATGTCACAAATGATTGTTGATTTAGCAAATAAAAAAGCTATTGATACAGCTGAAGCTGTAAGGCGGTTAAATGAAATTAGACGTAGAATTCAATTTGCAATGGAACGCATTAGTATTCAATAATAACCGCATATTTATTTAAAAGGATATGTATGTTTCAACTTACCTGGCAATCGTTTAGTCGACAACCGCATATAACGCGGTTACCGATGAATGAACAGACAAGATTATACCGATTAGAGGAACAGCGATATCTCGAGCGGTTAGAATATTATTCACGTATGTTTGTTCATGGTGGTGGTGATAGTGGTGTTATCACAATACCAAATGTCATAACATCGCCAGTAACTATCGAATCTGGCCAGACCGTTACGGTTTCTGGTAATTTAACTTTAAATGCAACATTAACATTGCAGCCAGGATCTATTCTTATAATATCCGGCGGATCTATTATTAATAATGAAAATATTGTGAACACCGGCGGCGAGATATTTTTCATCCCATGATATATATAAAAAAGGACCATTAATGAGTGGAATATATCAAAAACAAATAAACTCAGGATCGGTAGCTTCTCCAAGCGCTGGCCGTACTTTAATCTCAGTAAATGAATCAGGTGAATTATTTACTAAAGAATCATCAGGAGCCGTAACCGTATACGGCACAGGTGGAGGTGGTGGTGGAGCTGCTTTCCCATTTACCGGATCCGCGGATATA
>WLWF01001338.1_pt1 | contig 20519 bp, 8 predicted proteins | sample 6718331 | NCBI WGS metagenome assembly WLWF01 (sample SAMN12718692, study PRJNA515312) | sponge metagenome | isolation source: marine sponge | host: Mycale hentscheli | place: New Zealand: South Island, Marlborough, Capsize Point | collected 2003-05-01
AAAGCCAGTCTAATATAACAAACCTCGTTGGGAAGTTCCTAGACGAAAATGGTAATGTTCAAGACGTTAATGGTTATCACAAGGCTATTTATGCTGCTGAAAACGTAGATAAGATTGCCGCTCATTTCTATGAGCAAGGAAAAGCAGACGCTGTAAAAGACGTTGTAAACAAATCAAAAAACTTGAGTGACACTAAAGCTAGGACTACTCAAGGTGATGTGTTTTTAAACGGTTTTAAAGTTAAAGCTATTTCAGGCGCTGACGCTACAAAGCTAAAAATAAAAACTAAAAAATTTAACTAAAAAAATTAAAAATTATGGCATTAAATAATGCATTTGGAACAATAAAGCCATCTCAAAAACAACAATTGTTAACTGACAATTACCTTGTTTTTAACGATGCAGCTGCTGGTACTGATACTTTTGCACAACAGTATTTACCAGAAATATACGAACAAGAAGTAGAGCGTTATGGAAACAGAACGTTATCTGGATTTTTAAGAATGGTTGGCGCTGAAATGCCAATGACATCTGATCAAGTTATTTGGTCTGAGCAAAACAGATTACATGTTGCTTACAATGATGTTGATATTACAGGTGGACTTCCGGCTAATAATACTCTAGAATTTGTAGTTGGTGGAGCAGGTGATGCTTTTGTACAGAACGTAATATCTGCAAATCAAACTATTGTTATTTTAGATCCAGTAACTGGAATTGAACTTAAAGCTTTAGTTACGGCGTCAAGTCAAGCTGGTGTTACAGCTACTTTAGTAGTAGCGCCATACACACAGGCTGATTTAACAGGCTTAACTGCTACTGGACTAAAAATATTTGTTTATGGTTCTGAGTACGGTAAAGGATCTGAAATAACTGGCTCAACAGGTTTAGCTGACACAACTGGATACAAGTCAATTGAACCATCTTTTTCACAATTTTCTAACTCTCCTGTTATTATTAGAAACCAATACGTTGTTAATGGTTCTGATATGGCGCAAATCGGCTGGGTTGAAGTTGCTACTGAAGACGGTGCTTCTGGATATTTATGGTACTTAAAAGCTGAGTCTGAAACAAGACTACGTTTTGAAGATTACCTAGAAATGTCTGTAGTTGAAGGTGAGCTTGCTGCTGCTGGATCTGGAGCTGCAGCTACAGTTAAAGGTACTCAAGGTTTGTTTGCTGCTATCGAAGATCGTGGTAATGTAAATGTTGGGTTTACTGCTGCTGCTGGATTAGATGCTTTTGATGATATCTTGAAAAACTTAGATACTCAAGGAGCTATTGAAGAAAACATGTTATTCTTACAAAGACAAACTGCTTTGGATTTTGATGATATGTTAGCTGCAATCTCTGGTGGAGCTGCTGGTGGTACTGCTTTTGGATTATTTGAAAACTCAGAAGAAATGGCATTGAACTTAGGGTTCAGCGGTTTCCGTAGAGGTTCTTATGATTTCTACAAGACTGATTGGAAATACTTAAATGATGCTTCAACTCGTGGCGCTATCGACGGAATTAATTCTATCGAAGGTGTTTTAATACCTGCTGGAACTTCAACTGTTTACGATCAAATACTAGGAACTAATATCCGTAGACCTTTCTTGCACGTACGATACAGAGCTTCACAAGCTGATGATCGTCGCATGAAGTCTTGGTTGACTGGTTCTGCTGGTGGAGCTTTTACATCTAACTTAGATGCTATGGAAGTAAACTTCCTATCTGAAAGATGTTTAGTGACTCAAGCTGCTAACAACTTTGTATTATTCAAAGGAGTGTAATTACTTCTTAAATTAAACCCTTGGGGCTACATAGTGAGCGTAGCCCTAGGGTTTTTTATTAACTATTTAATTTTATTATATTATGGCTAAAAAAGCTAAAGCAGTAGAAACTGTTGAGGTTGCACCTCAAGAAGTAGCGGTTAAAACCGCACCAAAACCAACTAAACCAAGTTGGGAAATTAAAGATAGAGTTTATTATTTAAAACATAATAAATCACCTTTAACATTAACAATACCTAGTAAACATACTAAAAAGCACTCTTTATTGTATTTTGATGAAAAAATAGGTAAGCAAAGAGAAATTAGATATGCTACAAATCAAGATTCATCGCTTTTAGATGAACAAAAAGGCGAAGCTACACTAGGTCATATAATGTTTAAAAATGGAAACCTTGTTGTTCCAAAAGAAAAACAAAACCTACAAAAACTACTTTCTTTGTACCACCCGTTAAAAGGTAGAATATACGAAGAATTTAGTGCTGTTGAAGAAGCCGCTGATGATTTAAATATTTTAGATCTTCAAATTGACGCTTTAAATGCAGCTAGAAATATGGATATTGATCAAGGTGAGGCTATTTTAAGAGTTGAACTTGGGTCTAAAGTAAGCAGTATGAGCTCTAAAGAAATAAAAAGAGACTTGCTTTTGTTTGCTAGAAATAATCCACAATTATTTATTAGCTTAGCTAATGACGATAATGTTCAATTAAGAAACACAGCTATTAGAGCTGCAGAAGCTGGTATTATTAATTTATCACCAGATCAAAGAACATTTACTTGGGGATCAAACGGTAGAAAACTAATGAATGTACCTTTTGATGAAAACCCTTACTCAGCATTTGCTGCTTTCTTGAAAACAGACGAAGGTGTTGAGATCTATAAATCTATAGATAAAAAACTATAAAAACAAGTGATACTATAATATAGGCGGTTTCGGCCGCCTTTTTAGTATAATAAAAAATTAATATGGCAGTAAACGTAAATACAGTATATAAAACCGTCTTGTTGATATTAAACAAAGAGCAACGTGGTTATTTAACACCTGATGAGTTTAACAAAACTGCTACTCAAGTACAGTTAGATATATTTAATTCTTATTTTCAAACAGAAAACCAACAATTAAGAATACCTGATAATAATTCAGAGTATTCAGATAGAGTTAAGAATGTTCAAGAAAAAATATCAGTATTTCAAACTTCAGGTTCCTGCAGCTACGTAGGGCCTTATTTTACTTTACCAACTTTAACATCTGAATTTTATAAACTAGGAACAGTTATATATAATGATGAAAAAGAAATTCAATACGTTCAGCCTAATGAACTTTTAGAATTAAACTTATCTCCACTAACAAAACCAACAGAGTATTTTCCTGTATATAAATATAAAGACTTTAAAATACACGTATTTCCAACTTCTATAACTTCAAATGTATCTTGTACCTGCCTTAGAAAGCCTCAAGACGCTTTATGGAATTTTGAAACTCCATCTGCTAGTAACAATTATCAATATATTTACGATCCTCTTACATCACAAAGTTTTGAATTACATCCTTCTGAGCAAACTAATATTGTAGAAAGAATATTACTATACTCAGGCGTAATAGTAAATGATCCTACTATAATTCAGATAGCTGCTCAACAAATACAACAAGAAGAAGTTAACGAAAAATCTTAAAAAATGAGTTTAGTAAAAGAAACAAATCAACAATACTATCAGGGCGCTCAAGTATTTTTAATACCTACTACTGGAGCAGGGCAAGGGTTTCCAACTACATTCAATACTGATTTAATACTTGGATCACCTGATAGCGCAGACGTTGACTATGCCTTAAATAATTTTAAACTTTATTTAAGTCCTAGTGGACTTCCTGGAACTTTTACAGAATACGAAGATCCTTATACAATTGAAAAAAACATCATAAAAGTAACAAACTCTTTGACTCAGAATAACTATTTAGTTGTTCAATTGAAATCATTAAGTGGTGGTAATTATGGAAATCAAGATGCTTTTGGTACGACTGTTGAAAACAACTACGGAGGTTATGAGTACATAAAACTTCACGATGTAGTTAATAATTTTTTAGTAGCTTACGTTGGTAATCAAAAGCTAATATCTGATGTAAAGAGAACAGATGTAATATTTCATGCTAAAAGAGGTTTACAAGAATTTAGCTACGACACTTTAAAAAGCGTTAAATCTCAAGAGCTAACAGTACCTCATAGTCTTAACATTGTATTACCTCAAGACTATGTAAACTATGTTAGCGTTTGCTATATTGATCAGTTAGGTGTAAAAAGACCTATATATCCAGCAAACAATTTAACAACTAGTCCATATCAAAACCTAGTTCAAGACGCAACTGGAATTCCAATTCAAGATAACTTTGGGTCAAATGTAGAAGGAACTTCTATAACAGAGGAAAGATGGAAAAAAGCAAATGACGTTATAATTAACCAAGGTATATTTGATAATTTAGACGACTATGCTTATTGGGCTAATTACTATGGATTTGACAACACCATAGCTTATGGTCAATTATATGGCTTAGAACCTCAATATGCTCAAGTAAATGGTTGGTTTAACCCTAATTACAGAGAAGGTAAAATGTCTTTTTCAAGCGATCTAGTAAACAAGCTTATAGTATTAGAATATATATCTGACGGATTAGCTTACGACTTAGACTCTAAAGTTCCTAAATTAGCAGAAGATGCTATATATGCTTATATATTGCATGCTATAATATCTACTAGAGCAAATCAGCAAGAGTATTTAGTTCAAAGACTAAAAAAGGATAAAAGCGCTAAATTAAGAAACGCTAAAATAAGATTATCTAACATCAAACTCGATGAAATAGCTCAAGTAATGAGAGGTAAGTCTAAATGGATAAAACACTAAAATTAAATGGCTAAACTTAGAAACACGTTTCTAAAGTCTAAAATGAATAAAGATTTAGACTCTAGACTTGTACCAAGCGGCGAATATAGAGACGCCTTAAATATAACGGTGGGTAAATCAGAATCTTCCAGCATAGGTACTGCGCAAAACGTCTTAGGTAACTCTAGCACAGGACTTCCGGTTTATAAGGGACTTGATATTCTTGAGTGCATAGGCTATATAAAAGATGATTCTAGAAATATAGTTATTTTATTTCAAACTAATTATGAAGATCCTAGCGAAACACAAATAACTCCCGCTCCAGGTTCGTCTATATGTAAAATAACTTTAATTGATTTTTCTGGAAGCACTCCTGTTGAAAGTACGCTAGTAGAAGGCGAATGGTTAAATTTAGCTTATAACAATAAATACAGTATAACAGGTGTTAATTTAGTAGAAGATTTATTATTTTGGACTGACGATAGAAATCAACCAAGAAAAATAAATATAAATACAGCCCTTTCTAATAGTAATTACTACAAGTACGAGCACCAAATATCTGTAGCTAAATACGCTCCTATAGAGCCAATACAATTGTTTAATAAAGTTGAGACCAGAACTAACGGAGCTGTATCAAGCAGTAACACAGTGGTTTTAGATAGTGTTGGTGGTATAGAAATAGGTATGTTTATTGTGTCTAACGTTAATCCTTTAATAGAAGGTAGTCAGTATGCACAGGTTGTAGCTATTGACGGTGCCACAAATACAGTGACTTTAGCTAGTGGTGAAAATCCTTTTCCAGGTGTTTCTTTAAACGATAACCAAAGTGTTGTATTTTTATCATCAACAATGACGGATAAATCCTCTGATCCTACTTGGCCTGGAGATCCAGATTATTTAGAAGGTAGATACGTAAGGTTTAGTTACAGAATAAGATACGATGATAACGAATACTCTACATTTGCGCCATTTACACAAATATGTTTTATACCTAAGCAAAAAGGATATTTAATAAATGGCGATGAAAAAAGCGCATTTAGAAGTACAATACTTGATTGGTTTGAAAATAATGTAAACAATATTGAGTTATTAATTTCTTTACCAACAACCGGAAATAATATAATATCTGATTATAGTATCTCTGAAATAGATATACTATATAAAGAAAGTGAAAGTTTAATTGTTAGCGTATTAGAAACAATAAAAGCCTCTGATATACAAGCTTCAACGCCTGATACTAATATATTTAGTTATTCATATAAATCAGAAAAACCATATAGAACGCTTCCAGAAGCGCAAACAATAAGGGTTTATGATAAAGTTCCAGTAAGGGCAAGATCTCAAGAAGTTTCTGGAAATAGAGTTATTTATGGAAACTATAGAGATGCTTGGACAGCGCCTAGTTCAATTAACTATAACACTTCTGTTCAAAGTAAAACACCTCAGTTTACAAATTTTATAGAATATCCAAATCACACGCTAAAGCAAAATAGAAATTATCAAGTAGGTTTTATATTAGCTGATAAGTATAATAGACAAACATCTGTTATTTTATCTTCTAATGACACTGGAACTCAATCAGGATCTATATTTTTTGGAGGTTCAACAATATACTCTCCGTATACAGCAGAAGACTTAAATGTCAGAGACTGGTTTGGAAATGCTCTTAGAGTTCTAGTTAATTCACCTATATCTGTGTCAAATAACACTACAGCTGGAACGCCTGGCTTATATGCTAATGAAATTGATAACGGTTTTGCTATTACTGATACAGTAACTATAACCTCGACTACTTATACTTTTAACTTAGACCCAGCGTTTCCTAATATTAACGACGTGCCAACAATAGGCTCTTATTTAAGAGGTCAATATACAGATTACATAGAAGTATCCAATGTAACAGGCACAGGTAGTGGACCTTATGTGGTAACAACATCAGAGCAAGTAAATGATATATATAGATTCGATCAAGTAAATTCTCAACCAGGTGTTCCAAATACTAAATTTGCATATGATATAAATCCTTTAGGCTGGTATTCATACAAAGTAGTTGTGAAACAGCAAGAGCAACAATATTATAATTCTTATTTACCAGGCATGTTAAACGCTTATCCTGATTCTCAGACATCAGATAGTTCCGTTAAATACGTGCAAGCAGTTTTTGGTTTTGCCAATGCGCCAACAGCTAGTAGTGATATAATTTCGATCGCCGCGCCACCTAATCCAGAAGAAATAATCATTGGCATGAGTGTGACAAATAACACAACTGCTTTTGCCAATGCTCAATCTGTTCTAGTTTCAGAAATAAGTGGCGTTGGTACACCAACTTTAACTATAACTGTAAATCAACAAGTAAATGTTGCTTTAAGTGATAGTTTAAGTTTCTTAGGTTCAGCGGAATTAATAGAGCACGGCGTTAACACGTCTAGTTTTCCTGTAGATGAAGAAGATAAAACTTCTCATGTTGTATTAATAAATGATAATATAAATAAAATACCTAGAGATTTAAGTGAAGTTGGTCCTGATCAAAAGCAATATAGAAGTAGTGTTGAGCTTTTTGGTAGAGTAGAAAACTTTGGTCAAAGCGAGACAGTTCCTTCAGGCGCTGCGATAACTCCTATAATACCACTTTCGGTTAGTGTAAAAACTAGCACTATTACATACGATGCATCTGTTGCTGAAGGTCAAAAAATAACAAAATATAAGCCAGGAGATTCTATTCAAGCAGAAAATGGCGGTCCATCTTCAGGAAGTACCGTATATCCTAAAGCTTGGCTAAAAGATACTGTTATAGTATCTAATGTAGTTGACCCTATCACCAGTATTGGTACAATAACTTTTTCACCTCCTCAAGTTATATATGGCACTGCTTCTAGTAATGAAACAGATACTTTTAGTTTTTTAAGAGAAGAAAATAGGCAATATTTTCCAGAAAGAAAACCAGATACAGTAAACACAATATCAACTGCTAGAGATTTAGATTTTCTACCTAACAGCATTGACAACGTAAGAGGTACAGCTGCTTCAAACTTTTATCAATTAGATTCAAATCCTTTAGTAGCTAGAATATCAACAGTTAAAGGTATCGGTGCTACAGCGCAAGAAATGATACCTTTCTTATCTGTTTATGAAACCAAGCCTGTAGAATCTCAACTTGATATTTTTTGGGAAACAGCAAGTACAGGCTATATATCAGATCTAAATGCTGACGTGCTCACGGGTTTTGATGGACCTGTAGGGTTTACAAGCACGAATTACACTCATTTTGAAAATCAAGATGGTTCAGGTGTTAGTACAACAACAGGCGCTGCTGACAGTAAATACATAACAGATATTTTTTATGCTAGAGATCTACAAGGTAGCAACTTAACTAATGCTACAATGACTCTTCTTAATGTTGTAGATTTAACTACGCCACCTACAAACGATAGAACTTCTGACTTTGCGCTTGAGTCTCAAGGAGCAGGAGGTTATAGGCTAACAATAGACCCAAATAGTGAATTTGTTTTTAATAGAGATGCTGCAACCAAAGAGAATTACATTTTCACAATACAGATTGATTACTCTGTTGCAGGAGTTCCACAAAATCCTATACAATTATCAACAACTGGTAGATTAGGAAATATAACTCCAGAAATAATAGGTGGTTGTTCTTTCTATGACACAACTATAACTCAATCAGAGGCTGGTGTATTTACTACTATAGTAGCTAAAAACGGAGCTTTTTTACCTACGGACTCAAATACAGATTTACTATACGAGATAGTATCTGGAAATAGTGGTGGTTATTTTCAAATAAATTCTACTAATGGTGAAATATCTTTGACACCGCCTGGTTCCTCTGGAGTAATACCAATTGGCTTTTATTCTCTAGACATTAAAATTACTGATGCTTTTAATGTTGATGGAATAAGTCCCGTAAATGGTGGTAATTTTACTAGTAAATCTACTCAGTGCGTTACTCAAAATGTTGGCATAACAGTTGGTCAAGAAAAAGTACCAGTTGGCTATAGAGGTGTTCAAGGTGATATATTAACAGGAGTGCTTAACTTCCTTGGCTCTGATCAACCACTTAGAACAGGTGATCCTACTAACACTACGATAAATAGCTATAATCAAACTGGAAATCTATGGATGCAGCAAACTGGTGGTTCTGGTTCCACTGGTGGTGCCGCAGAGACTGTTTCTACTAAAGTTGGAAGACCTACATATGATAGAAACGGAAGTGCGACAACTATGCAAAACGTTAAATTTGCTTGTTTATACATGGGTCCACACTACGTTAATATTGACGATGACTTTACGGATCTTACTAGTACTACTTATGGCTCAAATACAAATGCTGGAATTCCTACAGGGCTATCATTAGCGGCATTACCGACACTAAATCCAATTACAGATGATTATTTTTTAGGTGTTGACAGTGCAGATGTTTTTATTAATGGAAAAAGTTTACCTCAAGTAAACGGGCAAACCACGGCGCCTGTTGGTTTAGTTTCTGGTCAACTAGAAGTTTCTAATAAATTAAAAGGAGAAGGTAGATGGTTTACAGGCTCTTGGCTAGAAAGAGCAGCAAATAATGGTCAAAATAACTTATATTATAAAATATTTTATAGACCTGCAACAATAGATCCTAGTGGAACAGTTAATTATAGCAATAATGTTCCTGGACTTTGGCAGCAAGTAAGTGATATGAACGGCTCAGTGTCTTCAACGACTTGGTCAAACGCCGCTGGTGGTGTTTATACTGACTCTGTAAACAATCCATTAAGAACTAAAGTACGCATATCACCTACGGCGTTATCCGGTGGTGCCGCTTGTTTTACTAGCGGAACTTGCATTGGTCGTGCAGCAACTAGGGAAGACACTTTTATATTAGATGGAACTAAAAACCCTGGCGAATATTGTATAGTTTATAGATTTGAATCTGGAGAGGGCGCTGCTGCTGTTAGTGGTAGTGAACCTACTGGCTGGAGTGATCAGCCTTTTTATTCTACAGGCTCGCAAGATAATGGAGATATTGTAATAGGTACTAGAGACTATAATTTCGAATACATTAGTGATCCTACTGGCGTGCTTAGGTTTGCGCCTGGTGCATCAACAGCGGCTCAATATGTTATTAATCCTAGTATAACTACTCCAGTCGGTGCTTATAGTGTTGGGTATACTACTCAATCTCAAGCTACATCAGACGTGCCATTCGCTGATAACAGTTATAATTCAAGTACTACTTTTCCACTTGGTTCACTAAATATAATTTTAACGAGTGTAACAAATCCAATATCTCCTTATTTAGAAATATCTTCAGGCGGTATTTTTGCACTTGGAACTTATATTGCGGCTATAAATGTAGATGGAAATCCTAACAAAATAACAATTAGCCAACCATTAGCAGGAGCACTTTCACCTTCCGATGTTATAACAATAGGTAGACCTTCGCTAACTGGTCCTTTTGATTCTACAGGCGTAATTATTTATAGTACTCAAGGATCTGTGAATGGTGTTAGTCAATTATTTACAAATGCTGATTGTACGGATCCTTACTCGGTATCAAGTGGTGATGGATCTGAAAACTTATTTAAACTTTATAATCAACATGACGATGCTAGTAATCCAGCGTTTATAGAATATCAAAATCTTCTAACTGGATTCAATAATAATACAAGCGATGGTATGCCTCCCTTAGATTACGGTATTGCTCCACTGGATAATGGGCCTTTAGCTAGCGCTAAAATAAATGGAAATGGGACTATCACAACTGTTAGTAATTCAGGCGATAGAGGTTTTAGCCCAATGTCTCAAACAATTACTAATTAAATTGAACAAAAAACAAGTAATAATATAATATGCCAGCAACACTCGAGCTTAAATATTTTAACTCTTTTTGGATAAAGAAGCTAGATACAATTGTTGATGTTACAGACGGTTTTGCCGACTACGTTAACATAAGTAATCTTGATATAGAATTAACTGGAGCAATAGGTCAGCCGGCTGTAGGTCAAGTACTTCAAAATACTGAAGTAGGAGGTCAACCTTTTACTAATGAAGTTTATATTACAGCTGTAAACGGAAATATTGTAACTGTAAATGAAGTACCAGATCCAGTGCCAGTTTCTGGCGATACTATTAGTTTTGGTCCTATAGAAGATTTCACCTTTATACCTGGAGCTTACGGCTCAACACAGGTTAGTGATTGGTATGTAGAGGAATCTAGAGTACGAGGAGGCTTTAATAATACAGATGTTGACTTAGGCGTTAAAGCTTATATAGTAGAAGACGATAATAAGCAAAATCATAGATTTAATTCTATGATATATTCTGGAATATTTAACTCTAGAACTGGAGTTAATAATACAAATCAATTCTCTGTAGGTGAAGAAATAACTAGAAGTTTAGATCCAGTAAATGGCTCTATACAAAAACTATACGCTGAAGATACTAATTTAATTATATTTCAAGAATCAAAAATTAGCAATGCCTTAATAGATAAAGACGCTATTTATTCAGCAGAAGGTCAACCATTGACAACATCTGGTAACTTAGTTATTGGTCAAATAAGAGCCTATGCTGGTAATTATGGTATTAGTACCAATCCAGAGAGCTTTGCTGTATATGGATATAGAAAATATTTTACAGACAGGGTTCAAAATGTTGTTTTAAGATTGTCTGGTAATGGTCTAGAAGAAATATCTAATTATGGTATGATAGACTATTTCAGAGATTTATTATCAGAAGTTAAAGACGATGGTAAGATAATTGGTGGTTGGGACCAACACAACAAACAATACACTATTTCACTACAACCTTTTAACGCTTCACAAAGTAACAAAGCAACTCCATCAGACACCTTAGTCTTTGACGATAAAATAAACGGTTGGGTTAGCAGGTATTCTTATATACCTGATGTAGCTTTTAGTTTAAGAAATAATTTTTATACTTATAAAGCTGAAGCAGCATCTTTAGGTAATAGCAATCAACTTTGGAGGCATTATCAAGGCGAAAGAGGTGGTTTTTACGGAGAAACATATAGCTCAGAAATAACAACTATACTTAACCAAGATCCAGCGACTACTAAAAGCTTTAAGACTATAGATTACGAGGGTGATTCTGGTTGGGAAGCTAAAGCTAATACTAACTCAGACACGGCTGCTCAAGTTACTGTAGCTGAAGATTTTTATTCAAATTTATTCAGCATGGAAAATAGCTTGTTTGTAAATAATTTTAAATTAAAAGAAAATACATATACCGCTAATTTATTAAATATATCTACGGCTGGAAGCGGAGAAATCTTATTTGGGCAAGACTTAAGTGGTATTAAAGGGTATTATTTGGAGTGTTTAATAACTTTAGACAACTCTTCTTACCCACTATCTGAAAAGAAAATATTTATGGTTGGATCATCAACCTCAAAAACAAATGGATATCAATAATAAAAATATAAAAAATGGCATTAGGAGCAATAATAGGTGGTGTAGCTAGTTTAGCTGGCGGTCTTTTTGGTAGCAACAGCGCCGCTAAAGCAGCAAGAAGAGCAGCCAGACAAGCTGCTAAGCTTCAAGCTAAGTTAAGTAGATTAGAAAACAATAGACAGCAAATAATAAATCCCTACGAAGGAGTAACAGACTTGTCTAGTTTAGCCTCTGATCTATCTACTCAAATGTCAAATCCTTTTTCTAGACTGGGTGTAGCTACGAAAGCGGCTGAAATGCAGATAGAAGAGGCTGATTTATCACTAGCTAATACACTAGATACATTAAAAGCAACTGGAGCTGGAGCTGGAGGTGCTACTGCATTAGCTCAAGCTGCGCTTAGAAGCAAGAAAGGTGTTTCAGCTAGCATAGAGCAGCAAGAAGCTCAAAATGACAAACTAAGAGCGCAAGGAGAACAGGCTTTAGAAAGTGCTAGAATAAGTGAACAAAGAAGATTACAAGGAATTGGTCTCTCAGAGGGTCAAAGAGTTCAACAAGCTGATGTTGCTGGCGAACAATTTGTGTTTGGCGCAAGAGAGCAGAGAGAGATGCAACAGTTAGATAGAGTTTCTAATCAAATAGCAGCTTTAAGTGGTCAAGCTGCAGCTGCCAAAAGAGACAGCACAGCTGCTTTAACCGGTGGAATTGGGGCCGCTGCTAGTTTACTAGGAGGAATTGGAGCGAAATAAAATATAAAAATGGAGAATAAAAACATAACATATAATCTGTCTATACAGCAAGCTAATAAAAGTAACGCGCTAGCTTACAACAAAGATTATGTTGCAGCTAATATTGACGCTTCTTTTAAAATACTAGACAATGCTTACGCTAACACCGGTAAGCAGTATGCTAAACTAAAAATGGCTATACAATCAGGTAAATGTTTAGATGAAAGCTGTAATTATGAACATGAGCAAGTAAAGAGACTAGATGAAGCTCCTCAGGCGTCTATAGAGTTCTTACAACAGGTCATAGGCGAGCTTTCTGTAACAGAAGATAATTACTATGACGTTAACAACGATTATTCATTTATGGTCGCTAATTGCATTATGACTAATAAGCCTGGTTTTTCTAAGACAGAAGGATATAATGTTTATTTAAATCTTATGCAAGATGGTTCTCAAGAAATGGTATTTGAAGGACCTTTATTTGAAAAGCCTTTAGTGATTAACAACAATACGCTAAGTGCTTTATTAGAATCAAACACTAGCCTTGTAGTTGAAACTCCAGATGTAAATGCAGACATGCTAAAACTATTAGTTGATAGCGGTGTTTTAGCTGAAGGATCTGCAGATGAAAATGGAGAACTTTTACCAGAAGCCGCTATAGCTGATGAATTTATATTAAAAAACACTGATGGATCTTATGATTATGAAATTATAGACATTGGTATGGGTAAAGGTAGAAATATACTTAAATTTGATTTAGATAAAATTATTAGAAAAACAAAACCTTTTATAAACGCAGAAGTCGCCGGTCTTTTACAGCAAGAGCAGAGCGTCGTGGCGGCCTGGAATGTTTTTATAGCTAAAGAATCTAGCGTTGAAGAAGATGATCAAATGGCACAAAACGCAAACGCTGGTAGTTTAGCCTGGGATTATGAAAAAGTACTGCCTTTATCTCAAAAAAATAAAGAATTATTTGAAGCGGGTTATGCTAAGTATTTTGCTAAAAACTATTTAAAGCAATTTACTACAAACAAGCTACCTACAGTAGAGGCAGACGCCGCTGTATTTGATTTAGCAGAAGCTAAAAAAGCTAAAGCTCAAAAGTTTTTACAAGATAACAAATTAACTTAAATTAAATGAACGAATTAGAACTATACGTAGATTCTTTAGATCCTAGTCTTTCTAACGAAGAAAAAGTTAGATTAGTACAAGAGTGGAAAAAAGCCAACAGATGGAAGGAGCAAGAGGTTGAAGTTTCTGAACAAGTAAAGCTTGAAGAAGTAGATCTTGGTACAGTAAAGAAAAAAGACGGTGTAGCGGGTGCGGATGTACCGTCGGAAATTGCAGCACCAAAAGATACGGATTCACAATTGGAAAATATTTTTTCGGAATTAGTAGTACCTGAAGATGAGTTATTAAAAATAAATGAAAAAGTAAATTCACTTGATTTAGATACTTCTGTTCAAACAAAGCGTACTGGTGGTAAATTCTCTCAATCATTTGATGTTGATATTATCCCTTATGAAGAGCAAAGAATACAAGCTAAAAAAATTCTAGAAGAACAAGGATTAGAGTTAGATGAGCAAGCTATTCAAAAGCAAATGAGAGAGTTGATTCGTCAACAAGAAGAAGATAGATATAAAGCAAGAGAGCATGATAAAAATGCTCCAGGATTTTTTAGTCTTGATACTGTTAAAAAAATAGCGTCTACAGCAGGTAATATATTTAGCGGGTCTTTAAGAGGTGAAAGTGGTTTAAATAAAATAATAGCTAGAACTTTTTATGGAGAAGAACTAGACGCTATAGAAAAACAATACGCCAAAGATTCTACAGAAGAAGCAAAAGCTGTTAATAATTTAATTGATGATTCTTATTTTGGAGTAGTTAAAGACGTTGGTTCTAATATTTTACTACCCCAATATAGCGCAGCTAAAGAAGTTTTCGAGAATTTGTCAGGTGAAGACGTAGACAAGTTAGCTTTAGATATTGCTGACAAAACAGATACTTATGTAGAAGATCTAGATAAAGATATTTTCAAATATAAAATGGGTGTTACAGAATCATTTAGTGACGCTATAGAGCAAGGTGATTTCTCTGGATACGTAAGAGCTTTAACTCAAGCTACTAAAGAAGCTGCAGGCTCTGCACCGTATATGGCTGTTGCAGCCGTACCTGGAGGATTAGGTATTATAGGTGTTTCTACTGCTGCTGGAGGTGAATTTAAAGAAAATAGTGAAGGATCAAAAGCCTACAATGAATTGATTAATCTTAAAATAACAGATCCAGATTATCAAAGCAAAAAACAAGAATTAGAAGAAAAAATAAAAAATGGGCAAATAAGTTTACAAAACTTAGCTCATCATACTGTTGTAGGTGTTAGTAATAGTATTTTTGAAAGATGGTCTGGTCGTTTAGCAAGAAACTTTTTTAATACTTTTAAAAATCAACCAAAAGATGTTTTTGAAAAAAATCTTAAGCAGTATGTTTTAGGCTTTGTTAAAGCCAGCGGTGGTGAAGGTTTAACAGAAGCTACTCAAACAGCTATAGAAAAAGCTTCTAATGCTGGTATACAAGGTAAAGAAGTTGATTTTCAAGAAGCGATGCAAGAAATTTACGATGCTGCTATAATTGGAACAGTTTCTGGCGCAGGACCTAGTGGCGCTTCTAATAGTATTAATATTCTTAAAACTGGTATAAACAATAAAAAAGAAAAATCATTAGTAAAAGAAGCAGGTGTTAGCAACGCAGTAGAGCTTTTTGAAGGTGATATAAAGCCTCAAGGATTAGATTTTACATCAATACCAAATGGTAGCATTAGAATAGATGCAGAGTTAGACTTACAAGTTTCAAATGGCCAAAAAACAACAGAAGAAGCTAACGCTGTAAAAAATAGATATAGAGAAATACAAGGAGCTGTTAATCAACTTAAACCTTTAGATATTAGTATCGAAAATCAACCTGCTATGGTTGATCTAATGATTGAGCAAAAAAATCTACAACAAAAAATAAAAGAAGTTGATAACTCTAGTTTAACAAAAGCAGAGTCTGCTAGACTTTCTGAAATAGATACAGAGCTAGGCGATTTAATTACAAAAGATAAATCACAAAAAATAGATGTTGGTGCTAAAAAAATAGCAGAAGAAATAGGTGTAGGTTTTGAAGCTTTTAATACACAAGAAGATGTTGATTCAGCTATTGCTACACTGCAAGAGGAAGGCGGTGAAATAGATACTAAAAATTCTGATAACTACGGTACTTTTATAACTCTACCTGGAGACAAAAGTATCGTCATACTTAATAAAGAAACAGCTACAGAAGATAGAATGTTTACAGAGGGTCAACACGAAACAGCGCATGCTATAACTTATGAGACTGTCAAAAACAAACCTGAAGCAGCTATAGCATTAGGTCAAGCTTTATTAAATGAAATAAGAACTAATAAAGATATTAATATAAAACCAGGTTTTCAAGCTAGATTAGATCAGTATATACAAGATGCTGATATATCACAAGCTGACACTATGGAAGAAGTTATGACTTTAGTTAGTGATGGTCTTACTGATGGTACTATAGAAATAAATGAAACTATAGGCGTTAAGCTTGGTAATTTTATACGTAGAGCATTAAGTGCTATGGGTATGAAAGTCAAGTTTAAAGACGGAAAAGACGTATTAAACTTTATAAAAGATTATAATAGAAGTGTTCATAGACAAAAAGGTTTATCAAGAGGTTTAAAGAAAACTGCTATTGAAGGCGCTGAAGTTGCAATAACTCCAGATACTGTTACTGAAACAGAAATAAAAGAATCTGTAGCTAAAGAAAGTAAAAGACAAGAAAATCTAGCAGAAACAGCAGCTGGTTATCAAGTAGCTCCACTAGCGGCGTTTCTTGCCGCTGATGTAAAATCTGGTGAAAAAACTAATGAGCAACTAATTGTAGACGCTGCTCCAAAGAATGAGGCAACACCAGAGGTCAGAATAGCATCACAGGACGCATTAGTAGAGGCTAATTGGCCTGTTATAAGCAAAGCGTTAAAGATTGATCCTAGTGGAGAAATTCCACAGCCTTTTATAAAACTAGCTGTTCAAGAAATGTTTAGAGATACATTTCCAGGTAGAGGTGTTGAAGCTAAGTTTTTTGATAAGTTTGATCCTAAACGTAAAAACAAAGTTACTACGTTTCTTGAATCTCAGTTAAACATGAGAACTGGAGATATATTAGAAAGAGCTAAAGCTATACAAGCGGGTAAACAAGATTTAGGAATTGAAAAAGCTGGTGGTGTTGTAGATACAACAGTAACTGAAACTGTAAAAGAAACCGCTGTAAAAAGACCGCCAAGTGAAACTGGTGTTTACACTCCTGTAGTTGCTGAGAACTTAGATATCGATGTACTTACCGAAAAAGTAGATCAAAAAGGAAATAGAATACCTAAGACAAGTGCGCAGATAAAAACAGAAGTTGATGCTGTTATAAACGAAGCTATAAAAGCTGACACAGAGGGCGCGACTGGTGTTACTAGATTTGGTCAAGTAAAAGTAGGTCCTAAGTTAGCTACTGTATTAGGAAAAGCATTTAATCTTAATCCTAAAGTGTTTCTACAAAAAGGCTTTAATCTGTCTGGTAACTTTGAAAATCTAAGACAGTACTTGCTTAAAAACGCTCAAGAAGATTTTAGTAATCTACCTGAGGCGTATGATCCTTCTATATCTTCAAAAAATAGAGCTTCAGGAGCAGCTTTTATACCTGAAAACGTTAAAAATGAATTTTATAAAAAAGTAGAAGGTACAAATAAATTTGAGCTAGATAAAAGCAAAACAGTTAAAGATTACATGAATCTATTAAAAGAATCAGATGGTAGATCTACTGGTGCTCAAACAGTTAAAGGTTTATCTGATTTACACTTTAGAAACAAAATAGCTGAAACATTAATAGAGCCTTCAACTAGAAGAGTTACAGGTATAAAATTTAGTAAAAGAATTGATAACGCTTTTCAATCAGCGAAAATAGAAAAAGGCAGTATTAATTTTAGCGAATATAACATAAATTATAATAAGACTTTAAATGCCTTTTTAAAAGACACGGGCGTTTCTAGAATAGACATGACTACTGAATCAGGTAGAAAAAGATTTTTAGATTTTGCTGTAGAAAGTGGATTAACTAAAAAATTACCACCAAGTTTCTGGTTAAGTTTGGCCTTTACATCTGATAACGCTCTAACAGAAGAAGTAAAGCAAGAACTCAAAGAAGCTGGTATCGTTGGAGATGCTTTTACTTTTGACGGATCAAGTTTAAGAGAGTTTAAAGGAAATTTACCTTTTAGAAACACTATAGAAGTTAGAGAATGGATATCTAAAACAGGTAAAGAGAATTTTGCTAAAGAAACAGATGCTTTTAGTGATATGATAAAAGTTGAAGGTGTTTTTGCAGCTAAAAATAATTTAGAAACTCAATTAAGTAATCCTGATTTTATAAAAAGACAAAATAATTCTATTAATGAATTAGGTAATATTTTTAAATTATTTCAAAATGAAATAATGAGAAACGCCGATGGAACTATGAATTTTGAGGGAGTTGCTTTTGTTGGTGCCTTACTTTCTTCTAGCTCTTCTGGTCAAAATCATTTTCTTAGAAAAGCAGCTCCTTATAGGTTTTATCAAAAAGGTTATATGGAAGCTGGACCTTCAGCAACAACGCTTGAACACACTATGCCAGCAACTATAGTAGGTAAGTATTTATTTATGCAAGCGCTTAATGGTTCTGTTAATGAAAACTTTAAATATATAAAAAATAATTATTTTCAAGGGCCATTATTAAAATATAATGATAAAAAATTAAAAGGTAAAAAACCAAACGGTGATAAATTTAATTATATATCAACTATGCCTGAGAATTGGAAAGTTACCGACAACGTATGGGCTAGATATTTTAATATAAATGTAGCTAATACTAGCGGTGGTATAAATCCTGCTGATATAATGCTTAATAAAAAAGAATCTATTTTAGATAAATTTAACATTATGTCTAGTGGTTTAGTTATAAATGAAGCTACTAAAAAACAAATACCTCAAGTTGAAGTTTTAAATGATTCATCACAACCAAAAAGTTTAGCTAGCAAAAGAGCTTCTACTCAACAGCAAATATATAATCAAGGTGTATTAGACGAAGCTCTAGCTAAAGGTAGAAGATCAGATCCTGAAGTTAAAAAAATACGCGTATTTGATTTTGACGATACACTAGCCACATCTAAAAGTCAAGTAATTGTTACTATGCCTTTATTAGATCCTAGTAATGATATGGTTAATGTAGTAGCTAGAAGACTATTCAAAAAAGAATTTGAAAATCTACCTAGTTATAAACAAAACTTTAAAAATCTTACAGAAGAACAAAAAATAAGAGTATTAAAAGAAATACCTGGAAAAACTAAAAAAATAAATGCTACGCAGTTCGCGGCACAAGCAGCAGATCTTGAAGCTCAGGGTGCTACATTTGATTTTACTGAATTTAGTAAAGTAATTGATGGTAAAAAAGGTCCATTATTTAATGTTGCTAAAAAAATAGCTGATACTCGCGGTACTGAAGACTTGTTTATATTAACAGCTAGACCACAAGATGCTGCTGGTCCTATTAAAGCTTTTATGAAATCACTAGGTATAGATATACCTTTAAAAAATATAACTGGTTTAGGTGACGGTACTGCTCAAGCTAAAGGCATGTGGATAGCCGGTAAAGCAGCTGAAGGTTATAATGATTTTTATTTTGCAGATGATGCTACTAAAAACGTTAAAGCTGTCAAAGATGTTTTGGATCAAATAGATGTTAAATCTAGAGTGCAAGTTGCTAAAGCTAGTAAACGTAAAACGTTTGATACTATAGTCAATGATATGATATTTGATTCTTCTGGAATTGAAACATACAAACAGTTTTCAGCTGCAAAAGCTAAAACAGTTGGTGCTAGCAAAGGTAAATATAATTTCTTAATACCTGCATCGGCAGAAGACTTTACAGGGTTACTGTACAAGATGCTAGGTAAAGGCAAAAAAGGCGATGCTCAAATGGCTTTCCTTAAAACAAACTTGTTAGACCCATATATGAAAGCTGAAGACACTGTTGTACAAGCTAAAATGTCTGCGGCTAACGATTTTATGGCACTTAAACAACAATTTCCAGGTTTGCCTAAAACATTTAGAAAAGAAACTGGTATTGGTGGTTTTACATATCAGCATGCTATTAGAACTTATATATGGACACAGCAAGGTATGTCAATACCTGGATTATCAAAAGCAGACATTAGAAAGCTAAATGCCTTTATTAAGAATGATCCTAAATTACAAGCGTTTGCAGATCAATTAATATCAATACAAAAAGGTAAACTATATCCTGAACCTGGTAAAGACTGGTTAGGTGGTAACTTGACTACAGATATTATTGGTGGTATAAACAAAGTTAACAGAGCAGAAGCTCAGCAAGAGTTTAGAGAAAATTTAGATATTATATTCTCACCTGAGAACTTAAATAAAATGGAGGCTGCTTATGGTACAAGATGGCGTCGAGCTATGGAAGATAGTATACGTCGCATGAAAGCTGGTACTAATAGACCAATAGGAAGCAACCCAGTAACAGAAAAGATATTCGACTGGCTAAACAACTCTGTCGGTGCTGTAATGTTCTTAAACACAAGATCTGCATTGCTACAGACTATCTCTGCTGTAAACTTTATAAATTGGGGTGATAATAATATTG
>WLWF01001339.1_pt1 | contig 20513 bp, 18 predicted proteins | sample 6718331 | NCBI WGS metagenome assembly WLWF01 (sample SAMN12718692, study PRJNA515312) | sponge metagenome | isolation source: marine sponge | host: Mycale hentscheli | place: New Zealand: South Island, Marlborough, Capsize Point | collected 2003-05-01
ACGTGGTGACGGCCGACTCGCCGCGGAATTGGCTGGCGCGGCGGAAGGCGGACACCAGGGCGTCTTGCAGCGCGTCGGCGGCTTCGTCGGGGTCGCCGGTCGTACGAAGAGCCACCGCCCAGAGGCGATCGCGGTGGCGTGCGATCAGCGTTCCGAAGGCGCTCGAATCCCCTTCAATGTGGGCGTTGAGCAACTCTTTGTCGGTGGGTGGGTTTTCTAACGGTGCCGTTGCTGCCGTCACTGGCGGCACAGACTCATTCGACACGGCTTCGAGCCTACTGACCGTCGACGATCTCCTGCGGGTCGAGACCGGCGATGGACAGCTGACGGATCCCCGCCTGGTAGCGAGGTGAGTCACTCGCCGTCGATTCAGGGATTACCGGGAGACCGGTGAACCAGATGAGCACGTATTGACCGGTCACCGATCGCGGTGAGCGCAGGGTGATCTCGGGACCGGCGTCGTTGACCGACGCGAAGTCGGTCCACAGGTCCGGGTCATCCAGGATCTGATCCGCCACACGAATATCGACGTCGGTTCCGAAGCCGACGAGGTCGAGGTCGATGGTGGACAACTGCTTGGGGCTTCCGAGATCGACGATCAACCCAACGCCACCCTTGTCCCCAACGGTGGGCGTGTTGTACTTGCGGGTCAACCATGCGGTTGTCCCATCGGCGTCGGCCGCCAACTCGGCGCGTTTGTTGCGTTCCTTACCGTCTATGCCGTCGGGTTGTCCATCGTCGTTGTCGTCACCGAGCGGGTCGTACGAGCGCACAGCTTCGATGGGGAGTACGGCGGTGAGCCCGGAGTCAAATTCCTCTACGAAGGGAACAGCACCGGTCTCCAGAATGGAGTCGCCCACAACGACATCTTGTTCCTCCACCACCGGCTCCCCGACAACCTGCTGCCACCCGAACCATGCGATGCCGGCCGTCAAGGCGACAGCGAAAGCAAACGCGATCAGCCGGCCCGTGAAACGCAGGAATCCAACCCGTCGTCGCGGAAGATCGGAATCGTGCTCCGTGGAGTCAGGAGAGGTTGTGGTGATGGCGGTCGTGGCAGCAGTAGCGGCCGTGCGCAGACGATCACCAACACTCGACGAGGAAGCCCCGGGGACCGGTGACAGGTAGTCCTCGGCGGAGCCGGCGAGGGACGTGAAGGCGTTGACCGAGGTGATCGGCATCGAGCCGCGAGGGCGTGCCACCTGACGGACAGATCGGGTGACGAGATCATCAATCTCAGACGGCATACCTGCCCGCACCCGGGACGGCATCGGGACTGTGCGACCGGCCGCGGGAGCGAGCGGAATGTGCACCTTGGAGGAGTCGACACTCAGGGCGGGCCAACGACCCGTGGTCATCGCATACAGAAGACAACCAAGGCCGTCGACATCGGCGTCGGGGGCGGCTGGATCAATCGGACCGAAGAGAGCAGCATCCACCGCCAACCCGCGAAGCCGAATCTCACCGGCCTCCGTCCACAGCAGTGCGGTGGGTCGAAGTCGGCCGTGACCGATGTCGTGTCGAGCGCAGTTAGCGAGGGTGCGGGCAACTTCGGCGATGGTCTGCACAGCCACTGTGGGATCGAAGAGGCCGCCGCCAGAGAGCCTGTCGGCGAGGTGCTGGCCGTGGGCCCACTCGCTGACGATGGCGGTGCGCGCTGGCTCTTCGTTGTCGCCGGGAACATCCATGACATCGAGGATCCGCAACAAACGGCGATCGTCGACCAGGGCTGCCGCGCGCGCGGCACCCAGCACCCGGTTCAGTCGGGAGTCGTCCTTTCGGATCAATCGGATAGACACGGCACGGTCGAGAACATCGTCATGACCGCGCCACAACTCGGTCGGGAATTGTCGATAGCCGTCGAACTGCTCGGTGGGGGTCTGCAGGCTGATGCGCTCGTGGAGGACGTAACGGTCGATGCGACGCTCGCCGCCACCATCGCCTGCGTTCTTCGTGTCGTTCATCGGCGCACCACACGTGATTTCATCATGGCGACGGCGGCAGATACCTCGCGGACGCGCAGAAGCCACGCGGCGAAGAAGAAGGTGGGAACCCCGACGATGACCGCGGTCATGATGAGCACAAGCGCCGTCAGTTGCGTATTCAGACCGTCACTGATGAGCAGATCCAGGGTCGCGGTGCGGGTCAGGCCAGCCACCACAACCGCGACACCTCCCGCGATGAGCAGGCGAAGCAGAACCCACGCTGTCGCACCGGACTGCAGCGATCCGAGGCGGTGCGCCAGCCACCACCACAGCACGACGAAGCCGCACCAGTACGCCAGGACGTATCCGAGTGCGATGCCTGCGATCTGCGGACCGCCAGCCGACGTGACGCCGAGGTCCGTCAGGAAAGCGAAGAGCCAGAGGACGAGGGCCAACATGATGACGGAGAAGATGACGGTGACCACGAACGGTGTTCGGGTGTCTTCCATGGCGTAGAAGCCGCGTAGGAGCACGTAAAACAACGTGAACGGCACAAGCCCGATCATGAATATCGAGACAACGTCACCCATCACCGCTGCTTGGTCGGTGGTGGCTGCTCCGTAGCCGAACAAGAGAACGGAGACATCGGAGCCGAGGACGAACAGCATGGCCGCAATCGGAACAACCAGCGCGGCGACCAGGCGCATGGCACCCGCGACGTCCTCCCCGACCTCCTTGAGTTTGCCTTCGTGGGCCAATCGACTTAAGGCGGGTAGCAACGCGGTCACGATCGAGATGGTGATCACGCTGTGCGGGAGCATGAACACCAGGTGCGCCTTCTGATACGTCGTAATGCCGGCTGCGGTGGCGCCGGAGGCTGCAGCATCGACGTTCGCTTGCGCCGCAAGGCGGGTGATGACGATGTAGGTGATCTGATTGACGAGAACCAAACCGACTGTCCAGCCCGCCAGCTTCGCCGCTTTGCCGAGTCCTTGGCCCTTCCAGTCGAAGCGCGGCCGCCACCGGTAACCCGCCCGACCGAGGACGGGGATCAGAATCGCTGCCTGCACAACGACGCCGGCTGTCGTGCCGATCCCCAGAAGCAACACTTGACCGGTGGTCAAGGCTCCATCCGCAGCCGCCGACGTGCCCGCGACGATGATGAACAACACGAACGTGGTGATGGCGACCACGTTGTTCGCTATCGGTGCGAACATCGGCGCTCCGAAGGTGCCGCGAGCGTTGAGGACCTGACTCAACATCGTGTAGGCCCCGTAGAAGAAGATCTGCGGCAGACACAGACGCGCGAAGGCGACGGCCAGGTCGTACTGGCTCTGCGGGTAATCCGCGGGCGTGTAGAGATCAACGATCCAGGGAGCAGCGACCACAGCGAGAATGGACAGGGCGAGCAGGACCGACCCGGTCAGTGTGATGAGACGGTCGGCGTAGGCGTTTCCTCCGTCGTCGTCCTTCTCCATACGTCGAACCAACTGCGGAATGAACACGGCGTTCAGGGCGCCGCCGACCACCAGGATGTAGATGATGGTCGGCAGGGAGTTGCCGAGCGAGTACGCATCGGAGACGAGGTAGAAGCCGAGAGCGGCGGCGAGGGCGATGTCTCGCGCAATGCCCGTGATTCGCGAGACCACCGTTCCGGTTGCCATCACGGTGCTCGGCCCGAGAAGTGCCCTTGTCCTACTCATCGCTCACCCGTGGGCGGCGTGGATTGGTCCTTTGTGTTGATCGTTGATTCGTGTGGATCTATCGGATCATCAGAGCCGCCGGAGTCGTCCGGCCCGCTCGAGCTGGCCAGCCGGATCCGACGCGCCACCCCGATCACGACGAAGATCACGATCGCGATGAACGCAACGATGACGACCCATGCGGCTGCCCGGGCGTAGGCCGTGCTCGCGACGTCGATCCGCGCGCCCTCCCCGAAAGCGGTGCCATCGGGGGTGAGCAGTTGCACGCGAACCGGGAGTGTGTTGCCGCCGACAACCCGCGCCTCGATGTCGACGCTTACCTTCTTACCCGGCTCCACTTGAATTCCCTGCAGCGGTTCGGATTCGAGCCGGATTGCCGGCGATGCCCGCAACTGCACCCCGACGGTGACGGTCCGGTCGAGTGAGTTCTCGATGGTGATCGGCACGCGGCCACTGTCGCCGGAGAACGTTACGGTTCCTTCCGACAGAACACCAATCTGCGCCACCTGCTCGCTGAGTTGGGTGGAGACGTTGTTCAGCAGAGATGCGCCGACGGTGGGTTCCGAGCGCCATGCAGCCGACTCGGCACGTAACAGTGCGGCAGCGTAGGTGTCGGAAATACCGATGGGGTTATCGAGCACGCTCGTAAAGGCAGCGAGCTCGTCGCTCGTGCGACGAATGTCCTGCATGTAGGCGTCGGGCAACTCGGCTGCCTGCGCCTGCTTGCCGTAGTCCCGGCGATCACGGCGCAAGGGGTTTACTGGCTCGTCCAACAAACCCGTGAGCGATAACGGCTTCATCCATGGCGCGGTCACGGTCGCCTTGAGCAGTGCGTTGACCACGGTTCCCGAAGGATCCCAGCGAATGTCGTCCGGCCCGACGACGACAGCCCGTGAAGCCGCATCCTCGGGGATAGTGCCGGCGAGCACCCCGGATTCAGCGAGGAACGCTTGGCGAATCTCGATAGCGTCCGATCGATTTCGTTGGGGCTCGGTAAGTAGGGCCGACATGCGAGGCTCACGAAGCACGGCCTGCACAGCCCCCACGGAGGTGCTGAGCACCGCGCGGCCAGTGTTGGCGCCGGCGTAGGCATCCCGGGCGGGAATCGCCCTGCCGGACAAGATGATGGTGCGCACGCCGGCAGAGGCCACAAGGTCGGCGGTTTCGGGGTCGATACGTCCAAAGGGCGCCCAATACGTGCCACCGATTACCTGCTGGTCGAGAGCCGCGGACGACAAGGGTGCGGAGGAAGTGACGGCCCGCACGACGTCGGTGGGCATGCCGGCACGGTTGACAGCGGAGGCGTCGATGTCCGCGTACGGCAGCACACGCAGCACCGGCGATGTCGTGGCCGGCGGACGAGCGTCGTCTAGCGCGCTGGTGAGCGAGGAAAGCCACGCGGTCGCCTCGTCGCTGCGGTCACCGACGACCACCTGTCCGCCGCGCAGAACCTGGTAGCCGTCGGACATGTCTTGCACAGACTGCAGGAGCGAAGGGTCGGCGATCCAGTTGACCGACCGGGGTTGGCGTGCCCCGGTTTCCACCAACGACGTCAGTCGGCCTCCGGGAGCGATGGCGTCCGGTGTTTGGGCGTCGAGGAAAACACCGTCGGCGTTTTGGGCGGGCCAGTCGGCCAACGGCCAGAGCCACACCATCTGAAGGGGAGTCACCGGCTCGGGGAACCAAGGAAGAAACGTTCGCAACATGCCTTGACGTTCGTCCGCGGCTTCATCGGTTGCACCGCGGCGTGACCCAAGCACTTCGATGGCGAGCACATACACCCCAGGCTCCGCGAGAGGTAAGTCCTTGAGGGGAATACGGATAGCGAAGTCCGCCTGACCTCGGGGGGGAATGGTCTCGCCGATATCGACCTGCGTCTCGTCCACGATGGCGTCCGCCGGTTCCGGCCACGAGTCGGGCGCAGTGCGCTGATCGAGTTGCTCCGGCGTCGGTTCTTGGTTTTCGGTATCGAGCGGTGATTGGCGGACGCGGGTGATCTGCGATCGACGCGTTACCGGCTCGGACGACAGGCGAAGCCGAATCACCACGTCGTCCATCGCGTTGGTTGTCGTGTTCACGACCCGACCCTCGACGCGAAGGCGGCCGTCAGCGCGCGGAACCACAGGAGTCAACCGGTCAATGACGACGGTCACCGGCTCCACGGCATCGGCTCGAGCAGGTGGCGCGAGAGACGTAGACGCGACACCGACGCCGCCGAGCAATGAGGTCACGGCAATCACCGCCGCGAGGGCGACGTTCATCCCTCGAGGTCGCGTTGATCGCGGCGACATGTGCGTCACCTAACTCGCGCTGGCCAGCAGTTCGGGCACGCGGGAGAGAAGTTCTCGCTCGTCAGCGTAGGAAAGGCGATCATGGAGTTCAGTGAACGGGACCCACGCGACCTCGTCGATCTCGGCATCGTCGTCGGTGAGTTCGCCACCCTCGGCAAACATCAGGAAGTGGTGAACGGTCTTGTGGATCCGGTACTCGGACGCTGTGAAGGTGAAGTCGATGACCCCCAGGGGTGCCACCACCCGGCCCACGATTCCCGTCTCTTCGCCGACCTCACGGATGGCCGCACCTTCCGCGGACTCCCCTTCCTCGATATGGCCTTTCGGTAGGGACCACAGCACGACACCCCGTGCGTTTCGACGCCCGATGAGGGCGGCCCGATGATCACTATCGAGGACCAGCCCCCCTGCGGAGGTCTCCTCGACGATCGGTAGGGCCACAAGGCGAGGATAAACCGGGGACGGGGCTAGCCTTGTGCGTCGTGTCCGGAGATACCCCTCGTTCGCCATCCCCCGGTGGTGGGCAGCTGCAGGTTCTCCAGGAACAGGCGGTGGCGTCCCTGGCCCCGATCGCGAAGCCACTTCGACGGGTCGGAGACCGCTTCGCGGATGCCGGATGGGAGATCGCCCTCGTCGGGGGCCCGGTGCGCGATGCGTTGTTGGGACGGTTGGGCTCTGATACCGACCTTGACTTCACCACCAATGCGCACCCCGAGCAGATCGTGGAGTTGTTGGACGGTTGGGCGGAGGCCGTCTGGGACGTAGGGATCCGATTCGGAACCGTGGGTGCGCGCATCGATGGCCGCGAGGTGGAGATCACCACGTACCGGTCCGAGTCCTACGACTCTTCATCACGCAAACCCGAGGTCGCGTTCGGCGACAACCTCGCCGCCGACCTCGCCCGCCGCGACTTCACGATGAACGCCATGGCAGTGACGTTGCCGTCCATGGAGTTCGTCGATTTGTTCGACGGGATTGCGGACCTTGCGGCGAAGCGCATTCGAACTCCGGGAACCGCGCAGTCGTCGTTCGACGACGATCCCCTGCGGATGATGCGAGCGGCGCGCTTCTCGTCGCAGCTGGACGCAACTGTCGATGCGGACGTCGTCGATGCGATGTTGGCACAGGCCGAGCGGATATCGATCGTCTCAGCCGAGCGGGTCCGCGAGGAGTTCTCGAAGATCGTGATGAGCGATCACCCTCGGGTTGGATTGACGCTTCTGGTGGACACCGGCATCGCGGACATCGTGCTTCCGGAACTTCCCCTTCTGCGGCTTGAAGCCGATGAACACCATCACCATAAGGATGTCTACGAACACACACTGACGGTGCTCGAACAGGCGATCACCCTGGAATCTGTCCATGAACCCACGTGTGAACCCGATCTGACGCTGCGCCTCGCGGCACTGTTGCACGACATCGGTAAACCCAAGACGCGCAAGTTCGAAGCAGGAGGACGGGTCAGCTTTCACCACCACGAGGTCGTGGGTGCGCGGATGACCAAGAAGCGGATGCGCGAGTTGAGGTATCCCAACGACCTCACCGACGACGTTGCCAAACTCGTGGAGTTGCATCTGCGGTTTCACGGGTACGGAACAGGCGAATGGACCGATTCCGCGGTCCGACGGTACGTGCGTGACGCTGGTGATCAATTGGTCCGGCTACACAAACTGACACGAGCGGACAGCACGACACGCAATCGCAAGCGCGCGCAGGCCTTGCAAAGTGCCTACAACGATCTGGAACAACGCATCGAGCGCTTGTCGGAAGAAGAAGAACTCGCAGCCATGAGGCCAGACCTCGATGGCACGAAGATCATGGAAGTACTGGGCATTCCTCCCGGACCTGTGGTCGGTGAGGCCTACAACTTCCTACTGGGGCTTCGCCTGGATCGCGGCCCGTTGGATGAAGAGCAGGCCATCGAGGCGTTGCGGGCGTGGTGGGCGGCCCGCGCGAGCGGGTGACCTAGGTCGTGCTCGACGGCAGGGCGTCGCTGGGCCGGTGCTCGGGTGCGGCGTCGTCCGGGGCGTGCATCAGGATCTGCGCAATGGTCAAGACGCCGAGGAGCAGGGCCGTCCAGCCGAGCGCCTTTTCGAGGGTGACCGACCCGAATGCGAAGACGGTGACGAGCCAGATGACCAGCAGACCCCACCGCACGAAGGGTGCGTACTCGCGCATCGGTCGGCCGATCACGGCCAGGGCAGACGGGAGTCGTTGACCGATCTCTACGAGCCCTTTATCGATGGATCCCCGAACCGTGGAGGCGAATCGCGTTGAGCCGCAGAACCAACCCAGCACGATGACGACCGCGCCGAGCAGGAGCAATCCTTGAACCGCGAGAAGTAGGTACGTCAGCAGTTGGTTGTAGAAGGCGGCGGCAGCATTTTCGAAAAGCGATCCCGCGAAGGCATTGACGAAGCCTTCTTCGGCTCTGCCCAGGAGATATTGAAGGGTGAGCGACCAGGTGACCACGGTGATGCCGACAGCGACGGTGGTGCGGGCCCGGCGGGTCGCCAAGAGCACCGACACCATGAACAGGGCGGCGGTGATCAGCAAGATCACGGCGAGGAATGGCGAGGTGAGCGAGTAGACCGCCCGTGCCTGGGCGAGTTCAGGGGAGTCAAGGAGGACGACCTGTGCGTCGGACTCCGGGATCGTGACGAGTCCGGCGATGTCGATCCCTTCATCCACGAGTGAGGTTTGCACCTCTTGCAGGAGGGAGGAGATGTCGAGGACGAGTTCATCACCGACGAATTGGACCGGGCCTGTCGGATCCCCGGTGAGTGCAGCGATGAAGCCTTTCTGTGCGAGCTCGTTAATGCGTATCCACGCTTCTTGGAAGGCATCGGAGGTGACGAACTTGTCGACAGCCCCTCTGATGAGACCGTCGATTCCGGCCTTGATCGGACCTGAGAGCAGATTCGACAGGGCTTCATTGGGAATGATCACACCGACGAGCCCGCTGGCGACCTGGCTCGTGTCAACTTTGTCGATAATCGCGTTACTGACCGTGTCCGACACTGCTTGTTGGATCTCTGGATCCTCTGCCAGGGGTCCGACGGTATTGATGTATTGCTCGGGGTTCGCGATCGTCTCGTGACCCCAGTGACCAATGACGGCAACAGGTGTCAAAAGAGTCGCGATGATGAACAACAACAGGGATACGTACGAGCGACCTCGCCACTTCTTCCGAGTGACCGGGCTTTGGGTATAGGTCGCCGAGGCTCCGTTCGACATGCGCACGAGCATAGGCCGGTTTCAGGAGCGCTGTGCAGGACTCCGCGTAGATCGTCGATACCACCATGCCGCGAGGACCAGAAGTGCGCCGCAGATCAGGTAGCCACCGGTGAACTGTCCGGAAATAGGCGAGGCGAAAGCGGTCACCGTGATCCCAGTAACTAGGGCGATGTTGACGATCATGTCGAACAGAGCAAAAACCCGTCCCAACCGATCGTCAGGGATGGATCGCTGCAGCACAGTGTCCGCGCACACCTTGACCGACTGTCCAGCCAAGCCGATGGACGCGGCCCCTGCGACTAGCGTCACCAGTTGCGGGTTGATGGCCGTGGCTGTGAGCAGTCCGAAACCAACGACACCCCCTTGCACCATCACGATGCCCACCCATGGACCAATACCGATTCGTCGCGTCATCGTGGGTGTCACGACCGCTCCGAAGAACGCCCCGACGGCCGCTCCGGCGGTGGCGAGGACGAAGTCACCCAGTGCCGCGTCGACGTCCGTGGGCGGATGCAGGCTCCCGCGAACCAACAGCAGAGCGCCGGCCGTGAGGACTCCGAAAACGAACCGGTTCACGATGATCGTCACCATGATGTTGCGTGCGGGAACCTTGTCCCGCAGCGTGCGTGCACCGAGGACGAGTCCGCGAGCGACACTGGCGAATGTGTCGACCGGTACCCCATGGTCGGGTCCGAGTGCGTGGGCGGCCAAGCGGGTGGCGAGGAAACTCGCGACCACGAAGGAAACAATCGCGGCGACGAGAACAACTTGACTTCCGGCATCTCCGCCGCCGGCGAAGGCGCGAATCCCGACACCGATGATCCCCCCAACCCCCACAGCAATGGTTCCGGAGGTGGGAGCGAGGGCGTTTCCAGTGATGAGCTCCCGACCGTTGACCACGTGCGGCATCGACGCGGATAAGCCAGCGAGGATGAACCGACTGACGCCGAGCACGATCAGCACGAAAAGTCCGAGGATGAAGTCCGCCTGACCAGCGCCGACAACCACGATGATCGGGACGGTGAAGAGCGACTTCAGCAGGTTCGCTCGCACGAGGACGTTGCGCCGCTGCCAGCGATCGAGTAGCACCCCGGCGAAGGGACCGATGAAGGAGTACGGCAGCAGCAAGATGGCGAAGGCTGCGGCGACGCGCACGGCATCCGGTTCCCGCTCAGGGGAGAACAACACGAACGTCGCCAGCGCGGATTGCAGCAGTCCGTCACCGAATTGACCAGCGAGTCGGATGCTGTAGAGGCGGCGGAAGTTGTGGCTCGCAAGAACAGACCGAAGGGCACCGCGTCCAGGGTTCGAGGAGTCCTGAACAGCCATGGCGAAAGGCTACGGGTCTCGTAGACTCAACGAATGGCTGTTCCACGTGGCGGTAGCGGGCGCGCAATGTCGGTGCGCGGCTCACTGGTGCGCGGTGAGTCGGCCTCGGGTACATCCGCGTCGGGCAAAAAGAGACGTCGCGACCCGTTGCCTCCGCCCGAGCCGGTCGCGGACCCACAAGCACCGAGAGCGGTCATCGACTACGCACTGCAACGACGGTCGGATATTCGACGATTCCACCGTGGGGGCATTCTCAGTAGTGACTTTTGTGATGCCGATCCGTACCTCGTCAAGGCGGCCACGTTCCACGGTGAAGCGACCGATGAGAACTGCCCGGCGTGCCATTCGGTGAATCTGGTCACCTTGAATTACGTCTACGGCGACGAACTGGGGCCGTACTCGGGTCGGATCCGGGAAACTGAGAATTTGCCATCGCTCGCCAATCGGTTCGGGGACATCGGTGTGTACGTCGTCGAGGTGTGCCCCGACTGCCACTGGAACTACCTATTACGGACATATCGGATAGGAGATGGCACGGTTCGCCGGGCACTTCCCACGCCTGCCGACCTCCGGGAACTCGATTAGTCCCCTCCTGCCGCGTTGACGGCGTGCCGTCACCGGTCCAGGGGGGATTTCTGGTGCACTTGGTCTATTGAATCCCAGGAGTCACACCCCTCCCTGTGGCCCCAAGGATTCAGGCGCGCGCAGGAGCAGGTTCCCTTCCCCGACCTGGTGAGGACATGACCAACAGGAGACCGAAGCAGCGAGGCACCCGAGCTCGCTCCTCGAGTCGACCTCGCTCGGCTTCGCGTTCAAGTTCGCGTTCGCGTTCGAGTACCGGCGGGCAACGCCGATCCGCTGATCCGCGGTCGGTCCCTCCCAAGAATCCGAGTACCCCGGGTCGTCGATTTCGCACGCACGAGTCTGGCGGTGCATCGCCACGATCACGCGGTGGCCGTCGGTCTGGTGGTTCTAACGGTGGCGCAGGCAATGGCGGACGCGGTCGCCCACCGAACGGTCGTCGTTCATCAGGGTCCGGCGGTCGCCCGCCACGGCCGCGTCGTTCACCGCTGAAGGTCTTCTTGTGGGGAGTTGCGGCGTTTTTCGCGCTGACGACCACCGCGGCTGTCGTGGCGTTCAGTGTCGTTCTCGCGCGCACCGAGGTGCCGACTCCCAACGACCTTGCCACAACCGAAGCGACCGTGGTGTATTACGCGGGAGGTAAGCACGAAATCGGACGGCTCAGTGACGCCAACCGACGCGCAAGCGACTTGGAGCAGATCCCCCTGCACGTTCAGGAGGCGGTGCTCGCAGCGGAGGACCGTGGGTTCTACGACCACGGAGGAATCTCACCCATCAGCATCGCGCGCGCGGCGGTGAACAACGTCTTTGATTCTGGTCCATGGATGCAAGGTGGGTCGACCGTCACGCAGCAGTATGCGAAGAACGCGTTCTTGACCCAAGAACGCACGTGGAAAAGAAAGATCAAGGAAGCGCTGCTTGCCTTCAAACTCGAAACCTTGGTCTCCAAGGAACAGATCCTCGAGGACTACCTCAACATCGCCTTCTTCGGCCGGGATGCCTACGGAATCGAAGCGGCTGCCATGGCCTACTTCAACAAACCGATCGAGAACGTGACGTTGAGCGAAGGCGCGGTTCTCGCCGCGATCATGAACAATCCTGGACGGCTCAACCCCGACGAAAACATGTCCACGCTTCGTGGTCGGTGGCAGTACGTGCTGGACGGGATGCTCAGTCAAGGGTGGATTACTGAAACTGAGTACCACAGCGCTCAGTTTCCAGAGATCGCCAAGCGCCAAGCAGGCAATCGACTCGGTGGCCAAACCGGTCATTTGCTGAACGCCGTCCACCAGGAACTTCTCGCGCTCGGTGTCGACGAGACACAGATCCAGCGCGGCGGACTCACCGTGGTCTCCACCTTCAGCCGCAAGGCCCAACGCTCGGCTGAACGGGCCGTCCGCAAGCTCGGTCCGGAATCGAAGACCAAGGGCGTGCGTATCGGGCTCGCTTCCGTTCGACCGGGAACCGGTGAAGTGGTCGCGATGTATGGCGGCAAAGACTTCATCGACGATCAGATCAACAACGCGACGCGACAGTTCGCTCAGGCGGGATCCACCTTCAAACCGTTCGCGCTCGCCGCAGCGTTGGAGAGCGAAGTGCCACTCAAGAGTTACTGGCAGGGCGACTCTCCAGCCAAGATCAAGGGGTACGAACTCACCAACTACAACGACGAGTCCTACGGAGAAATCACACTCCTCGAAGCGACCCGCGAATCGGTGAATACCGCGTACGTCGCCATGGAAGATGCGGTGGGAGTCGATCGGGTCGCGGACGCAGCCGTGCGCGCGGGGATTCCCAAGCGAACCCCGGGCATGAACTTGAAGAATCTGGACCTGACTTTCGTCCTGGGCACGGCATCACCGTCGGCGGTGGACATGGCGAACGCTTACGCGACCTTCGCGGCCCGTGGGGAACGAGCCAAGACCACGTTCGTCCGCAGAATCATCGATAACAACGGCGAGGTTCTGTATAAGCACGAGCCGTCGACGAAGAGAGTCTTCTCTAAAGATGTTGCCGATACCGTCACGTACGCACTGACCGATGTTGTCTCCCGTGGCACCGGCGCCACAGCGCGTGATCTAGGTCGCCCAGCAGCAGGGAAGACGGGAACCACGGATATGAACAAGAGCGCCTGGTTCGTCGGCTTCACACCGCAATTGGCAACGGCCGTCTTCTTGACGAAGGAAAACAAGAAGGGAATCCCGGTGTCGCTCTCGGGGACGGGCGGGCGCGAGACCGTGACCGGGGGCAGTTTCCCCGCCGCCATCTGGACCGGTTTCATGAAAGGTGCGTTGAAGAAGACCGACGTCGCGGAGTTTCCGGACCCGCCCAAGGGTTCCCTGAAGGGAATGGACTGCCCGGAGATCCTGCCTCCGGACATGGAGGACGTGCCGCTGGGATGTCCCACCCCGGAGGTGATCGAAGACTTCGGTCCTGACCCCGGACTCGAGGAGGCAAATCCGGAAGACCCGGAGCAGTTGGGCCCGGATCAAGGGGAGCCCGGTGAAGAACCAGCAGACCCAGCTCCGGCAGAACAACCCGCCGACCAAGAAGGCACGGTCACTGCGTCGGTGGAATTCGGCGCACAAGAGAATGCTCGTACGTCGGGCAAGAAGAACAAGAAGAAGTCCGAGTAATCACCCGCGGGAGGCACACCCAGTGAGCGTGCCGTCATCGCACGAGTCTCTAGCACGGCCCACACGGAGCGACCCGGTTGTTGCGGCGAGTGCTCCGATCATTGGCGGCCCACTCGGTGAGCGCGTCGCTCGAGTAGCGCCGCCCTGGAGCGTTCTTCGCGTGCTGATCCTGCTCGCCACTCTCGGCTACGTCGTCGGCTACTTCCTCGATTACGCATGCATCGACGGATTGTGGGCGTCCCCCGACCGGTATGAGCACCTGTGCTACTCCGACATTCCAGCGTTGTTCGGGTATCGAGGCTTCGCCGAAGGACTTATCCCCTACCTGCAGACCCCTCCCGGCGGTCAACCATTGGAGTACCCGGTCTTGACGGGTGTGTTCATGTGGGTCTCGACCCTTCTTGCCACCCCGGTGTCGGGTATTGCTGGATCGGTGCCGATCGTGGCGTTCTTCAACGTCAACGTGATCGGTCTCCTGGTGTTTCTCCTCGTCGCGGTCGTCGCGACGGCGTTGACCGTGCGACAGCGACCATGGGATGCGGCCATGGTCGCTGTGGCCCCCACGATGATTCTCGGCGCGACGATCAACTGGGATCTCATCCCGATCGCTCTGATGGCGTTGGCGATGCTCGCGTGGGCGCGCAGCAAACCGGGGTGGGCGGGTGTTGCGCTGGGACTCGCGATCGCCGCGAAGTTCTACCCAGTTCTTCTTCTGGGCGCCTTCGTGATCCTGGCACTGCGCAGTGGACGGTGGAGGCCGGTGGTGATTCTCACTGGCAGCACTGCTGCTACCTGGCTCGTTGTCAACGTGCCCTTCGCGCTCGCGAACCGGGATGGCTGGTGGTACTTCTACGCATTCAATGCTGATCGCGGCGTCGACTTCGGTTCCGTGTGGTACGCCGCCAGCGTTCTGGGACTACCCGCGGTACCGGCCGATGCGTTGAATCTCGTCGCCACCGGAACTTTCGTCGCACTGTTCGTCGCCATCACCGTGCTCGCGCTCGCCACGAGGCGCCGACCTCGCCTGGCACAGATCGCCTTCCTCGTGATCGCGGCGTTCGTGCTCTCCGGGAAGGTCTACTCGCCGCAGTACGTGTTGTGGCTGGTTCCGCTCGCTGCGCTTGCCCGTCCCCGATGGCGTGATTTCTTGATCTGGCAAGCGGGAGAAGTGGTGTACTTCGCTGCCATCTGGTGGCACCTCGCCGGCTACGACGTCGACGACGCGAAGGCGCTCGGGACAGGGCTGTACGCAGTCGCGACATTCGTGCACGTTGCGGCGACCGTGTACTTCGCAACCATGGTCATCCGAGACATGATCTATCCCACGCACGACCCGGTGCGTGGAGACGGCATCGCCGCGGACGCCGACGATCCCGGTGGTGGACCCTTCGACGGTGCGCCCGATGCACTCACCCTCGCGGGCGTCAGTCGTCCAAACCCTGAACCACGTCGAACCGTGAGGTCGTGAAACGCACCTCGGCGGTCATCTGATCACCCACCTCGGGGATGACACACGGATGCGGGAGCCACAGCATCGACACGTGCTGGTGCGGTGGCTCCGCGAACCAGCGCTGTTTGCCCTGCCAAGAGAAAGGCGACATCGCTCGGCCCGCTGCGTCGAGGGCACCGATCCCCGCCGTGGTGATGCGTTGCCGGATGGATGTGACCGGTGACGGACCAGCCAATCCGATGCCGTGCGCGGTTCCGCCGGAGACAACGACGAGCGTTCCCCCTTTGGGCCCGGTTCGTTGCCGATAGCCGACGTGGGTGCCGGACGCGACGGGGTGAACCGCCAGGACCGTTCCCGTCGCGGTGAGCGCACCCCGATCACCGAGCCACAGGCGAGTGCCTGTGCGAAGACGGACCTCCGAATCCTTCACGCTGGAGCGAACCACCGAGAGCTCGGTGTCGTCGAGATGGGACACCCAGATCGTGTTGACCGGAGCGTTGTGTCCTTCCCACACCTCGGTTTCGGTCTGCCACAGGCCCGCCCATCGCACCACCTCACGGGCTTTGGCACTGCCCTCGCCCACACCGCGCGGAGGTGCATCGTCCGCCGGCTGATCGATCGGCATATGCACGGCCAATCCTTCGACCAGAACGCGTCCACGCTCCATGGCTTCCCGAACGTCCCCGTCAGCCAGTGCCGCGAGTAACTCGGATTCGCGGAATCCGAAACGGTGCATGGATGTGTTCGCTTCGAGGATGACGCGGGCCGAGCCCGAGTCTTGGGCGAGAGACTTCAGCGAGTCGGAGGTGGCGATCGTTCGAATGACACGACCCGCGTGTAGCCGGTCTCCCAGGCGCGCCCATTCGGCCGACGCCGCACGGTCGACCGGATTGAACGGTTCGAGGACGACAATGTCGCCTTGCGTGTCCGCTGCGACGTAGTCGACTTCGAACACCGTGCCGACGGCGATGGTGTCCGCTCCGATACGCATGGCCTCACGCGCCAAGATGCCGGCACCGAGGCCGTAGCCGTTTCCCTTGATGACGGGCACAGGAATATTCCCGGACGCGTGAACGACGGCATCGACGACCGAATCCTGGTGCGCCCGCCAACGGGATCCATCGACAGCAACTGAAAAAGTCATCGGTTCGATCTTGCCCTACGTTCGGGCGCGCGCCGAGTAGGCGGCGTACGCGCGCGCCCATGTCTTGCGCAACGCGAAATCCCACTCACCGATGTACTCCTGGGCGTACCCGCCACTACCAACTTTGAAGCGGACGAGACCGAGGAGGTGATTGGCGGGATCCAGCGTGTCGGAGATGCCGCGAAGGTCGTAGACCGAGCAACCGGCCGCGTGTGCACGCGTGATCATGTCCCACTGCAAGGCGTTGGACGGCCGAACATCGCGATCGGCGGTGGTCGATGCGCCGTAGGAGTACCAGGCGCGGTTGCCCACCCGGATCATGATCGTGGCCGCGGCGAGGTGACCCTCGTACTCCGCCAAGTGGAGCGTCATTTCGTGATAACCGTCGTAAGCCGAATTGAGCGCATCCCACATGCGTTCGAAATACACCTGACCGCGCGGGGTGAAGTGATCGCGTTCGGCCGTCTCGACATATACGCGATGGAAGTCCGCGAGGTCCTCGCGTGACCCCAGACGAACCACCACCCCCGACTTCTCTGCTTTGCGCACGTTACGACGCCACAGTTGATTGAAGCCGGCGAAGACATCGTCCAGCGTTCGATCTTGCAAAGAAACGCAGTAAACGAAGCGCGGCTGCACATCACCGAACCCCGCGCCAGAACTTTCGGGCTGCTCCCACCCGGAACTGCGCAGCGCCTCGATCACCTCGCGCGCGGCGGTGGAGTGCCAATCGGCGGTGATCTGCCCGAGGGTTGCCGGTGCATTCGGTTCGCCCGCCTCGGCAAGAGCGGCTTTGACCGTCGCGCAATCCCAACGACTCGTTGCCAACGCCGGACCCATCTTCACCTGGAAAGCGCCCACGGCTTTGCAGTGCTCGAGCAATGGATCGAGCCAATCCTGGGGCCGCCAGCGCGATGAACTCCAGTCCACCACCGGGCCTTCGGGGATGTAGGAAAGCGAACGACGACGCACCTTCGGCACCGGTCGGTGCAGCACGAGCGCAGTCCCGACGAGTCGATCACCGTCGAACCAACCCACCGACTCCCCGCGCCAGCCGACCTTCACATCCGCCCAGGACGGCAGCTGCAGGAAGGACACCGCGGGGCGCGATCGCAACCAGCGCGCGTGCTGATCGGCGCTGATGGTGCGGACGGTGAGGCTCACGTGCTCAGGTTCTCAGCAAAGTCACGCGATATCGAGATCCACCACGACCGGCGCGTGGTCGGATGCGCCCTTGCCCTTGCGCGCCTCGCGATCCACGTACACGTCGCTGACCGCAGCGTTGAACGGCGTATTACCGAGCACCAAGTCGATGCGCATTCCCCAGCCCCGGTGGAACGCGCCGTTGCGGTAGTCCCAGAAAGTGAACGGCTCGCCCTTGAGTGCGCGCGGCATCACTTCCGAAAGGCCGACCGATTGCACGTTCGCGAGGGCCTCGCGCTCGGCCGGGGTCACGTGTGTGGAATCGGTGAACAACGAGATGTCCCACACGTCCCCATCGCGCGGTGCCACGTTGAAGTCACCGGTCAGGGCGTACGGCAGGTCAGGATTCGCCGCCAACTCAGCCTCGGCGGTCGCCTTCAGGGCGGCCAACCAGCGAAGCTTGTAGGCGTAGTGCTCGTGGTCGGGCTCTCGTCCGTTCGGCACGTACAAGCTCCACATACGCACGCCACCGCACGTGGCACCGATGGCGCGGGTTTCGATCACGTCCTCGTACGGGGGCTGGTTGGCGAGGTCGAGGACCACATTGTCGAGTCCTACCCGGGAGAGAATTGCCACTCCGTTCCAACGGCCGTTCCCGTGCGCGGCGACGTCGTACCCCAGCGCCTGGATCGGCATCTCAGGAAAGGCTTCGGTGGTGCACTTCAACTCCTGGAGCGCCACCACATCGGGCTGAGAGGACTCCAGCCACTCGACTACCCGCTCGATGCGAGCTCCAATCGAGTTGACGTTCCACGTCGCAATCCGCATACCCGCACTCTAGGCAACAGCCAGTACCCGGGTTGGAGGGGAGAGAGAGCCGCGGTTACCCTTCTCAGGCTGTCGGGAAACTGACGGCACGCACAGAGCCCTCCTGCTCCGGAAGAGATCCGGGGCCGCTCAGTCCAAAGGAGGTGGGCATTTCATGCGTCATTACGAGGTCATGATCATTCTCGACCCTGATCTAGAAGAGAAGACCATCCAGCCCAGCCTGGAGGCGTTTCTCAACGTTGTCCGCGGGGATGGTGGCACCGTCAACAACGTCGACATCTGGGGCCGTCGCCGGATGGCCTACGAGATCAACCACAAGGCCGAAGGCATCTACGTTGTGCTCGATCTGACCACCACTCCCGAGTCGGTGGCGGAACTCGACCGCCAGTTGAACCTCAATGAGGCGATCGTGCGCACCAAGGTCACTCGCCCCGTCGTCACCAAGGCTGCGGCCAAGGCCGACGCCGCTCTCGGAGGCTGACATGGCACTCGGCGACATCAACATCACCGTTGTCGGAAACCTGACGAACGATCCGGAGCTGCGCTTCACCCCCAGTGGCGCAGCCGTGGCGTCCTTCACCGTGGCGTCTAGTTCGCGCTACATGGACAAGCAGACCAACGAGTGGAAAGACACTGATCCGACTTACCTTCGGTGCAGCGTGTGGCGTCAGTACGCCGAGAACGTTGCCGAGTCGTTGACCAAGGGCTCGCGAGTGATCGTTACCGGCCGCTTGAAGCAGCGGAACTACGAGACGCGGGAAGGGGAGAAGCGAACGTCGTTCGAAATCGATGTTGACGACGTGGGTCCCGCCTTGCGTTATGCGACGGCGAAGGTGAACCGCGTCCAGCGTGGCGGCGGTGGATTCGGCGCGGATTCTGGTGGTGCAGCACCTGCGGAGGATCCCTGGACCACAGGCGGCACATCCGACAACTTCGACGAACCCCCTTTCTAGAGAGCACAGACGTACTTCAAAAAACAGGAGAAACCAATGGCACGCGACAACAAGCGCGACAAGCACCAAGCGCAACAGCGGATGGTCAAGGCGAAGGCCTGCCCCTTCTGCAAGGAAGGCGTGGAGGGAATCGACTACAAGGACATCACCCTGCTACGCAAGTTCATCTCCGACCGCGGCAAGATCCGCGCGCGGCGAGTGACCGGAACCTGCACCCAGCACCAAAGGGATATCGCGATGGCGGTCAAGAACGCTCGCGAGGTGGCCCTTCTTCCCTACACCTCGGCAGCTCGGTAAGGGGACGCGACATGAAATTGATCCTTACCCAAGAAGTTGCCGGACTCGGCGACGCGGGAGACATCGTCGAAGTCAAGGATGGCTACGGACGCAACTACCTGCTCCCTCGTGGACTGGCTATCGGCTGGACCCGAGGCGGGGAGAAGCAGGTCACCCAGATCAAGCGGGCTAGAAAGTCCCGGGAGATCCGCAACCTCGATCACGCCAAGGAAGTTAAGGCGGAGATCGAAGCGCTGACGGTCAACGTCCCCGCGAAGGCAGGGGACAGCGGCAAGCTCTTTGGCTCGGTGACGAACACCGACGTCATGAACGCCATTAAGGCGGCCGGTGGCCCGCTGGTCGAAAAGCGCAACGTGCAGATCTCGGCCCCGATCAAGAAGACCGGCAGCCATACGGTGGCGATCGATCTACACCCGGATGTGGTGGCACGGGTGACCATCGAGGTAGTGCCCAGTTAGCAGCGAACTCCACCGCGACAGCGAACACGACGGAGGCCGGGATCGAATGATCCCGGCCTCCGTGTTGTTGTGCAGTCAACTAAAGCGTTAGCTCCCGGACATCCCACTGATCAGCGTGATGAGGATGAGCAAGACCCACAGTGCCAAGCCGACGATGCCAAGGATGAAGCCAGCCTTCGCGGCTCCACCGTTGGTTGCGAGCCCCTGCTCGGCCTTTGCCATTCCCATCTTTCCGAAGACGATAGCGAGAACACCACCGATCAAGGGAAAGCAGAAGAATTGAACGATGCCGAGCACCAGAGCAGCAGTTCCCAGTCCATTCTGGGGAGCTGCCGGCTGAGGGCTCGGAGGGGTTACTTCAGACATGTTGCCTCCTTCACAGCGCCACCGTAGTGAATCGAGTCGCGTCCGTGGAAGAAATCGCAAATGTGATGGATATCGGTCGCCATTGGCGAGATGATGAGTTGCCCGTAAGAGGGGCGATCGAAAGGAGCGTGCAATGGGCTTCGGACAAGCCATCTCTACATGTCTTTCGAA
>WLWF01001340.1_pt1 | contig 20493 bp, 8 predicted proteins | sample 6718331 | NCBI WGS metagenome assembly WLWF01 (sample SAMN12718692, study PRJNA515312) | sponge metagenome | isolation source: marine sponge | host: Mycale hentscheli | place: New Zealand: South Island, Marlborough, Capsize Point | collected 2003-05-01
ATATAAAAGTCACACTTTTCTAATGCTACTCTAGATAAATCTATAAGGGTATCTCTAATTAATTCTAAACTATTATCACCGTCGTCAATTAAAATAATATCTATATCCCAAGTTTTCCAAGGTAGATTATCATTAATGTAGTTTGGGAAAGAACCGGTTAGTAGTATATCAAATTTACTAAAATAAGATTCTTTTTTTATAATATTTAACCACTTTTCAAATCTTTTAATTGTTGGTCTATATAATTTTTTTTTAACTTTAATAGGCCCAACTTCAAATTTAAAAATTTTACCAAATTCTATTTCTTCCATTATGACATAATTTCTACTGGTACATCAGGTTCTGTAGTAATGCCCACACACCTACAGTTTATCGGGTCCCAAACTTCACCAGTTTTACATTTTTTAGGTATACAAGGTTCTGTGTTTAAAACACATTTACACTGAACCCAATCCCAATAATGAGTAGCTGGATTACAGCTTTGGGTTTGTACACAAGGTTCACCGGTAGGGTCGTCAGGTGACATTATAGGTGGTATACAATTACAGTCTGATTGTGACCATGTCCATCCCGCTGGACATGGTGTTTGTACACAACAATTCTGTGCTGGTTGTGATGACCAACCAATACCTAACCAAAACTGACAATCACAAGGATTAGAGGATTGGGGTAGGGTTTGGTAAGTCCAAGTACCATTTTTATTTAGTTTCCCACAACATTCATTACATGGGGTTACTGGTGGTGGACAAGGTGAATTTTGACATTGTGTGATAGTTGCGTATGGTCCTGTTGGGTCTGGTGTACATGCCATATTACCAGGATTACCAAGTAATGGTTGATTTGTACAAGCGTAGTTGATGGTGGTTACACCCCCACCGCATGGTATACCTAACGTCGGACTACAACTAACCCAACCATAGATTAGTCCATTATTCATAGTTGATGAACCGTAATATTCCCAATTTCCATCCTGGTCAATATCATATATAGAACAAGGAGCTGAAACACCAAAACCTGGCCCTTCATTCGGGTCATCGTGGTCAATCCATCCAGGACCAAAATCATTAGGGTCTCCATTGGGGGACGCCATACAACAATAACAACATTCATGTATTGGGTCATAAACACACATGTTTGGATTAAAGTGTTGGTACGATATTGGGTTGGATTTCCATGTTAGTGGTAATGTTGCTCCCCACGTATTAGCCATATAATTATCACAATTATTACAATCTACTGTACCCACATACGTACATGGGTCACCATTTGTTTGAATTTTACAATCCATCCACATCGCGCCACCACCTATATTTACACCAACATTTAACGATGGTTGGTAGTAGGATTTACATATAACACCGACTGACCCCGAACTTCCTGGTCCTGTTGGGTCTGAGAATGTGCCATCGTTTCTAGTAAGACTTTGTGGACCTGAACCACTTGGGCCTGGACCACCTACTAGTGGAACACAACAGTAACAACACCCATCTGCTGGGTCTGTAACACAATCATTTTCTTCATATGATGGTAAAAATGTAGAATACCAAATACCCTCATAATCTACAGGCCCTGTTAGATAACCAGCTAAATTAACCACACAATCCTCACACCCTTCATTACAGTCTGCCACACAAAGTGCTAAGGCGTTCGGGCCTTGGTATTGAGCTGAGGCAGTATTGTTTTGTACACAATTACAAGTTCCTGGACAATTAACACAATCATAACCAATAGATACCGGGCTAGTTGGACATTTTGGGTCACAAGGCCACCATATAGGGCCTCTATTTTGAGCTAGTATTTCTGGAGTCGAAGGTGTGGGGTCTTGTGTACCATTATAATATTTCCCTAGTAAGTGATTTTGGTATATTTGACTAGGTGAATAGTTCATTATATCACTCCCCACGAAATGACAAGTATCACATACTAGTACATAACAACAGTCGTCATAAGGGTCTTTAACGGTATCCATCGCATTGTAAAAAGTTCCTGACAACCAAAGACCTAAAATATTTGTATTTACTAATGAGATAACTTGTGTAAATCCAATTATATAGGTGCCGTTATGTTTTATATATGTTGGTGATATGTTACCTACAGAACAGTCGTCTTTACAGTCGTCTCCCTGAATTTCACAACAATTTGATGTTGGTATTCCGTTTTCACAATCAAATAGGGTAGCGTATGCACCAAACCCTGATGGGTTAATTACACATTTACATAAACCGTTATTTCCTGGAACACAATCATAATTACTGGTACCGGTATAACAACAATCAGTGGTAACAGCCTCACAATCTGCTTGGGTTGGGTGGAACCCTGTGTTGGTTAGTACACATTCACACCCTACTGGTTTTCCAAAATCTACACATTCCCAACCTTTAGTTACTCCTGTATAACAACAATTGTTATTTATAGCTACTTGACAATCATGTAGGGTGGCATACTGGTCAAATTGGTTACCTAAAACACAGTTACATTTTGATGTACATTTCCATCTGTTCGGCATTGTTGTAGCTGAACAACAAGTTGTTGGGTCATTTTCACAATCATACAAAGCGTTAGGTCCTGTATAAGTTCCCGTACCTGTTGTTGCTGTCACACATTCACATTTAAGTAGTGTTCCACCTACAGGTCCTAGGATAGAAACTTGGTCACATATATACTCTGGATAAGTAATTTCACAACAATTTTTTGCGTTATAACAGTCAGCCTGAGTTGGAAATCCTGTCGTTAAGTTAGGTACGAATACACAGTCACAGTTCTGTCCTCCTGGACATACCCAACTACCACAACAAGGGTCATTACCTACTACTAGGTTACACTCTGTTAGAGAGGTAAAAGCTCCTGTCGGTCCATTTACTTGTAAACAATAACACGGAGCCTGTGTACATGTACATGGGTCTGGTAGGAATTCCATACATTTTGGAGAGTTTGGGAATGAGCCGTAACTAACATTTATACCTTCACAAACCTTCTGGTAATCATCAGATAAACTAACTATACTACCCGAATTGTTAGTTACACCGACACTAGCTAAATTAGAAATCATATTAGACCATGATGTGTAATTGTTTGGTATCCCTAACAACGTAGCTGCACCTGGGTGTATTTTTATATTACTTCCATTTTGTGCTAATGGTAATCCGTTATGCATACACGCGTTTGGTGTACTAGTGGAAAATCCACCAAAAGGGAATTTTATTGTATTAACCTGGGTAGTTTGTAAGTATGGTACCCCTACTGGATTTCCTAACATTTCTAATACATCCTGCTCGGTTAGTAAGGTTGTTGTTGGGACTACTAAGGTTAAATTACTACAACTATCGGTAATAGTTCCAGGAATACAGTCCCAAGTTATAACGTTAACCCCAGGTACACATGATGCATCACAAGGAACCCACTGTAAAGTTAATGTTCCACCACCTGGCCAAACTGGGTTACTATTATTTACATCATTAATATATGCTTGGTAGTAAAAATAAGGTGGTACTGTCCAATCTGGAGAAGATTCCCAAACATTCACATAACAACATTCCGTGTTATCAAAATTATATGTAACAACATCACCTATCGAATATGCTTGCCCAGATACCCATGGTAAAGCTCCCGTACTCATAGCAACTGGTGTAGAACCTATTACCCAAGTCAGAGTAGTATTGTCATACATGGTATAAGTTATAGGACTATTTATAGAACATTCGTAACATTTACAACAAGAACCAGCGTCCCCAACTAAAGCTAAAGTAGTTACGTAACTTTCACAGTCTGCCATATTAGTGAATGGATAAGGAGAACAAGCAGGTGATACTGGGGAATTTACGAATTGACAGTGGCAATCACCCGCTGGAGGAACACAATCACCACAAACAAAATTACATTCATTAGTACATGCCGCAGCATTTGTTCCAAAGAAGGTAACACATGGGTTACCATCACTTCCAGTTGGTGCAGCTCCAATATAAGATATACACCCATCAACAGCGTGACAACAATATTCTGTTTGTGGTTCTATACAAGTATCTGTACCGGTTTGTAAAAATTGTTGTTGTCCACAATCTCCTGGAGATATAGAACTTGGTAGTCCACTACCACAAGATTGAGTACCACCAGAACAAAACTGGTCTCCCCATGAACAAGCTAAAACTAGTGGGTCACCACATAAGTCACAAAGACCTGAACCTGGAGGTGCACAATCACAACAGAATCTACAAAGTTCTTGACATTGGTTTAGGGTTGGAAATCCTTGACCTATTGGTAAATTACCTTGAGTAACTGCCCAGTTATAATTATTTGTTGGGTCTGATGGTCCACCAGCACCTTGACCAATTGCTTGTGTTTGATATGGGTTTCCTTGACTCGCGAAAAATGAACTTGGTTGGCATGGTTGTGAACCTGGAGCATTATATAGTCCAGCATCAGCTCCAGCCCAATCACACCACCATTCTTCAACACTACCACATTCACAGTTAGTGTTCGCTGCTTCACAATTTAAAGCTGAAGTGTAAGTTGTTGGAGCTAAAGACATAGCTACAAATTGACATACTTGTGCTCCATTAGTATTACATTCCCATGTACACCATTCTTGACACCCACTTAAACTAGAAAATGTTCCACCTGTCCCATAAACAGGATAACATCCTACACCACCAACACAAGGATTACCTCCAACTGTAGGACAATTACAACTATGGTCACATTCCCAGGTAGTTATACCCGTGGTAGAACCCGTACAACAATCAAATAATCCTGTAGATAATTGTGTTTGGCATGTATCTAAAGAATCGTAAGGCCAAAAATATGAACTTGTAACCTGGAAAACTATACCTGGTTGTACTGGTGGGTAAGTAAATGGAAATGGTGAATACCCATTAAAATAAATCCCTAAATCACCTGTTCCTGGTGAATATATATCATTTAAATAATCTTGTAATACTGTACAATTTGAAATTTCTGACGCACCTCCTGTTGGTGGACCAGGGTCTGCACAATAACAATCCGCTCTACATTGGTCGTTAATAACACCAAGTAGTGGGGTACCACAAGTAGATGCGGTATAACAATTATTTTGAGTTTGCCAAATAGAAATATTAACACCACTTGGTGGGTTAAATACACAAGTAGAGGTTACACATCCAGACGTAGTACAATTATATGTTTGAGCAGTTGATGGTCCATCACAAGGACCACACGGGTCACCAATAACTGGTGTTGGTGTAGTTGGGTCATAAGATGGTGTTCTTTCACAACTAACCCAACAATTTGGTTGTCCATTTGGGTAGTCCCCATCATCTGGAGAACTAGAATTACAATCATATTGTCCTGGTAGTGGATTTTGGATTACTGGACATGTACAAATCCAACAACAGTTTGGGGTGTTTGCGTCCCCAAAACTTACTATATCCCATTGGTCATAAACAACACTATTTGTCCATTGACCCGCCTCAAGTAATGGAATAGGCCATCCTTGACTAAGTATAAAATCGTTACATGCGCACTCACATGTTTCTACAACTGGTTCACAACATGTCATCCCTGTAGTATTTGTGGGGTCTGGACAGAGTGCGTTTACACAATCTATCATATCACAATATGGCATGTTTGGGTGGTCGAAAAAACAATCTGCTAGACCAGCACTTCCAAAAGCTCCTACATAAGCCGGTGAACAACAATTTATAGCTATAGGCCCTATAACGTCATCCGGATTCATTTGTGGTATCCAATAACATGGTTCTGTACCCCCACCACCACCTTGTAATGCAGGTCCGGAAGATGTAAGAGCTGTATAATTCATATACTGTACCATTGCTGGGTCGGTTTCACATACCGCACGACAACATTCTGTTGCGTTACAACACTCCTCCATTGTAGTATACCCGGTAGGGTTACCATTAGGGTCAGTTGGTGAGTTTGTTGGCCAAGTAACCCCTTGTTGTTGCATTTGGTACTCACTCGCTTGGAACATACATCCGGCATAAATAGTCCCAACTAGCGCTGGGTCTGCTGTTTCGTCGTATACAAAACAATCAATCCCACCGGGACAAGTACACGCACTTGCACACTCAGCTGGCCCCAAATATGTTGGTACTCCAATCCAAGCTGTTGGTACCCAAGGGTCTAACCCAGTATTTGATACTGGCCAATAAGGACAGTCAGCAAGGTTATTTGCGTTTAGATACCCATAACACGGTGCTAAGGTACCATTAATTACATTAAGACAATCACATACATAACACGAGGTAACACAAGAACAATTCATCTCACAAGTTGCTGAGGTTGGGTACCCACAATTTAAAGTATAACAAGGGTAACATGGTTCACATATAGGGTCACACAAATAACCACAAGGTGTAGCACTGAACCCCATCCATTGTGGGTTGGCTGCGTAACAATCAGCTTCTGTAGTGTAACCACTACCAACAAATACTTGTTTACACCCTTCTTCACAATTATAAACCCATTTAGTAAAATCACAACAACCAGTATAACTCCAGTTTCCTGTTGAGCTTGTAAATCCAGCATTACAATCAGAGATGGTAAAAGGACTAAAAAATAACTCAAAATTATAAGCCGCATACTCAACAAAATTTGCAAAAGGGGTTGGGGTTGGTGGTAATGTACTCATTACTGGGAATATGTTATCAACATAGAAAGTTGTACCATTTAAGGCGTCATCTAAACATGAAATTAATCCACAACAATTACCACCACTTTGTGGTTCACTGGTAATGCAAGAATAAGCTGGTGGTTCACACCAATCTTCACAATCTGTAAGAGAATCAAAAACTGGTCCTTGTAGTGGGTCTAAAGCACTAGGGTCATTATATAATGGATGTGCAGATGTCATAGCTGAACATCCTTGACAAGAGTATTGGCTTATACAAATAAACCTATCTTCACAACAGTCACCAGCATAAAAATCATCCATACAATCCTCAAAAGCTGTATAACCAACACTTGTACAGGGACCAGTACTTGTTGAACCGGTTCCCGGAACTAATTGACATGATACACTTGATGCTGTTAAAGCTGATACTGGTGGACAAACCCAACTAGAACAACCTATATAATCCCAATATGTATTATTAGTTAATCCTGATGGTGGTGGTAACGTACCACCTGATAAAGCTCTATAACAATTACCCCATTGACCTAATGTGAATTGTCCTGTGGAATATGAATTACCATTAACATACACTCCCGCTGGACCTACTGGTAATATTGTTGGGTATGCATTCCAAGTATTTGTTGGGTCGTAACAAGGTATTGATGTAAAATCTGGACAAGATTCACATTCTGGTGTACATGCTTCCCAAATATGTTGGGTTGGTTGTCCGTTAAGCCACCAAACTCCTTGAACCATATCTGTAGGTTTAATCCCAGACCATGGGTCGGTTTGGTTTATATCTTGTACAGCCATATAACAACAACAATCACCCCATGTAGAATCAAATACAATGTCACCTTTTACATAATTTGTTGTAGCGGACCATTCACCCCAATTAGTATTAATCATGGGGTCAAAACTTATAGGTTCTGGTAGATTTGTTATTCTATCTATATATTCATCTTTTGTTTCACAATAGGTACAATCACCTATTTCACACTTTACACAATCAAATGCACCAAACGCAAACGCATCTAAACCACAACTAATCGCTTCGTATAATGTAACCCCATTACTAAAATCATAAAAAGTAATTGGTGTGTTAGTCCCAATAGTAATTGTATAAGCGGTGTATTGTGTGTTTTCTATTGTAATTTGACCCATCACCCCCTGTTCTATTTGGTTGGTGATTGGGTTTAATACATCACCCATAAGTGGTACGTCAACACCTTGTTGATATCCTGGTGGTAAATTACCAGTTGATGCTGAGCTATATGATTGAAATGCTCCTAGTAGACTTTGTGTGTTACCTGTAACTTCGAAACAATTACTATTGTTTCCTCCATTAAATATTGGTGACATTCCACTATACTGTAGTATATCTGTACCAGAATCCAATGGTGAAAAAGGGTAAGCTCCAAAATATGTATTTGTTCCAGCTGGTCCATTTGGCCCTATAACTGGTGCGTTACTAGGAGCTATCCCAGTATTTAAAGCAGCGTTATAAGCTTGAGATTGTAAGGTATTATAAGGCATGAATGGAACTGTTATAGCCTGAGATACTGATGTAGGCCCCCACTCATTTTCATGTGTTATTGTAATTCTTCTAGTACCGACTCCAGCATAAGTGTGTGGTACTGGGTTAGTTAGGTTAGGAAATTGTAAAGTTTCACAACAAGGGTCACCAAAAGAATTTACACATGGTGGTATCAGACAATCACAGGGACAGTCACCCCAATCTATAGTATATGGTGAGTCTTGGTATGTTTTATAATAACCAAAATCAGTGGTATTAGTTACTTTTATTTTATTTCCTAAGGCAGTAGTTGCTGTAACTAAGAAGTTGGAAAATATATCTTGTTGCCCCATATTTCCATCCCATACATCATAATGACCAATGTCGTTATAATCTTGGTCTAACATTATTGGTATTTGGTATAGGTCGTCGAAAACAGGTTGTGGACAAAAACAAGATACTGTATTAGGTGTTAAGTTTGCGGTAGTCTGTGTATTAAGTGGTTGTGATAATGTAGAATTTGTTAAACTAAAAACACTTATTAAGTCATTATAACTTTCACCAGTAAATGTCATTACACCAGATTGGAATAGGTTTAGTCCCGCAAATATAACATAAGGGTGAGATTCAACATCTAAACAAAATGGAGATGCTACTTGTTGTACATTTCCTAATGGTGCTGATGGACCATATACTGGCATAGTAGTTGTGTCGTTTAATAAAATACATGGGTTACTAGACGAACAAGCTGTTAATTCTGTGGGGAAATTATTCATATCTCCTTGTAAAGCAGTTTGTACTTGGCTAAACGTTGAGTTATACATTGTTAACCCAGAACAATTTGGACTTGTGTTTATAGGGTAGAAATTTGTCCCTCCAGTACAAGGTACTGTCCAGTAAACACTAGGATTACTTTTCTTTATTCTGTATTTATATACTTCCATATATTAAGGATTTACGTATTCATAAAATTTTATTGGTACTCCGTTTGGTACTAGTAGTGTTCCTGGAACCGCGTCTGGTGGTGTCATTCCAGGTAATCCATTACCAACAGCTCCACCCCCACCTAAAGCCATAATAGCTTCATTAAATTTAGTAACCACGTATCTATATTTGGGTACTATTGTGGATGAGTTACTAGTACTTATAACTAATTTAACTTGGTAGTAGAACCATTCTGGATAACTCAGTACCTCGCCATTTGTTATTTGACTTAGTGTTGGTGACTCATTTATCATGTTAGTTACTTTACCAGTTTTTGCGTTATAGAATTTACAAGACATGTAAAAAGTGTTAATCTCGGTTAATTCTCTATCTTTTAACCATTGTATATAATAATTTTCACTTCTACCATGTAGTGGACCTAAAAGACAGATGGGTTGGTATACTCCGTACCTTGGTGTACCTAAGGGGTCTGCCGCTAGTTGAGCGAAATATTCCGTAGGGTCTTCATTTACATTCACAGTTACCATCTCTTTCATACAATTATTTAATGGTAGTATATTAGTAAACATTATTTTTTGTTCTTTTCTTAGTGGGGAATCGTAAAAATCAAACTTAAAAAAACTTCTGGTAAAAGCTTTTTTAGGTTTTGCTAAATCTTTATCTAAAAACCCCAATACATTAAAATTATCTACATATGAGGAAGTTGTAGTATCCCAGAATTCAAACGCGTAAGATATTGTATTAGCACTAATATTATTAGCGTAGGCGTATCTAGTTGTTTCATAATCTTGTATGACATTTATATTGTCTTGTAATTCAACCTCTTCCCAAGTCCTAACCAATTGTTCGTTACCAACCTCATCAAAAGTTTGACCTATCGGTATTGTTATTGATTTGTCCGCTGTGGAAGCTTTTATATTTAGTCTATTGACAGCCATCTGTGTATTCAGTTAATATAGTTAATGTTTCGGAGGTAAGTGCTAGTAATGCCGGTCCTACTGCCTCTATTTTAAACTCTAAATTATAATAGGGGTAATGTGCATCATTTAGATAGGGATAACTAACACCATTAACCCCATCTTCATAAACTTCTACCGGTAAAATTTCTCTCCACCTAAATGTTCCCTCTGATAAAGAATAAACAGCATACTGGGGAGATGTAAACAGACTATCATTATAACTTATATAATTAGATAATTTTCTTATAGGTATTCTGTGATGTGGATTGTACTTAAATATAGAATCAACATGGTCATATCCTGGAGTACCATCAACCTTATACATGGTATTTACATTAAACTTTAATGAATGTCCTATTTGTGAAATTATTGTTTCTTTTAAGTCAAAAGGGTTGTATTCAGCAAATGCACCCCTAAAAGTTGACCCACTTAATGGTAATGGTGTGACACCTAAATTACCACTTTGGGTTAGATTAACTGGGTGTGTTCCGTTATCCACAAATGGGTCTACCACACCATTTTTTTTAAAGTTCCAACCCCAACCATATCCAGCTGGACTAGAGTTACCACCAGCATCCCAATCCCAAATTAAATTTCTATTTGTGGTTAAAATTGTTAAATAAAAATCAGTTAAAGGTCTATTTAAATGGTCATAATAGTCATCACTATTTATATTTATATTTGAGTTCCATAAATAGGAATCGTATGCTTGGTTTATTACGGTTTTTTCTACGTAATTATTAGTTCTTTTTGCTGGAAACACCCTACCTCTTTTATTATAAATACCCCTTTCAAAAGCTGTTCTATCAAATGTAAAATCACTTGGGTTAGTTATTAGTTTATGTATTTGACAATAGTATTCAGATTTTGTTTCTAACATATTGTCTGGGTTAAGTATTCTTTTTAATGTACCTACGGGTGTTGTCGGTATAGAAGCAGCGTCTAGTCCCAATGTTGTAATATTAATTACGTAGTGTTCTGAATTTTCCAACCCATTACCTAAATAATCTACTTTAAATATTGTTTGTGGTCCAGATGGACTTGGGAAAGTTACGGCTATGGGTACGTCTACCACTAAATTAGGTGGGTTACTTCCGAATGTAGTTGCTCCTGATTGAAATTCTATGTATTCTCCTGGTTGTACATTGTGTTTTACAGGTGTGATTATTTGCATCACTTCCTTACCGTCAGTTATGGTTATGTTAACTGTAAAAGGTATTCCATCACCAGCAACAAATTGCATACCAGAGGAGGTTGTGTAATCAGTATAATATTCCATATTTTGTTGTGTATCCGCGTCATGGATATAAGATATATATTGTACCCAATTATCTTGATATGCTAGTAAGGGTTCCCAACCCGCGTGACTTGCAAATATACCATATCTTTTTGGTGGTATAAATGAAAATGTGTCTGCTGGGGGTAACCCGGAACAGTTTGATGGTGGAACACCTAGGGTTTGTGGACAACCAATATAATCTGGTATAAAGTACATTGACCCCATAAAATCAGTGTCTTGTGTTGTACCACTTATAATGTTGTTATATAAAACATCTATTTTACCATATAGTCTGTATATGGTTGAGTAGGCCCTTTCAAAATCAAATTGGTCTCTAAGATTTAATACTAAATTTCTATCACCTTCATTTAGTTGTCTATTTGTTGCATCTAAATAAGGTTGTAATTTTAGTTCTCTATTAGGTGAGCCTGCAAATTTAGACTCCCCACGTACTATTCTTATATTTTTGTCGTCACCCATTATATTACAGTATCAGCTAATTCTTCATCTATATATTTTCTAACAAATGTGTTAAATGATGTTGCACCTGGTCTTAAGCCAAAATAAGAAAATAGTGGGTGTGGAGAGACATAAGAGTCACTAGCTGGGACAACACCATGGAGTACTGGAGAATTATTTTGTGGGTATGAAAAGGGTGGGTTACCCATGTAGTGTTGGAAATTACCGTCGAATATTAGTGGTGAGGGGCTATTGGTTGGGTGTAAATTTGAACCCTGTGCAGTCTCGTAATCAAGTGCTGGTAAGATTGACATAAAAGGACCAGGTATACCAAACGCATATCTATATTCACCCACAGTCCCTAACCAATCATTCCAAACTGTACCGTAACCACCAATTGCTTGACCACCAAGTGTGGCTCCACCAGCAGCATCTAAATGCCATGGATAAAATGGTACGTTTTGACTGGATGCAGATAATTCCATTGTAACACAATCTATTAAATCTGGACCACTCATAATAGTTTGGGTGGACGCTGTAAATAGTAAAGGTTCCCATAAAAGGGTATGTGTAAATGTAGCATCACTACCTATATTATTTACATTAAGAGCGTGTTGTATGTATGTCCCACCAGTAAAATTAGGTGATGGGTATGTTAAACCACTATTTGGTGGTTGGTCTGCTGGTGGTGTAGATATTTGTTGAGTATAATCACAGTCACAAGCTGTTGTACCCATATTTGCTTCGTAACCCTCAACACCTAACATACAGTTTTGCATTAGTGCTTGTCCAACATCACCACCTATTTCAAATTCTGGTCGTGGAAAAAAGGTTGATAGTGAGGCTTTACGTTGTTGCATTTTAAGATTGTATGCGTCTGAAACAAGTTCCGTAATGTCTTGAAATGTTGTACTACCTATTTGGTCTGTAACTGAGCATTCGTTAGAGTATTTTGGGTCTAGACATATTTGTTGTATACATTGGTTTCTTGACCCCATATCGACTAGTGTTGTTGGGAAGAGTATGTGTCTAGCTTGGTCACCAGAAGCATGGTTACTACCACTACTACCAGCAAAAGCCCACCAAGGATTGTAAACACCATCATCATCACCAATAAAACTACCATCTAATGGACCTATCTCTGTAACTTTAAACGGTGTAGACCTATAATAAAAAGTATGTTCAGAGGGGTGAAGGTATACTAATTTTTTACAATATTTAGTTCCTGAAGTAGCGTAGGTATCATTAACTTGGTCATATTCTAATTTTGCTCTAAACTGGAACTGATATAGGAATCCACTTACCCAACTATTTTCCCAGAAATAATTCATAACACCATTACATAAAGCTTGTGATATTTTTTCTCTTCTAGTCCACTCCCTTAAAACTCTAAGGTTAAAGTTGAATCCGATACATGTAGGGTTAAAACATATTACTTTAATGTAACATCCACCACCAGCAATTCCATCCTCAGCATTTCCAGCTGTATTTCCATCGTTGGGGTCGGCTGAATTAAATCCATAATGGTCAGGACAACAAACTCTTGTTTCTTCTGGTACTTGACAACAATCATGTTCCCAAGCAGGACCATCAGTATTTGAGTTGGTTGCTCCGCCCACAGGACAGGGTGGAGGGTCAGGTATATTTGCTGCTCCATTTGGGAGGTCTGGACACGGAAATTGGGATGCGAGAAAGGCATTAGAATCTTCAAGAGTTGCGTCCTGGGTTGTAAGGTTAGTTCTACACATACACTTTTCACATTCTGGATATTTTGTTTGTCTTAACGTAAATAAAACAAATCCAGTCTTTAAACCAAAATACTTACAAGCAGCTCCACATCCGTAACAGTCAGAAGAAAAAATACAAATTTTCCCACAATCCGACGGTGGAGCAGCAATTATATCCGACATATCTAATATGGTAAACCCCCAAATACCAATATAAATGCTGTATATAGCACACCAAAGCACACATATAAAATAAATTATAATCAAAACTATTCCTAAAATTAAACCTAAAACGATAGCAAGTGTCGCTACTAATATAGTTAGGAACTGATATATCATACCTAAAAAATCTATTAGGAACATCCATAGAAATACCATTAAACTAGGAGCTCTAACCGCACTGTTTATTGGAAAAAACATTGCTGTTGTAGCACATTGTTGGTCTGATTCTGGTAATATATTTTTTATACCTACAAATTGTCTTCTACCACCATGTTTAATATGGTCGTGAAATTGTGAATAGGTATATACCCTATTAAAAGTCATATCATAGAATACGTCTTTCGCTGCAGGCATCATATTTCTTTGTGCCCAAGGATTATAGTCACTATATTCCACAGAAAAAGTGTATGAAGTAGGGTCTATTCCAGGCCAGTCACCATCAACATTAGCTGTAGGCCAAGGGTCGTAATACTCTCTAATGTTGGGTACTAGGTAACTACCAATTCTTCTTTGTCTTGCACTTCCTGTTGCCTGTTCTGGCCTTATCCTAAACCTAACTCGTGTTCTAGTTGGTACACCTATGGTTGGGTCATCTGATAATACCATATCACCAAATTCATTAGTTACCATATAATCCATATTCATTGGCATATGAACCAAGAATGAACCACTATCGTCTATTACTCTACCCCCATTTGGTAGATAGAATCTTTCAAGTATGGGTACTTCTCCACCTATCGGTGCACCCCAGCCTCCAGCGGTATATGCGGGATAAGCGTTTGGGTCGTTTTTGAAAAATGGTGTATACCTAACACAATCTATAATTCCTGGTTTGGATATTAAACTACATAGTTCACCCATTGCTGCTTTAGGCCTACAATTTCTATTAACAGAATCCTTATCTGTATCACTAGCTGTACTACCCATAAAGATTGCGTTTGGTTCTAATTTAAATCCAGTTACGGATAAATCAAAATCAACTCTAGTAATAGCGGCTCTACAAAATTCTTCATCACCCCAAAAAGGTCTAACATCTATAGATTTTTGTTGGTTGAGTACTTGTGGTAAACTATCAATTATTGGGTCGTCTTTAAATTTTGCACCATCAAAGTCAGAATCTACAAACCCTTTTATTTTAAAATCTTCGGGCAATAAAGAAAAACACCCAATATCACTAACATCAACATCCATTACAATAGTATGGTTACCTACTGGTACACCATATATCATAAAATCACCAGATTCGTTAGTCTTTACTGTGTATTTGTAATATTTGTCGTAAACATATTTAACGTCTTGTTTATTTAAAACGTCATTTAGTGTTGGAAAACTCCCTACTGTTACGTGACAGTCAGAGTTTGGTTCACTACTAAGAAGGTTATATCTTTTACCATCTTCTGTTGTATCAAATGGTTCCTTAAAAGGGTATAGTTGTTTTATTACTTGGTTTTGTTCATCTTCCTCACTTAGTGGTACGAATATAGAGACTTTTGCGTTTGGTATTCCGAATCCACCATTGGTGATTACTCTACCTATTACAACACCAAAATCTGCACACATACGTGTGTAGACCTCTTGTTGTGTTAATGAAAGACTTAAAATTTCTAATAAATCGAAATTTTGTTTTAGTTCAAAAGTTACATTTTTGTCTTTTGCTCCACCACGTCTAACATCAGTTCTTACTCTAAATGATTTACTCATAATTTATACTATTATAACCCCATAAAATAATTTGTTACATTTATGGTGTCCTTATAAGATAAATAGTTCAACCACCAAAACTAAAAGTAAACAAAATGCGGTTATAGTAAAGATTATTAAAGGACCGGTTTACTTGGTTTTTTGTACCTCACAGCAATGTCCTGGTCCGGAAAACGAATTTGTAGTATTTCATTTGGTTGAGCATATATAGTGTCGTCTAATAACCCTATTTGTTTTGTAGTAGCGTTAACATATGGTTGTGTTGTTACCGCTTGTGAATAGTTTCCACCAACTTTATTAAAAACTAATATATCAGTTAAATTAAGTACACCTGGTTGTGTCATTATAAACGCTCTTAGACTACCTAAAGCTAAATCTTCACCTAACTCCATTTTATCCACAGAAAAATATTCACTTACTTTGGTTATTACATTAGTTACTATCTCCCCTTCGTTTGCATTTTTTTCTAGTATTAGGTCAATAGAAAAAGCTAAATCTATTACTCTAGCAGCTCCAACAACTACGTAATCATTTAACATTCTATAATTAGACAAATAATTTGCTATATTATTTTTAAGTGTTTCACTAACTAGTGAAGTTAATTTACCGTCCGGTGTATAAGAAAGTACGTTTACATTAACTTTATTTTCTATTTCTGTAACACCTACTTTTGCGGGTGCACCAAATGTGGCAGGCATAGTTCTTAATTTGGAAACATAATCATTAATAGAAACACCTCTATTTTGTGCGGCAAAATTAAAAGATATGTAATTTCTTATTTCATCTGGTGTCATTTGATTTGCACCACCAATTGCAGCTGTGGTATTTGTAACAGTTAAACTATTAATTACTGTTTGATTTATTTGTTGACTTGGTCCACCTACAACAAAATCTACGACACCCACGCTATTTATAGCTCCAGCACCAACATTTGCTGCTTTACCACCACCTACTCTATACTGTATAAATAATGTAGTATTTGCGTTAACAGTGTTACCTAAAGCTATATTATTTAAAAATTTAGACATATTTAGTTTAACCCCTTTAGAAGAAAAGTTATCCAATAAGTCTTGTGATGTTTGATTACCACTACCAAATGTTAAATGAAAAAATCCTTCTGGTGTAAATTCAGTTATAAATCTTTGAGGTACTGTTATGTACTTACCAACTTTAACTCCCGGTATATCTGCTGGTATAGATGGGTCTATTACAAACACTTCATTCTGAGCCAAAGCTTCTACTTCATACCATTTATTAGTTGATGTAGATATAAACTCACTGTTGGATGGTATTGTTTGGTATCCTAGTCCTGGTTTTTGTATTACTGATGTAACCCCTATAACATTTTTTTCTGGTAAGAATATTTTAAAGAATGGTTTACTGTCAGCGTCATTAATTTCTTTTTTAAACACTTTGGTTATTCCGTTAACCATAACTTCTCTTTTTACAATTGTATAGTTTTGGGTTATTCCGTTAGAATCTCTATTTGGTATTTTGGTTTGGTTTGGCACTCCCTCTGCATTATATTGTGATGAAAAGTCACAGTCTTCCACCAATTCAAATACTTGTCCAGCACCTCTAAATTGTGAGCCCGCTCTTATTTTACCTAAGTATTTAAAGTCTTCTTTATCACCTAAAACTGGTACTATAATAGATAGGTCACAAACTGTAACTGATGGTCTATTTCCTGGTATTTTTAAACCATAAGTTTTTGCTATATTGTAAAGAGAACTTCTTTCCTGAGCATATTGTAATACTGTCTCTTGAAAGGTTCTGTCAATCTGAAAATTTAAGTTATCTGATACCGCGGCATTAAGGTCTAAAAATACTGAATATATTGAAGCGTCGTTTGCGTTTTTAATTAAGTCGGGGTAATAGGTACTAGTTAATCTTAGTAATTCATTTCTAACACCTAAAAAATCTCTTTCTGTATATGCTATTTTTTTATCTGCCATTTTATAAATCTATTATAACAAAATCTTTAGTTTCAAACACACCATCTCCAGCTGTGTAATCAATTCTTACCCTCATAGAATAATTTCTTTGTGCTTCACCAACAAAACTCATATTACCATCATCCATAGATAAATCAGTATTTTGTTCATTAAGTTTTTCTTCCGCTTTTAAGTCTTCTAATGTCTTAACCTCTACATTGTTTATCGTTAAACTGGGTATATATTTATTAACCGCCTCTCTTATCTCTCTTTCAATAGATATTTTAGTGGTTGTGTCCATTAACTCAAAAACATATTTATTTAAATTAGTACCAAAATCTGGTAAAAAATACCTAGAACCTTTAGGCGTAACAATGAGATGAATGAGGTTTGACCTCACTTCACTATCAGTATCTGTATTTAATCCTAGAAAGAATCCTTGTGGACTATCAACAAATGGGAACGTTATACCGTATCTTTGTGTTGGCATTTCTTTTTATAATAAATACTTCAAATATTACTTTATTGTGTGGTTACTTTATTGTTTAGTAGATTCTTCGGTTGGTAGGGGCAGTGTCTACATCCATTACCACAACAATACCCTCTTCGTTTGTGATAATCTTCAGTTAGAACCATTGCACCTCCCTCCCAATAGAAATCTGTTGGTTGTAATTTTGGTTTTATAAATTCTTTATAGTGTAGTTCACTAATCCAGTCGTCACTTCTTTTCATTTTTTATTTTTTAGAAAATAAATGGTGACCCGAAAGAATCACCATTTATTATAATTTTATATATAGTTTTAGTGTTAACTTACCTCAACTTCTTTTTTCATTGTTTTAACATCAACATCTATTTCACAACTACCACCCGCACAAGCTAATTCACCAGTTAAGTTTGTATTATCATCTAATTCAACAACATTTGATAAATCTACATCACTTAAAACTTCCATCATTTCTTGATATTTTTCCTCGGTAATATCTTCGAATGGTGCTTGTGTATATGTTCCACCATTGTATGGTAGTACGGATAATCCGTTATATGCTTTTCTATTTTCCCACATCCACTCTCCAGCTGCGTCCCACTCATGTTCTCTTAGTGAAATTGTAGCTGAAACATTGTGTGAATTAGAACCGTTTCTATGTCCTGATTTAACCCATTCTGTAGCTACTTTTTTAACTCTTTCAAGTAGTTGGAATGGTGATTCTGTTCTCATTATAGAACCTTCAGGTGCTTTTTGTGGTATACTAATTACTGCTGTATCATGTGGTCTGAAATACTCATCTTCAACTAGTTCTGGATGATTATCTTTAAGATATGTATAAATTGCTTCATTTTTACCAACCCTAACTCTTCTAATATAATAGTCATTATGCCAAGCGTGAATACCTGATGATGTCCCTAACGTTAATGATGTAGTACCTGCTGGTTTAACTGTTGTACATCTTGCTGATTGGTTTATCCCTATTAGTTTTGCCACTCTTGTATTTTCTCTTTTTACTAAACTAGCTGCTTTTGACATATCGTAATTTAAAACTTTACCGGAACCAATACCCGTCATTGAGACACCAATTAATGCGTCTTTTTCGGTTGTTTCTTGCCATTTTTCTCTTAGATAATGAAAAGCTGTGTACCCAGCTTGTAACGTCCCTATAAATGCTGCAACCTTTACTCGTTCGTTTAGGTCTTCTTGTGAGTCGATATTTGATACGTTTACTTCACAAAGATTACAGAACTGATTTGGTCTTAGTGCGATTTCACAACATGGGTTTGTTCCCCAATCTTTGTCGTTGTTTAGATAGATACCTGGTTCTCCAGCTCCGGACAATTCAACTCTTTTCCATAAATTCATAAAAAACTCTTTAGTGATTTTATGTCTCATTAAACATGCTGAATTATTAGCCCTACCTCTTTGTGGATTTAATTCCCACCAGTTTCCAGCTTTACAACCAATCATTTCTTCGTCATCAGCACTAAATAAACTGATTAAAGCTGCTCTTCTAATACCACCAGCCAATACAGCGTCAGCGATATGACATACAATATCATGAACCTCCAAAGTAGATAGTTGTTCACCGTTTTCTTTTTGGTTTAGTAACCCTTCAATCTTAACTAAACATTCTTTTAGTGGTTGTGGTCCTGGAGCTTTACCACCTGAAGTTATTAATCTAGCTCCTTTAGGTCTAATATCTGAATAATCAAACTCAACCCTAGAACCCCCACCATTCATATATGTTTTCATTAAAACTTTAATTGCGTCTGCCCAACCTTCTATTGAGTCCCCAATTAAAAATCTTTTCTTTCTTTTCTGATATGGTTGTTGTATTACGGGTAATTTAGCTACATGATGTCTTTGTACAGAATATCCAACTCCTGTACCCCCTAATAATAAGAACATTGTTTCATTAAATGCGTCAATTGAGTCTATTGGTAGGTATGCACAATTATAAATTCTATTAGGAGAAATTTCTATTGGTTTGCCTCCAAACTGCATACTCCTCATAGAAGGTAGGACTTTTTTATCATATACAAGTTTATATTTTTCTTCTATCTCATCTTTTAGTTGTGGATATTTTTTTTGGTGCATTTTTTTATTACGTGTTACCAATTCGGCCCACGACTCTCTTCTATTTAATTCCGGTATATATTTTGCGTACTTCATGTAGACAGTAATATCCGACAGAATCTTATTTGATACTTCCATATTTGTGCTTTTTATTAATTATTTATTATTTATTATTTGTTCTCTTCTTTGTAGAGCTCGAGTTACTCTTTCTCTATTTCTATTGGTTTTTTCTTCTTCAAAACCTAAGAACGTTTGGGTTGTTTCTGTATTTATTTCTAGTGTTCCATTATCAAATTTACAATTTTCAAAAATTACACCGTCTTTACCTAATCTAGATTTAACAACAGCTATTGTAGCTAAACCAAGTTCTTTTTGTTGTAACGTTTTAGCTACAGATATAATAACGTGACCAACTTGTGCTTTTTTAATTGACCCACCCATCATATCTGTGGTCACAACTTCAGAACTTATAGAGGTTCTGTTTCCTTGAGTTGCTGTCCACCCTGCTATATCTAACTCATGGCACATACCTTCAAATTTTCTCATAACTGAACCTTCACCTTTCCATTCATCATTAAAT
>WLWF01001343.1_pt1 | contig 20466 bp, 46 predicted proteins | sample 6718331 | NCBI WGS metagenome assembly WLWF01 (sample SAMN12718692, study PRJNA515312) | sponge metagenome | isolation source: marine sponge | host: Mycale hentscheli | place: New Zealand: South Island, Marlborough, Capsize Point | collected 2003-05-01
ATATCTACTACTCTAATTGTCAATATTAAAGCAGTAGATATTGGCTTATTTATTTAATTATCTAATTACTTTTGCAAGTCGGCAATTTCCCCCAAAATTGACTCTTTAAGTTCAATAAATTGAATAATTGCCTCATAACGCTTTTGCAACCAAGGTAAATTATCAGTTTCGTTGTTGATATCTTTTTCAAAATATAAATTTATGAATTTATCAAAAGAATCAATGTTGTTTTTTTCAAAACTGTCAACAAGCTCCCTATTGCCGCCAATCCTTGATTCTTTAAGCAAAAGGTCTTCATGCTCTTTTTTTAGAAAACTTGTAAGCTCGTGATATTCTAAAAATTTTGATAATTCTTTAGCACTTTGGTCGTCTTCCCAAACAGCATCCAGCTCGTCCTCCTCTCTGTACAAAAGTTCTTGTAATTGTGATTGTGATTGTGATTGTGATTGTGATTTATTCATCATGTTCTCCATTTTGTTAATTAATAGGGCTATCCCCTATTGATGCTTATAATATATATAAATGCGTTTAGATTGTCAACACTTTATTTAATTAAATCTAATATTAATTTTGAAACTTTAATCTGAACATCAAGTGCAGGATGCACAAGCACGTTACCTTTAGCGTCACGGACAACACATCCCTCTTTTTCAATTTTTTTGATTGCTTCATCAAAAATCTTTAAATTTGCTTTTAAAATTTTTTCTTGATTAGAATTTAACTTTTTTTCAGTATCTATATTTAAATTTAAAAAATCATCGTTTAATTTCATGAGTTGTCTCTGCTTCTTTTAAATTTGTATAATCAACTTTACCAACAGCAACTTCGTTTAATTCGCACACTGTTTTTAATCCAAGCAACTTTAAATCTTTGCAACGTGATTCATTGATTTGCACCTCTTGAAATATAACATTTGTTAATTCTATAAAAAAATCTGCAAACTCTTTATTTTCGCTGATTTCGATATTTTCTAAACGTGGGTTTTCATTAAAGTTCATAGAAGTACGCACAACAATATTATATTTGTCATTATGAATTACCATAAATTTGCTGTGAGTGTTAATTTGTCTAATGCTTTCAGTGCCAAATTGTTGTATTAAAAATTTAAAATATTCTGGCTGTCTGGTTTTGAAAGACCTATCAACTATCATGCGGAAACTTTCAACGTCTAATCGCTTCATTATTTCCTCAGCTCGCTCTAAGTGTGCTTGTGCTGCCGTCCAGCTGGATAATATTATATTTGCTTTCCCAGTTTGTGCTAAAATTGCTTCTAAAGCATCTATTAAGCTAAATTGACCATACGTTAAACAAAATAAGTCTGTGCCTTGCTTTATCTCGCCTATTGCCTTTCTCGCACTTTCATACTTAGCTAGCCTAATTTTTTTGAATTTATTATCTTTGCTAAAAGTTTTCATAATTAACAATCCTCTAAATCTAAGCAAAATCTTTTTGTGTGCCAAAAACATAACTCGCTTTTAGGTAATTTAATTAACAATGCTTTGCCTGTGTCGTGCTGAACTGAATTGCTGTTTAAAATAATTTTCATTTTTTATCTCCATTTAATTATAAAAGTTTATATTATAAGTACTTTGCCGAAAATCGTTTCCCGAAATTAGCAGGAATGCGTGAACCGTAACAAACATTTGTAATTACATCACATATAACATCATCTAATTTGTTTTCAACAAACCAATCTTTAGAAAGCATTGATTTTGGTAGCCACGCAGATTTTTTAAAATCTTTGTAGATAAAACCACTTTTTTTAGTTCCTAATTTGTAAGTAACTAAAACATTTACCATAATTGCTTTTTCAGTCTCTTTAACAATATTAAAATCCATTTTTTATCTCCATTTGTTTTAAAGTATCTCCGTTTCAATACTTATAATATATATAATCTAGATTAGATTGTCAACACTTTTATAGCATTATTGTAACTGTTTTAATTTCAATAGCTGCTGGTATCGCTTGTTGTAATTATTCCTGCGTTGCCTGTTTGCAGGCTTTGCATAGTATTCTTTGGGATAATTTTTTAATCTTTGCTGTTTATGTGTTTTTATTTTTGTATCTACAGCATTAATCAACGCATTTACAGATTCATGCTCTCCAGAAGTATACATTTTAAAAATTCACGCCAAAACTGAATACATTAGCTGTGTAGCTATAAACTGCATTATCTGCATCAAACTTTAGCAATTTATATTTGATAAAGATTGTGTCTGTTACTTCGTACATAACTTTTAATGTATAAATATTAGAGTTCTTAGTATATATGTATGCTCCTTTTATACCTATATTTCCTATGCTGTAACCGCAAGCAGGGCGTATTAATAAGCTACTACCTGTTATGTCCTCTCTGTAGCCTGTAGACACGTTACAAGCCTCTATCACTTGATAGCCTACAGATATAGTCTGCTCTGGCTTTGTCAAGCTCTTAGAATGCTCTGCAAGCCTTATATAACCTAGCCAGTTGTTATGCTTGTGATTAGTTTCTAGTGCTTCATAGAAGTATTTAGAAGACTTTATATACTCATAATCTATTATACCATAATTTACAGCAAGATTATACGATTGCACGCCTTCAAATTCTTTGTAATTACCTGCAATGCTTAATGCTTTGCTGTGAGAGGCAGTTACTAAAAGCACTGCTAATACTAAATATTTAAACATTTATTTGCTTCTTGATTTAAGTTTTTAAAAAGGTTTTAGATTTAAACGCCTCATAATTTCCTGAACTACCAGCATCTTCTTTATCAATTAAAGTTATAACCGTGCAATCCTTGCATTTTAAATATTTCTTTTAAAGTGCTTGTCTTATCCGCATTTTTTGTTTCAATCGCTAAATGCCCATTAGATAAAGTGCCGAGTTTGCATTTTATTGTAGGGTATAATAAATTATATTTATTTACTTGCTGTATATATTCCTGTTTTGTCTTTTTCATTTCTACTAATCCACCACCAATATTAGTAATAGTGAATTTGTAACCTTGAGAGCTAGGCATTTCTTTTAGAATGCTTGCCTTGTTAACATCTGACACTTCAATCGCTAAATCACCATCAAACAATATCGCAAGTTTGCACTTTAAATTAGGGGTCTCAGAATTAAACTTGTTTACTTTGTTTATATATTCTTGTTTTGTTTTTGCCATGTGTTATCTCCATTTTATTATTAAAAGGTCTATTGCCTCTTGAGATGTATAATATATATAAATGCAGGATGATTGTCAACAATTATTTATTGTTATTTAATGATTTTTTCGGACGTTTTTTTGTTCCAAGTAACTAAGTTTTTAAAAACTTGGAGCATGATTGGATAATTATCCCTTTTGAACTTCTTATTAATATGTGATTTAAATTGTTGCACGCAATTACTAAAGTCTTGTTTTTTCAAACCAAACCTGTGCATTAAACGCTCTCTAGATTCTTTGATTGTCAACTCGTGCAAGTCATTACACAAATAGTATAAGACTATCGCATAATCACGCTGTAGATTATTTGCTAATTTGTTTAAATCTATGTCTCCAAGACTTCTTGCGTGCTGTTTGAACTCGTCTATCCCAACATGTTGCAAGTGTGCAAACAACATATGCTCTGCTATTTCTTTGCTAGAAATAACTTTACTAAACAAGCTAGTTTTATTTTGATACTCTTTATCTTGCAAGTAGTAGAATGCACCGTCTAGCAGTGCATGTTTGATTTTTAATTCTGTGTACTGTTTACCACTCATTTATGTAATCCTTATACTTGTTTTTTCTACTTCCTGCACACCGTCAATCTCTACTTTGTAGATTTCGTAAGTTTTGTCCTTGAACTTTAAATCTTGACCTTTATCTTTAATAGCGACTAATAAATCTTGTATAGCTTTCTTGGTCGCTGTTTTGTCAACAACAGCAGGCTTGTATATTAGCTCTGGTGTGCCTTGTTCTGCTAGCTTGTCATAGTCTATCTCTAGCATTTTACGCTTGCTTATGCTGATTTTATGAAGCCCTGTATCTACTTTCTGTTTATTCACTGCAATTAATGCTTGCTGCATATTACCACGTAACCATTCAATACTATTGTCGTTGCTTTTTTTACGCTTTTGCAACCTTGCAATTTCAGCAGAAATATAGTCGTTGTTTGCTTTTTTTTCAGCGATTACTTGACAATATGCTTCTAGTTTTTGCTCTAACCCTAGCCCTTCTAGACTGTCTAGAATAGCCTGTTTTTGCAGCTCTTTTGCTTCGTCAGTTAAATCTTCAAATTCCAAGTTATCAAGTATTGACTGCAGCTCTTTTACTACGTTTGTTATATCGTGTAATGTTTGTTTATCGCTCATTATTTATCTCCATTTATTGTTATTTAAAGTATTATTATAATATATTTATAATTTATTTACAATACTTTTAATATTAAAAGCAATGATATACTGTGCTTAAATTGATTAAAGGAAAAATCACTGCATTTAAAACAGTTATTGTAATAATAAACAATACCAATTTTTTTTCTCTTTTAGCCATTGCAACCTCATTCTTTAAAGATAAACCAAAAAATACATTCAACTATAGCGACAAATCCAAGACACATTAATATCTTCAAGAGCATTAATGCAATAACCTCCATATCGCTCATATTATTTCCAAATCGCTTTCAATCTGCCAACCCAAGTTTTTCCTCCGCTTCTTGTTGTGAATATCTTTCGTTAGATTTTTCCAATATAGATAGTGATAAGTATGTGTCCTCTAAATCATCTAGGTAATTTAGAATCGCTTCTCTTGCATAGTATGTCTTTGTCCTGCCTGTGACTTTAGCCATATGAGTCAATCTTTCTTCTACATCGTTTGGTAAAGTTATTGCTAACATATTTATAATTTATTGACAATATTTAAATTTAAGCGTTTCATTATCTCTTTAACAACAGCGATTCGCTCAAATGGGATGTCATGGTTTTTGTAAAATTCCTGAAGATATTTTTTGTGCTTTTTCATATCAAAATAATGACAAATCATTAAAATAACCGCACAACTACCAAAACTTGCTAAAATAAGCACACTGATACCTGCTAAATGCGTTAAAATATCCATCTTTAAAATGGTATATCATCGTCAAATTCTGGCGTTTGTTGTGTGCTATTACCTCCAGCATTACCCCCCTCACCTTTGCTGTCTAGCATCTGCATCTCATTGGCTACTATTTCAGTTGCATAACGTTTTTCACCGTCTTTCTCCCACGACCTAGTACGCAATGAACCCTCTATATAAACCTTTGACCCTTTTTTTAAGTACTGCCCTGCTATCTCTGCCAGTTTGTTGAAAAAGACTATTCTATGCCAATCTGTCTTGCTTGTTTGCTCTCCAGTATTCTTATCTTTCCAGCTTTCAGAAGTGGCTACACTTATGCTAGTTACTGCACCGCCTGATGGCATCTGTTGCATTTTAGGGTCTTGTCCTAAAAACCCTAGAATAATGCATTTATTTATTCCTTTTTTCATACGTCTACTCCTTGAAGTTCCAAAAATTTTTTAACTCGTTTACATGTTAACCGACTAGGCATGTAAGTAGTTTCTGGGATGTTGCGTTTAATATCTTCTCCGACTGTGTAACAACAAAAAGCGAAAGGATAAGATGCAATGTGTATTCTTTTAAAATGACTTAAATCAGCATAGCCGTTTTCAATATCAATATTTGTAAATTTAATACCTTTATCTAACAACTGGTTAAGTGCTATATTGTAATTCCTAGAGGTGGGATAATTTCTGTACCAGTAGTCAGGCTTAAAAATAAACTGTAAACTTTTAATAAATTTAATCATTGCCTTTTACCTTTTTTGCTGCTTGCACACTTTGCTCTATAAGTGATTTTTTAAAAACTCTTCTTGCACGCTGTATCGTTAATCTTGACGGCATGTAATTATCCATGCTGCAAAACGATTCAAGATCCCAAATCCATAACTTTAAATGACCCAAAGTTGCATAATGCTCATCTATATTTGTAAATAAAACACCATCATCTAACAATTTGTTAATTTCTTTATCTAAAAACTTTGAATAAGGGCTAAATTTTAACCAGTAAGATGGCTTATATATAAACTGCAAACTTTTAATAAATCTAAGCATTATTTACTCCCCTCTTTTTTTAACTGCTCGCTCCTAGCCGTGCAAATATCTATAATTTCTTGATTATGCTCTGGGTATCTGGTTTTAGTTTCTTGTACATAAACTTTTAACTCTTTAAGTGTTTTAATGGTATTAACAATCTTTAGTATAGATTGTGCATTATATGATTTTGGGTATGCGAACTTGCTAACTTGCGGTAAATCGTTTACAGCATCGTTGTCTATACCATCATCTATTGCAAACAAGCCTTGGCAAGCATATTTTCTAGCGTAACTGCTGGTTGAGCCAGTTAGTTGTGCCTCATCACAGCCTTTTTTATTAGTTGCATGTTGTGCGTATGCACTAGCAGATATAGCAGAATTATCTGTATGTGTAACTGTTGCTGTCGCTTTAATAAATAAACGCCCTGCAACTTCTTGCAATTCATCTGTAATTGTTAGCACTAGCCCAGCATCACAGCATAACGGCTTAACTACATTGAGTATATCCTCTAAATTCCTGTAGTTATATTTGCCAAAAGCATTTTTATTATTTTTAGCAACCTTAGCTTTTTTCTGAATATCAGCCAACAACTCATAAATTGTTGGCTTAGTGCTTTGATTATTATCCATGGCAAGCCTCACAATATGCAAAGCCACCGCCATTACACTCGCAATCTACTTCTAGTTCTTGCTCTTGTATAATCTCATCTACAAACCGTCTGTTTGTATCTACCATCATGTCTATAAATGTACCTGCATAGTCTTTCATTATTGTTCTCCATTTTGTTGTTGTTTAAAGTCCTATTATAATATAATTATTTTTAATTTACAATACTTAATAATATCTATTTGCTTGCTATCCAGCCAGCATAAACCAGACAAGCACCTACAAAAAGGGCAGTTGCTCCCATTGCTATGTGCGGTATTAATTCCATCATGTGTTTTTCTAATTAGAGTGAAATTTTGTAAGTTGTCGCCTTTGCACCAGTACCCGATGGTCGTTTAGCATCATACACAATTATATTGTTTTCTTTTTGTGCTTGCTTATTTAGCCACGATCTAAATTGGATGTATGATACTGTTTTAGCTACATCATCACTCAAAAAAGAATATACATCCATTGCTTTGGCACTTTTTAATTTTTGCAAAATCCCTACAGTTTCACGATAACGAGATGCAAGATTACGTCCGACACTACTATTTATTTCGCTTGTTTTTTTGATTTTTGCTTTTGTGTTTTCTGTGTTTTCTGTTGCTTTTATTTTTGCTTTTGCGTTTGCGTTTTCTGCTGCTTTTAAGCGAAGATGGCATCCTGCGATTTTTTGCTTAAGCAACTGTATTTCATCTGCTAAAGAAGTGCTAATGCTTTGCATTGATGCTACACCTTTGCTCGCATTCGTTAATGTAATTTGTGCATATGTACAAGCGTTATCCAAACCTCTGTCTTGAAAATCTATTAAAAGTTTTTCATCTGTTTCTTTTTTAAGCCTCAGAACATCCTCATATATTTTTTTATATTTATTAGAAATTTCTTGTTGTTTAGAATTAATGTTATTAAAATCATTAATATAATCATTAAGCAAGTATAATAAACTTCCTTTTTTCTTTAATAGAAGTTCCAAATCTTCCTTTTTCTTTAGTAAAAGCTCCATATTTTCTTGTTTCATAATAGACCTTTTATCGTACATGTTTTCTCCATTTTGTTGTTAATTAATAAGTGTATTATAATATAATTATTTTTAATTGTAAATACATTTATAAAGTATTTTGTTGTAGACTTGCTAGCTTTTCTGCGTGATACCTTGCTCGCTGTTTGGCATTTATAGCCTCTCTATTTTTTGCTCTATAAATTGCTTGTTGTGCTATTATTTTTGTATATTTTTCTGCATAACGTTGTTTCCAGTATGCTAATTTTTTCTCTCTGATTTTTAGATAATATATCTTTTGTGATGCTCTGCGTTTGAGTATTTGCTCTTTTGTAAGTTTTTTAGTTGCCATGAAATTTATTTATATAGTTAGCTAAAGCGTATGCACTCATATTACACAATAACACCTTGTTACCATCACACATAAAGCTAGCTTTCATATCGTGTGTGATTGCCACAGAATATGGCACTGATATTCCTAATTTATCCCACTTTGTTTTTAGTTTTTCAGGTGTACGTAAATAATCTAATACTTGTGCTTGAAAGTCCTGCACATTGTTTTTTCTGAATTGCTTGTTTGCACATTTAAGCATAAATTTATCGTTTATTACTATATAGAATGCATAGTTTACAATCTGCCTAGCTAACGTGTTTAACAACTCTTGTTTAGTAAGTTCTACAGCCATATTACACTACTTTTAAGCTGCCTATGTTTACAGCTCCATTGTTGATTCTTTTGTTATTCTGTTGCTCTGCATATCCTAATGCTTTATCTGGTAAACTAGCATCATCTGCTTGTGCGTTCTGCTTGTATCTAGCTAAGAAGTTGTTTTTCATAAAATCCAAATCCGACCTAGTTTTGTTGGTTATTTGATACCAGCCGCCTAACTCCTCAACACATGCAACTAGTGCCTTGTCTTCATGTATAAAATTAGAGTATGGACTTATTGAACGTATACAACGTCTAAACTCAATGTATGCATCTTCTGCTTTTTTCTCTAATTTCTCTTTTTGAAGTTGTGCATCTTGTTGAGTGTTACCTCTAATTTGCTCTGTAATACTTTTAAGCGTTATCTTGCCGTAAACTTTATGCTTACCTAACATGATGTTTTCACATGCTGTTTTAACAGCATTGTAGTCTTCTAGCATTAACTGGCTTAACCAAAAACCTTTTAACTCTATACTTAAATTAATACTTTCACTTTCACAAAACATCTTTAGCAATGCTTTTAAATCGTTTACTTTTTTATCCATGCTTAATTCCCTCCTTTCTTTGATTGCTCTATTTTGTCCTTAATTGTGTCTTCTACCATGCTTTTTACTAATGGCGTAATTACAAAATTATCCCAATCATTGTCCTTTACATCCTCTTGAGATGTTTCCACCCTCTTTAAATCCTTAGCCGTCTGACTTTGTGCTTTAATATCGTTTGCAATCTCTTTGGCATAATAACTATGCGTCCATGTTACCCATTGCTTAGCCTCCCAGACTTCCATAACTTCATCTATGCTTATGTTTGCATCTAGTGAATATTTTACTTGAGTTAAAAACTGCTTGAGGCTTGCTTGCGTAAATGTTCTAGTCTTCTTGCTTGTATTATTTGCTTTACGTATCCTCACAACTTCTTGTTGCTGTTTTTCAGTAAGCTCTAAACCTGCAACGCATTTCCAATCTAACTGTTGCTTTTTTTGCAACTGGTGACTACTTGACACCGTTTGCTCTTTTAACTTATCACTATTTGTGATAGGTTGATTGTCTTCTACCTCTGTAGCCTTTGGTTTTACAGTGTTTAGCTGTTCTGCTTGCTGTACCTTTGCCTTTGCCTTTGCTTCTAGCTCCTCTAGTTTTTTTTCAGCTTCTTGCAACTTCTTTTCTGCTGTTCTTATCTTTGCATTAATTGCTTTTTGTTTGCCACCAACGCTACCTATGTCTTGTGATGCTTGGTAGTTATCGTTTTTTTCAAAGGATTTGTCTACAGAATACAAAATGGCATTAAAAAATCCTTGTGCTATTTTGTTTTTAAAAGTTGGTATCTTGCGTGTGTTGCCGTATTCGTGAAATGCTAAAAAGTATTCAGCTAAAATACTATTCCTTTCTGCTTCTGGAAAGTCTTCAATTACATCTAAAATACCTGCATAGTAATTACTATGTATTTTAAAACTTGTATAATTGTCTTGCATATGTATAATACCTCTATAGTTTGATAATTGTCTTTCATTTGTTAATTTTCATCTATCCAAGCTAGTATTTCCACAGATACTAGCTTTTTTTATTTCTGATTTAAAAATATTATTGACTGATATAACATTTTTGCAACGGTTCGTATCTTAAAGCTTTCATGCTTAATATCGCCACATGAATTTTCATATCTTATTCTTTTTAACATTAATCTTAATACTGTTGCAAAATCCTCATCAATAGGAAATTCATCGTCTATAGTATTAAGCAATGATACAGGTATAACTATTTTATCTTCCATATTAATTGCTCTTAATTTTGCTAAATATCATTGAAAACAAACTCTCTACTAAAATTTTAGAGCCGTTTGTTTGATTAATAAAAAAATCTAATTCTTTGCGTTGCCCTCTCAAATTATACGCATCAAGTATGTTTTGAGGCAAGGTAACACCGCATTGCATAAGTTTCTCCATGCCTAACTTGGCTTGTTGTCTGGTAATGCCAAAGTTGCCAAAGTTTGATAGTAATAAATCCATAATTAATTGCTCTTAATTTTGCCAGTTAAAGCATCTGCATGTGTAATTGCTTTCTCTTTGCGTGGAATACCTAACTTATCAACTACCTTGTACAACATGTAGGTAGTTACATTGTATTGGCTGCAAATTTGTCTGACAGGCATTGTTTTGTACAGTTCTGCAAATTCTTCTTTGTTCAACACATCTAATTTAAAAATCTCCATTATAATTTTTTTATTTATGTTGTTAGTTATTCCTGATAAACGTAATTAAAACACAATCCAAACCACAATACAACTATTATTTTAATAAAATATTTTACCTGTAAAAAAGAGAGAGGGGGTAGAGCAGAATTTTTTTCTGCTCTATATATATCTATATTTAATACAATATAATGTAATTTAATACAATATAATATAATTAAGGTAGATTTGACCCTAGACCGAACACTAAGCCAAACCCTAGGCTACCCCCCTAGCCTACCCCCCTAGGCTACCCCCTAGAATTATTTATCAGGCATAAAAAAACCAGCACCAAAGATGCTGGTATAATTTGTTGCTAGCTAGCTTTGCTTTTGGCTAAATATTTAAGAGCGTCTACAAAGTTTTCAGTTCCCTGTTTCGCATAAAAATCGTTTTTTCTCCAAATTCCTATTTCTCTATGCAAGGCTAAAGCTGCACATAAACCAGTGTTAGATTTATGTTTAATTTCACTTTTTGTTTTTTTCAGTGCTAACCTAAAAATTTCACCAAGCTCTTCGTCACTGAAATTTTTTATATACTCTTCAAATTCATCAAAATACGCTGGGTAGCGTAATAACATTTCTTTGCTGCTCATAATTCGTTATCAGCAATGTTTTCTGCTACTTCTTTGCATAACTCTATCAATCTTAAAGCAGCATTATATTCCTGCTTGCTACAGTTGCTTTTAATAGAATTTAAATCGTAATCATGCTCTTCTAATTTCTCAATGCATGTATTCATGTCATCTACAGTGTTTTCAAAGGCACAATAACTCATATTTGTCATATTTTCTCCATTATATTATTTAAAGTAGTATTATAATATAATTAACAGAGATTGTCAGTATTTTTTAGACGTAAAAAAAGCAAGTAACACTGCTCTTATCTAGAATAGATTAGCAATGCTACCTGCTTACTTCGCTCAAAAATGGAGATAATTGAATCGAAAAACAAAAATGAAAAGTACAAACAATTTATTTATGCGTCATTGATTATACGCAAGATTTACCAGCTTAGCAATAATAACTTTTCACTATTTTAATATGCTTTTTTGTAGCGTTGCCAGTAACTAACACTAAATTAGCATTCTTGCTTTTATCAATGTAATCGTAAAAAAGATGTTGTGCTAATTGCCATTTATTAAGCCAGTCGTTTGTCTGGAATCCTTTAACCTCTACCCAATCAATACTATCTCCAGTATCAACTACAAAATCTATTTTATAATCTTTAAAGTGTAGAGGCTCTTGTGAGGAATTGTAGACTACCAAATTAATTGCTTTTTGCTGGATGTATGAGATTATATTGCCTTTGTCTATTTCATCGTCTAAATAAGCTTTATAGGCTTTCTCAAAGTTAGAGAGCATTTAATTCTTTTATTTTTTGTTCACATCTAGCAATATGTTGTTCTGCTAATTTTTTCCGTCTATCTTCGTTTTCTGTAGTCATGGTCTTGTTTTCTATCTCATTTATAACTTCTTCTGTGTAAAATATGCTGTCTTCAAGCACTGCAATTATTTGTTGATTTTCATCAGGCACAAACGGCTTAATGCTAAATTGTATCTTTTCTTCGCCTTTGCTTACAATGTGCTTAGTTTGTCGGCTATGGTAAATCTGATTGTCATTAAAGTTGTATTTTTTCTGCAAGCAATCATTAAACGCTTTTAAAAAGTTATCAATGTCGCTAGCTTTGCTAGAGTAGTAAACATGATATATAACGGTAAATGGAGGCTCTGGGAACTTTATTTTTGGCAATAGTATATCAAGCTCTTTTGCATATCGTCTATACGCTGGCGTTTTAAACCTCCGACCCTGCCACGCTTCATTAACAGATAAAGGCTTTATATTTACCGTGTGCATTATTTGCACCAGTCATGATATCCTTTCTGCTCTACACGTGCATAACCACTAGTAAGCATTATATTATTAATATTTATATCATCTACATATACTACTGCCAAATAACGCCCTAAGCTGTCTCGCTTATTGTTGTTATCAATGTCTATAATAATGCTGTTAGCTTTCTTGAGAGTGTAGTGTAAATAATCCCTTGCTTTGATTGCTAACCTTTTTTCTTTAGCACATTTGCCTTTAATTTCTGGCGTATCTATACCTACAACTCTAATTCTTACATTTAATGCAAAAAATGCAGGGACTAAATAGTTTTGTGTAATATTCTTATCAAAATCTATTCTGCATGTGTCGCCGTCGTAACAACTACGATATTTTACTGTAAATTTATCAGCGTGTGATAGTGTGCTAAATGTAATAGCACATGTTATAACACATGTAGTAATTATTAGTTTATTTATATTTGTCATAGTATTTTTCAAAAGCCTGTTCATCCTCATTTAAAAGCTCAACTTCGCTAGCATCCATGCCTAACTGCTCAATAGCAAACATTTGCGTATGCACTATAACCTCTGCTGCTTCGTCTTTAGAGGCATTGGCAAAACTCCTTGGAATAAAAACTCCATTCATAAAATCACCAAATTGTATAGCATGTTTAACATAATGCTTAACGTGGTTTAACTCCCATATCTTATTATCTACCTTATTTTCATTCAATAAATCACGAATTAATCCTAGTATCCGATGCCATCCCCTGCATTGTTGCAAACTTTTAGGTGGCTTCTTTTCTTGGATAGTTATAATAAAAGTTTTCTTAAAATCATTTGCTAAAAGTTTTACATGACCATTTATAAACGTGCTTAATTCTTTTTTTTGCTCTGGATAATAAAAAGGTTGTTTATCCACGCCAAACTCTCTTAATTGTGTGCCATAACATAAAAAAAGGCAGAAGACTTAATGCAAGTATTATCAGCATTAACACTATAACTAATGCAAGCATAATAAAGCCAATTATAAAAGCCAACACAGCCACAATAACTGGCAAACCAACAAACAATAAAATTATATAAATTACTATTAAGGCTATTACACCACATATCAATTTCAGTTTATCCATAGCTTTGTTCTATTTGTAAATCTTTAGATACTTTAATCAGTGAGGGTATGTTGTTTTTAACATCTAGCTCTATAAAGCTAATAGAGCCGTCTAAGAAGCTGCAACAGCCTGTATTTGCATAATAGCTACCATCAATTAGTGTATTATTTGCAGTGTTTACGTGGTTAATAATACGTTCAATGCGTGGATTATGTGTATGCCCACAGATTAAATTAATGCATAATTCTTGCTGGGCTTGCCATAAATTATCACAGTGCTTTGTGCTAAAACTATTAGCACGTCTGGGCAACTGTCTAGAGTTAAAATAATCTTTATTTTGCAAAAACCCTAACCACTTCACAAAGTGCCTTGCAAACGGTATCTCTATTTCTCCTTTGTGTCCGTGCGTTATTAAAATATTTTTACATTTTATAGACTGATAGATATTTTTTGTTAAAATTATATTGGTTATTTCACAATTTAATATCTCTTTATCGTGATTACCTGCTATAATATAATAATTTAAGTAATTATTTTTAATGTAAGTAAAAAGATGATTATATCCTTTGATTATCTCATATATGCTGTTTTGCTCCCAAAGCTCGAAAGTGTCGCCCAGAATTATAAGCTCATATCCCTTATTTGCGTATATTTTGAGAGCATGAAGCAAAGTTGCTTCACACTGTTTGAACTGGTCTGCTCCATTTTTTAAGCCAAGATGTAAATCACTTATAATAATAACTTTATCTGCTAGCTTAATCTCTGGAGCGTTTTTAAGCGCTTTTTTTAAAGCTCTTTTAATAAAAGGGTATATTGATATAGCCATTAAAAATTAATATAGTTAAAATGCGTTTGCAGGTCTTGCTTAATTGCTTTTGCTATTACTCTGCACTCTTTTTGTGCGTGTTCATCATCTCTTACATTAAAAAAATGCATCCAAGAGCGGATATTGCCTGTCATTATTAATGTTGTTTGTGTTGCGATTGGCAATACCATTCTTGCTATTTCTCTTGCCACACCTTTATGAATCAATTCTTCATATAATTTCATAACTTGCATGTGCATGTTCAAAAGGCGACCAATGCTGATTCTGAATTAAATATTTAATCAGCTTACCGATATCTTCTTTTTTATTTTTACGTGAACTAGAAATTCTAGCAACATCAGCTACAATAAACTGCTCGGCATTAGGAGTAATCTGTTTTAATTTAATTTTCATTTCTGAATAGCTCTTTATATTTACCTAGTGGCTTATCAAACTGCAAGCTTAAAGCGTTGGACATACTGCGTAATTTCTTGCTGTCATCTGGCAAATTGGCGTACCATTTATGCACTTGTCTATTAAAATCAATACCCATGATGTAGCCAGCATTTACAGCCTTTGCTAGCTCTTTTTTATAGCCATAACATATCATCTGGTGATGATATCTACTATCAAGCATCTCTGTACATGCAATGCCGTAATTTCTTTGCTCAATAGCTTTTATCATTTTTTTAAATTTCAACACACCTGCAACACCTATGTTATACGCCAAGTCTAAAATAATAGCTTGTTGAAATTCGGTTAAATCGTCAGTAAACCACTTTTGAGAATTTAACGCTTGTTTACAATTAATAATTTCACGTTGCAATAAGTCTAACGCCAATGTTTTTTTATCTGTACAATTAGTAATCTCCTCTATTATGTTATCTAAACCTATACGAATAAATGCATTTGATGCTTCTAAATTCGTACCATATCCAAAGGTTGGCTTGCCAGCAGGGCAGGTGTACACTTCTAGTTTGCAACCCTCGTTTGCCTTGATTAGTTTAGTTGCTATTTCTATTGTTTTAGTCATTTGCAATCCCCATCAATTTTGATTCTAATTTTCTCGCAAAATAGGACAAAACTAATGAGTATTTACTATTTAAATATTTATTGCTTTGAATTTTACACAAATAATATTCTACAGCTTTAAAAGCACGCTCTAAAGCGTAAATGTTATTAGAATTAGTAGCAATTTTTGCCAAGTGTATAGATTGAGTTAAGCTTACATTCATAATAATTCTCCATTTTATGTTGATGTTGGAGATTATTATAATATAAATATTTTAGATTTACAATACTTTTAAATATTTATTTTATGTATGCAAGAATCTAAGCAAACTTGGCTTGCCATGTGCAATGGCTTGTTTATTACAAGTGTCTTTATGAAAGTCTTTACCGCATTTATGTAATTGCACACGCCTTAAAACTTTACGTATTGTGTATAACATGCATAAATTTGTAACTACAATCACAAAATGGCTGTATGCAAACACAACATCATACATCACTTCTGTTACTAACATAAAAGCCAGAATAGATGAATTAATCATTAAAGATACGTTTAGCCAGAAATTAACGCCTCTTTGTTTATTATGCCATTGCAAAGATATTGTATCACTGTTCAAATAAATCCACACTAAACAGCATGTAGCCATTAAGCAGTAATGTAACTCTATCATTTAATTTGCAATATTTTTTTAATCTTTTGCAAGATTGCTTCTTCTACTAGCAACCCTATTTTTTTAATGATACTTGAATTCACAACATATACAAGCGTAAAAGGTGTTATAAATGCTATAAACAGACTTGTAAAAAAAGCTGTAGTTGTTGCTACATATTTTGAAATATGCGTGTATGTTGGCAAGAATGCAAACATTGCTACGATTAATCCAACGCTTGCAATTAGTGTAGATTGTTTGTTGTGATAGTAAATAATTGCAAAGATTAAGCCCAGAATTGTGCTGATTCCAACAACTAAAAAAGCTGCTTCACTGTTAAGATTGTCATGCAGCCAAGCTGTGAGACTGCTTGCTGATAATGCTGCTACTGACGATGTTTTAACTTCCATTATTTTTAACAGCACTTAAAACATGTGTGCCATAGTAAAATATAATTATACTTGTAAATGGCATTGTAAGAGCTTCTAAAGTAACATTTACACTGCTTAAATCTACAGCATTTATAATTCCAAAACCACTTGCAAATTCTATTAAACATTTAATGGTAACTATAAAGATGTAGGGTATAGTTATTATTAAAGCTATGTATCTGCGAGTTAAAGCACGTGGTAAACATTGCTTGTTTACTTCTTCTTCAATTTGTAAATATAACTCTTGCCGTTTCAAATTGTATTTAACACGCTCTTCATCGGTCAAGATAAGAGCATCTAGACCTGCTGCTGCTTTATCTAGCAAATCTGATTTGCCTGCAAGCTTGCTAAACCATCCAAACATAATTATTTATATAAAAATTTAATAATTTTCTCTTTACTAACAATAATATTAGTATTTGTCAAATTTTGGCGTGAATCGTGATACTTTTTTCTGCAAGTGCCAAAAAAGATTCGCCACGGTGCATTGCTGTGGTTGGCTTTAAAAAAACTAATTTGTGTAGTTGCTAAAAAGTCTTTTATGTCTTTCTTAAAAACTTTCTCAAACAGCCTAATTACAATGTCGGTGCATAGTGTGTGGCGTTCTAATCTTTTATTTTTGAAAAATATAGGGAATAGTTTGCGAGCTGGTCGCCAAGCTAAAAAAGCTAAATAAATATTATACTTAACTTTCTTTTTATAAATATTTACCCATTTAAGCAACATCTCTTTGCTCTCTTTTGTATATTCTGCATCGTAATGTATAGAAGCATATATTTGAGCGTTCGTATTTGCTAAATAATCGCTTAAAAGTAATGTATGCACATTGTTAGCTATATTTGCTTGGAATACCTTATATACGTCATTCTCGTAATAGACAAGTGCGGTGTGGTTTACATTGTAGTTTTTAGAATCTCTATATGATTGTTTTATGCTGACATGCTTTACACGCTCACTAAGAATTTGTAGCCAAGAGCCAAATTGTATAATTCTTGGGATAAATGCTCTATCTTTCCTTTTTACATGCAACAATACTAGACAATCTTTTTGCATCTCACATTAACTATCAGCTACCAACTCTGCTAAAGTTTTAACTAAATGTATTTCATTTGTGATTGGGTCTTTAGCTGCATTAATAGCTGCTTTTGCAAAGTCGCTAACAGTAGGGTCTGCAAGCATTTCAGCAGCTTTATTGTTTACATTAATAATAATCCCATCTGGATTTAAAAAATTCCATGTAACAGCATCTAATTCTGTTTGTGTAGCAACATTATTAATGTTTTCTAAAGCATTATTATAAATCGTAGTTTTATTACGTTTACGTGCATTAAGTTCTGTGCCATTTGTCAAAGTTGCTGTAAATAAATCTTTAAAGATGTACGCTGCAATCTCTGATAATATGCGGAATCCTAATTTGCCTTGCACATACTCAACAGCTTCAGTAGGGCGTAATTTGCTAACAATTTCAATTAGCTGCAAAAAGTAATCACGCTCTGGTGTGTCATGCTCTATAATTAGAGTATTGCCATTTTGTATTGTAATTTTCTTCGAAGCATTAAAATCTCTGTTAAGCAATTCAATTTTTGTAGCTTTGTCAGCGTTTAATGTTAAAACTTTTTCTAATTCAAGAAATTTTTCTGATGTAGGTTTTGCTGTTGAATTGCTTACGTCCCATTGCAAATCTCCGCTGAGAGAGTCAAACGCCCATTCCGCTTCTGAATAAAATGTTAATAATATTCTTTTTTTTATTAAAGTATCCATAATTGTATTTTTTTATGCTGGTGCAAACTCTAACGTAATTAGTCGTGTGGATTGAGCATTGCCACCTTCGCCGTATGTAAATGAGCCAGAACCTTTATAAGCTCTAATTGTATAAGTGATTGCACTTGTCGTGGCAGGATTATCAATAGTTGACAACGCAAAAGGTAAATTAACTGATGTTCCTCCTGGATTTTCGATGATAATGTAAGGGTCTAAAGCAATTGCGTTTCGATATAACCTTAAAAATTGAAAGCCACCGGCTTGATTAGGGTTACCATCCCCAGTTGCGAGTAGCAATATCACATTTGAAATGCTTCTGGGCGTAATGTTTACAGTCGCAATCGCTGTCGGTGTGAACGTGTTCACAGTCACAGCAGCCAATGAATTTTGTAAAGCTTGTATTTTTATAGCATCTATAGCAGCTTTAACAACGGCAGATTGTGGAGATTTTATAGTGCTAGTTGTCAAGCTGCTATCTAATAAAAAGCTTTGTAAAATATTTAAATTTGCTTTATAAGTTAAGCCGTCTGCACCACCTATAGCAAATTGGTCTCCTGACGCAACGCTTGTGCGTGTGTTGTTTAAATTTTGTAATTTTTTATCAGCCATTTTTATATTGTTTCTTCAAAAAGTGCTTTACCTGTGCCGTCATCGTCTACATATAAAGCATTTACTAATCCATCGTTGTCTTGATACAACAAGTTTGCAGTATCAATCTCTGGCGTTGAATCTGTAGCACTAGAGACTAAAGAGCTAATTATTGATGAAATGATATTTGTAGTAACAGAACTAATCATTATATAGCAGCGTTATCATTTAAATTATCACACCAAATATTAACAATAGCATTGCTAGTTGGTGATTCTAGATAAAATTCAATAAACCCTTGCTCTGGTAAATTTAACAATGAAATACCGCCGATAGGTTGATTAATGGATACAGCTTGCGGTTGTGCAATTCCTGCAATAGATAAATTAGTAGCATAATTATTGATATAATTGCTGTCATCTGCATCATCGTACAACTTAATTTTAAGTGCAGAAGTGTCAAAAGCTGAATTGTCAGCAATGCTAAAAGTAATAGTATTACCTGTGGCGTTGAGTGGTACTTCTTTTAAATTAAAAACCTTGCTAGGTGTCGATTGATTAAGCGTGAATCTGGTAGACATAATTAAAAAATTATACGGTCAATTTGTTTCTTTAACTGGATATTGTAAATATCTAAAGCATTATTTGCAACTTTATCGCTTGACTTAGCAAGCCAATGTGTAGCTGGGATTTTTCTAAAAAGATATTGTAAACTATAAATCATCCTAAGTTTGTTATTTTTTAGCGTAAATATTCCTTTAGTGTTACCTAAATCTAAATAAAAATGCTTGTAGTTGTTGCGTTTGGCATTCTCTATTATACCTATAGCTCGCTGGCGTTTGTTAGCTATAAAAGATAATTTTCTTTTATCTCTTAAAACAATATTTTTTAATTTATTGGCTCTACTAACTAATCTATTTTGTTGATTAGCTACTCTTGCTGCTTGTGTTGGAATGGGCAAACGCTTTCCAGTCTGTGGCTTTGCACGTCCTCCGACTTCTTGCAACTCCATGTAACCTTGAGTGCTTCCTATTTCTGATTGCATGTTATCAATATTAAACCCTTTAGCCATATTGACTTGCACACTGTTAACAGTCCATTTGTTACGATTTATGAAGTTGTCTTGTATAAAACCTTGTGCTTGCTGGCGTGTATTGAAAGCAAGGGTATTTAATGTGTTGCGTGTAGCGTACTTGATGCCTGTGCGATTAAATTTATCTAAAAAGTTCTCTAGCTTTTTAATTTCTTTAAAATCTGCTCTAATTTGCATCTAAATTGAGTACTTGATTAACTAAATAATTAGTAGTGCAATCATAAGAGATATTACTAGTAAGTGCGTTTATAGCTCGCTTATGTTCAATATAATGCTGTCTATTTGTGCTAGAGATATGATATAGAAATTTAAACACTATGCTAATTTCCACTTTTGTTAAGGATATATCTTGCCCTGTTGCCTCATCTTTATAAACATAATCAGTCCCACTACTGGCTGCATTATTTGCATCTGTAATATACTCTCTAGAAATAGGATAATTTACTGGTTGTATATCTGCTCTGGTAATTGTGCATATTCTAATGCCTTGATTATTTAAGTAATAGTCTTTACATGTTTTTAGCAAGTTAT
>WLWF01001347.1_pt1 | contig 20419 bp, 30 predicted proteins | sample 6718331 | NCBI WGS metagenome assembly WLWF01 (sample SAMN12718692, study PRJNA515312) | sponge metagenome | isolation source: marine sponge | host: Mycale hentscheli | place: New Zealand: South Island, Marlborough, Capsize Point | collected 2003-05-01
TTCCCAAACGTTAAAGCGCCACGCGAACATAACAGAGAGGACTGGAAGCGTTCGGACTGGGTCGCTGACATGGTGGCGGAGTTAGATAACGACCGATATTTCAGATGGTTTGACAGCGGTGACGTTTACGACTTGCGATTGGCTAACAAGATCTTGGAAGTAATGACCGCGACACCATGGGTTAAGCATTGGTTACCTACACGCATGCATAAGTTTGCAAAGTTTCGCGACGTGTTAGCACAGATGGAAGCATTGCCAAACGTAGTGATTCGCCGATCATCTGACAGCATCACCGGCGAGACTATCCAAGGCTCGACAACGTCCACGATCGCAACGCTTGACAGCGTACCAGTAGGCGCGGCAGTCTGTGAAGCATACACGCGAGCGGGCAAGTGTGGGACGTGTAGAGCGTGTTGGGACAAGGATGTTGCAGTTGTATGTTACATCGGACACGGTAAGACAATGGAAAAGAATCAACGAAACATCATAGCGAGGGCGGCATAATGACAAAGGAATACCATTCAGCCTTAACACGCATCAACAAAGCCAACAGCGTTAAAGAGTTGGAGAGATTGGAGCGAGTCTTTACAGACATATACGACAGAGGGTTTTTCACTGTTAGCGAGTTTGGACGGCTATGCGTGAAGATACTGGACAAGATTGTAGACATTGAACTAGCGGAGGAAACAGTAGCATGAACCCAACACTACTTGACATTGCAATTTTGTTTAGCTTCGTACCGGTATGGGCTGGGCTTATGTGGGCTTACGAGAGCTGGACAGACCCACGCAACCGACGACGACGCAAGCGCAACGCACGTTACAAAAAACGCATGAAAGAATTAAACAGACAAGGGAGGTTGCTTCGATGAAGATCACAACGGCTAAACGCTATTACAAATACGTGACAGACTTTGGCAACAACGGAATCGTTATCGAGACGCGGAACCACTTGATCGACCTGTACTTCACTGGTAACTTTAGGTTATCCACGGCATACGTACCAGCAGACGAGTACAGCGGGTATTCATACATTGCATGGATAGGATGGTTACATATCGAAGTGACAGGACAGGCAACACTTGAGGCATAGATGACAGACAAACGGAAGTACCACGGCAATGCTGCGGAGTATCACATGACGCAAGAGGAAGTAGCAAAGGCGCTTGGCTTGCACCGCATAACCGTGCAGAAGATTGAACGGGACGCATTGAAGAAACTTAAAGCAATGGGAAAGCTTCAACGCTTCGTTGATGCTAAGGAGTGAGACATGAAACAACCAGAGAACGATCACACAAAGATGTTTGGCAATGATGGACCAGTAGGTAACGACGCAGAGATAATTGTCTATTACGAATACAACGGACCAGCGGAGCCAGTGTTACGCATACCCTTTTGGTACTACAAAGAGGAGCTAGGAATGTTTGAACACTTTGAGGCAGCAGTACATAGAACAGCGAAGGCACTCAAAGAATCCTACACGTACTGGCCTGAAGGTTATATCCATGTGCAGACAATTATCAATGATGAATATGTAAACATGATTTAGGAGAGAGACATGACAAGCGAAGTATTAAAACTTAAAGTAAAAGCAACGCGAGCATATCGTGAATTAAACGGAGCGGCACCGTATACGCAGTACGACGACAAGATAGGACTGGTGGACATAATCGCTGTCGAGGATTGCGAAAGACTTTTGAAAGAGTTGACTGAAATATATCAAAAACAGTTACAGTTGGATTGTTATTGGGAGGATGCATACAGATGATCGGTGTTAATACAACATATGTAGTTGAGTTATACGACGATGTTTGGTCGCAGGTGTTTACAACGGACGACGTAGGCGAAGCGAAGTACTACGTGCAAACAAAGCGTGGCAATGGTAAACGATACAGAATTGTCAAGCATACAACGGAGGTTTTATGAAGGGTGAATGTAATCTGTTTGACGTAGAAATACTGGTTGACATTACCGTAGAGTTTACCAGCGAGGATGGGTTGATCGTCCTCGACTCTGTCAAGTGGTACGGCGTTGAGCTGGTCGAGATGATTGATCAACACGTCTACGATAAAATTGTTGAGCATATTGTTGACGAAGAACTGTGAGCTGTGTTTATAATCTATACAGAAGCAGAAAAGTTTAATTTAAAAATATTATCTTATAAGGTATTTAACCTATGAGTATCTCTAAAGAACAGAAAGTAAGTGAACTTGTTGAACGACAGCTTGAGACGTTAACGCTCATTGAAGCTATGAACATTGCAGGTAACTTCTTCTCGGACTTGTTAGAAGCAATGGATGACGATGAAGTTGACGAGCTTTACACTGACATGGGGGCAGGACGTTATGGCATTCACTGAGACGCACCAGCCGTGTTCAGATTGTGGTAGCAGTGATGCGTTATCGTACAACGAGGACGGCTCTAGTTATTGTTTTAACTGTAGCAAGTACACCAAAGCCGCAACGAAGGATAACGTGAGAGAGCTAGGATCTATCAGCGATGCGCCAAAGCCATCGTTCAGTCAGACAGAACATCGGTTAATCACAGCGGAGTATCGTACGATTACTGACCGTCTCATTACAGGAACGACGGCGAAGAAGTACGCAGCACTCAAGCAAGGTGAAGTTACAACATTCGGTTATTATAACCCTGACGATCCAACAAAGCCGATCGCTGCCAAGGTTCGTAACCCTGACAAGCGGTTCAGTATCGTTGGAGATTGGAAGAACGCAGGGATGTATGGCCAACACTTGTTCCCTGAAGGTGGTAAGTATGTGACTATCGTTGAAGGTGAGTATGATGCGTTGGCGGCTCACCAAATGACAGGTAGTAAGTATCCCGTTGTCAGTGTCCGTAACGGTGCAACGTCGGCGGCAAAGGACTGTCGCCTCTTTTATGATTGGCTGAACAGCTTCGAGAACATTGTTATTTGTTTCGATGCTGACGAGCCGGGACAGAAGGCAGCGAAGGAGTGTGCTGATCTGTTCGGTAACAAGGCAAGGATTGTTAAGCACGTCAACGGCTACAAGGATGCGTGTGATTATCTTGTTAACAATCAGGCGGAGATGTACACCAAAGTGTTCTGGTCTGCCCAGCCTTACACACCTGAAGGCATCGTTGGTGCTGGTGAGTTACGTGATCTGATTAAGAAGCCACTGACTAAGGCGAAGGTACAGTACCCGTTCGAGGGACTGAACAAACACCTCTACGGTATACGCACAGCAGAGCTGGTTACTATTTGTGCAGGCTCTGGACTAGGTAAGTCTACTCTCCTCCGTGAGATTGTTAGCTCCATCATGGCGCAGTCTGAGGACAACCTTGGTCTGATGTTTCTTGAGGAGACACCTGAGCGTACCATGCGTGGACTTGTAGGTCTTGAACTGAACAAGCCTATCCACTTACCTGACTGTGAGTACGACGATCAAGACATTGATCTTGTGTACGATACGATGGACTATGAGAACCGTGTCTATCTCTGGGAACACTTCGGTAGTAACGAGATAGAAAACGTACTGGGCAGGATGAGATACTTCGTTAAGGTACTAGGAGTGAGGTACATTGTACTGGATCACGTCTCTATCCTTGTCTCTGACCAGAGCAACGGTGATGAGCGACGTGCCTTGGACATGATCATGACTAAGCTACGCACGTTCGTACAGGAGATGGGTATTTGTATGTTCCTTGTAAGCCACCTACGACGCCCTGAAGGGAAGCAATTGGAGGACGGTGCTGTCACTAGCCTTGGTATGTTACGTGGCTCTGCGTCGATTGCACAGCTCTCTGACGCCGTCATCGGTGCTGAACGTAACAGTCAGAGTGACGATCCCGTTGTTAGAAACACGACCGTGCTGCGTGTGTTAAAGAACAGGTACACTGGTAAGACAGGTAAGGCGTGTGAGGTTTTCTACAACGAGGCTACGGGACGACTAACACAACGTGAGGAAAAGAATGATGTCGCATTATGAAATTACTTTATCTGAAACTGAACAGAAGGTTGCTGAGTACATAGCAAAGAAACGCTTCGAGTCTGCTAGAAAGATGGGCATACCTAACAACAGAAAAGGACCGCAATCAGATCACGAAACAGATCTTGAAGGTGTTGCATCTGAGATGGCAGCAGCTAAGATTTTAAATGTCTGGCCTGACCTAGAGGTAGACGTAATACCTGACCACGACTTGTTAGTGAAGGGAAAAACATTAGACATTAAAGCTACCAAGTATGTTACCGGACATTTGATTGCTGGCGTACATAAAAAAGGAAAGCCTTGTGATTGGTATATGTTGATGATAGGAACCTTCCCAACCTACAGAGTAGGTGGACTTGCTAGACGTGAGCAGTTATTATCAGACAACACACTTAAAAACTTTGGATCTGGTATGCTTCACGCCATGAAACAAGAAGAACTAATATCGGTTGATGATTTTATTGGGGAACTTATTGAATGAGATGTATAGCGTGTGACGTAGAGCTAACAGATTACGAAGCAACAAGGCGGTACGCTGTTAGCCAAGAGTTTGTAGACTTGTGCAACAAATGCTTCGCTGTTAGTCTAGATGACGGTGATGTAATTGACCGTGCTGATCTACGAACACTCGCAGACATAGAGGAGATGATACACCATGAGCAAGATTGGGACTTGGATATTGGAACAGGAACAGTTGACGGAGACTTACCAGAAGTTTAACCACGACACTGAACGTAACGAACTGAATGAGAAATACGATGAATACCTGTTACTTGGACATAGAAACTACTTTGGATCACTCAACGATCTGGTGTGCCGTTACGAAGGTGAAGAACAGTACCCAAGTACATACGACGCCAGAGTCTTTGAAGAAGGTGTTGCATGATGCTGAAGAAATTGTGGGACATAATCTCATCGGCTTCGATGTTGGTGTGCTTGATCGTGTTTGGAACGTATGCATCCCTAGGCATCTTATTGTGGATACTCTCTACCTCTCCCGACTCTACAACCCTAGCCAAGATGGAGGACATTCACTGCGTAATTGGGGAGCAATCCTTGGAGGAACAGGCAAGCTCGACTTTACCGACTACGACGGTGGATTAACAGAAGAGATGATCGAGTACTGTATCGCTGACGTTGAGCTAACTGAGCGGGTACATAAGTGGTTATCGCTGCAGATGATGAAGGAAAAGTTTTCTCAAAAGTCTATTGATCTGGAACATCGTGTAGGCTGGATCGTAACTGAGCAGGAACGTAACGGCTTTAAACTGGATACAACCTACGCTGAAAAGTTAATGATGGATCTTATGTTTGAGATGAACAACATCGAGTCAGAGTTACAAGCTATCTTCCCACCTATCGTTGAAGAACGTATATCTGAGAAGACAGGTAAGAGACTGAAGGACAAGGTAACAATCTTCAATCCCGGCTCACGTAAGCAGATAGCAGAGAGACTGCAAGGTCTTGGTGTTAAGTTTTCTAAGAAGACTGAGAAGGGTAACATCATTGTCGATGAGAAAGTACTTGACAGTATAGACCTGCCCGAAGCCAAAGCAGTTGCACGTTACATGATGCTACAAAAGCGAGTAGCTCAGATAGATTCATGGTTGAAAGCTGTCAAGGACGATGGTAGAGTACATGGCAGAGTCATTACCAACGGAGCTGTGACAGGACGTATGACACACCTATCACCTAACATGGCACAAGTACCAGCAGTATCTGCACCGTTCGGTACTGAGTGCCGCTCATGTTGGACAGTGGATGAAGGTAACAAGTTGGTTGGTATAGACGCCAGCGGTTTAGAGTTACGTATGTTGGCTCACTACATGGACGACGAGAACTATACTAATGAAATCCTCAATGGCGATATTCATACAGCTAATCAACGAGCAGCTGGACTTGAGACGCGACCTCTTGCGAAAACATTCATTTATGCGTTTCTGTATGGAGCCGGAGATGCTAAGATCGGAGCTATCGTTGGAGGAAATAGCGTTACTGGACGCAGACTTAAAGAAACATTTCTTTCTAACACGCCGTCTCTTGAAAGAGTTAGAGGAGATATTCACAGACAGGCTGTATCAGGCATCCTTGATGGACTCGACGGACGAAAACTCAGAGTCAGATCAGAACACGCCGCATTGAATACGTTACTGCAAGGCGCTGGGGCTATTGTTATGAAGGAAGCCTTGACAATCTTGAATGCTAAGTTACTGTACATACCTCATAAATTTGTTGCAAACGTCCATGACGAATGGCAAATAGAAACACCAGCACACTATGCTGATACGGTTGGACGTATGGGTGTACGTGCTATCAGAATCGCCGGACAGACACTCAACCTACGGTGTCCATTAGACGGCGAATATAGAGTAGGTAACAATTGGGCAGAGACACATTAAGGAGAAACTTATGTCTGCAAACAAACTACCACCCATCACTGTACGCGGTACCGTCTACTGGTGTGAGCGTAACAAGCTCAACAAGTACAGTAACAAGTATCAAGTTCAGCTTGGTAACCTCAGCGATAAAGCTGTTGAGGCCATCGAAGAGATGGGTATTGCACCTAGCAACAAGGGTGATGACCGTGGCTTCTTTATCACCATGAAGAGCAACAACCCTATGCGTCTAACGGATGAGAACGGTGTTGAGATTCCTGAAGATGTTCTTATCGCTAACGGATCTGAAGCCATTGCTGTTGTAGGATACTATGACTGGTCTGTTGGTACTGGACGTTCACCATCCATGATCAAGATGAAGGTTACTAACCTGATCGAATACGCTGACAACTCAGTCTCTGAAGCGGAAGCGTTGTGATCCTGATCGACGGTGACATCGTGGCTTATCGTTGTGCATTCAAGTGCAACGATGAGTCAGTCAAGACTGCCTGTTATACTACGGGCAGTTTCTTGTCTGATCTGGTAAGTGATCTATACACTATGATAGATGGCGAGCCTGACTACCGTGTCTACCTGACAGGAAAGGGTAACTTTCGTAACGACATAGCTGTGACTGCGCCTTACAAGGGTAACCGTAAGGACAAAGAAAAGCCTGTACACTTGCAAGCTATACGTGAGTACCTTATCAAAGATTGGAATGCTGTTGTTACAGAGGACGAGGAAGCTGATGACTTGATTGCTATCGACGCTACCGCTACCCCTGACAGCATCATTGTTAGTCTTGACAAGGACTTCCAGCAAGTACCGTGCAGACACTACAACTTCAACAAACGTCAACTGACTTCTGTTAATGAAAAGGAAGGTCTGTTGTTCTTCTATCGTCAAATCATCATGGGTGACAAAGCTGATAACATTGTCGGTGTGTATGGTATTGGTGATAAGAAGTCTCAGAAGATCCTTGAAGGACTGTCAGAGATAGAGATGTTCAACAAGTGCGTTGAGTTGTTGGAGACAGAAGAGCGTGTCATTGAGAACGCTAGGCTGCTCTGGCTACGTCGTGAACCTAATCAGATATGGGAAAGACCAAGTGAAGAAGAGAACTAAACGTAACATCCCAAAAGGATATGACAGTTGGTTTGAATATGATCTTCATCAGAAGTTCAGACGATGCGAGTACCATGTTGGTAAGTTAACATATACCCAAGTCAAGACGTACGAGCCTGACTTTGTATATTACAGTACACATTCTACTATATATATTGAAGCTAAAGGGAGGTTCCGTGACCGCGCAGAGGCGAGGAAATATGTTGACATTAACAGCAGCCTTGGGGAGAAGGAGGAGCTGGTATTTGTCTTCCAAAACCCAAGAACTGCAATGCCCGGAGCAAGACGTAGAGCTGACGGGACACGATACACCATGCAAGAATGGGCAGAGAAGCAAGGTTTCGCATGGTACACACCAGAAACCTGTCCTGTCGGATGGAGTAAAAAGCAATGACGAGACACCTAGTAATACCTGACACGCAAGTCAAGCCCGGTAACAGTGTTGATCATTTGTACTGGGCTGGTAAGTATGCAGCCGCAACAAAGCCTGACGTTATCATTCATCTGGGGGATCACTGGGACATGGAAAGTCTCAGTAGCTATGACGTAGGTAAAAAGTCCTTTGAAGGACGGCGGTACACACGAGACATACAAGCAGGACAGAACGCTATGGAGCATTTCCTAGCGCCTATCGAAGCAGAGAAGGAACGCTTGCGTAGTAACAAGAAGAAGACATGGACACCACGGATGGTATTCTTGTTAGGTAACCACGAACAGCGGATCGAACGTGCTATTGAATCTGATCCGAAACTAGAAGGACTTATGAGCTATGATCATTTCTTATTGGAAGAGGCAGGATGGGAGGTTGTCCCTTTTCTACAACCAATCATCATCGACGGCATCGCGTACTGCCACTACTTCACGAGCGGAGTCATGGGCAGACCAGTCACCTGTGCAAAACTCATGTTGCAAAAGAAGTTCATGTCGTGCATCATGGGACACGTGCAAGACAGAGACATAGCCTACGCACGTAAGGCAGACGGTAGTAACATCACTGGATTGTTTGCTGGTATCTACTACAACCACAGTGAAGACTACTTAAACCCACAAACGAACGGTAGTTGGTCTGGAATCTGGATGCTCAATGAAGTAGACGACGGCTCCTTTGATGAACTACCTGTTAGTATGCAGTATCTTAGGAGGAAGTACGGATGAGTATTGACAACGCAAGTCCTTCTGAATGGGACAAGCTTAAAGAAGTACCTGATCCTGTAACCAAGCCTGACCACTACAACAAAGGTGCTGTTGAGGCTATCGAAGCTATCAAGGCATCCATGCCTGACCATGAGTTTCGTGGTTATCTTAAGGGTAACGCACTGAAGTACCTCTGGCGCTACGACTACAAAGGTAAACCAGTAGAAGACTTACGTAAGTGCCGCTGGTACATTGATAGATTAATCAAAGAAGTAAATGGATAGTCCCTGCGTTAAGCAGTGCAAGTTAGTCAACGACACCTGTACAGGATGTAAACGTACCAAGGAAGAGATAACTAACTGGACTAAATATACAGACGAACAAAGGAGTAAGATAATGAGTTGGCTTTTCATGTCGTATGAAAACTCAGATCAAGAACATATACGAGAAATACTTTCATTTGATTCTGAAAAAGAAGCGCAAAAGTATCGCATAAAAGATCTTGAGTTTTACGGGTACGGTTCTTACGAAATATACGAAATAGACGATAAGGAAGACTAATGGACGCATATCAACAATACATTCACAAGTCCCGCTACGCCCGTTATCTACCAGAGGAACAACGGCGAGAGACGTGGGAAGAAACAATCGACCGTTACTTAAACTTCTGGATTGAGAAGGGTAAGCTAACACTAGAACAAGCTAACGGTATCTTTGCAGACATTCATGACATGGGTGTTATGCCTAGCATGAGAGCGTTGATGACTGCTGGTGACGCTCTTGACCGTGACAACGTAGCTGGCTTTAACTGTAGCTACCTACCTATTGATCACCCTAAAGCGTTTGACGAGATGATGTACGTACTTATGTGCGGTACAGGCGTAGGTTTCTCTGTTGAACGACAGTACGTATCTAAACTACCTGAAGTAGCGGAGGAATTTCATGATACCGATTCAGTTATACACGTCGCCGATAGCAAAATTGGATGGGCTAAAGCTTACCGGGAACTTATTAGCTTGCTCTATTCAGGCCAACTTCCAAAATGGGACGTGTCTGGAGTACGACTTGCAGGGGCAGCCCTTAAGACCTTCGGAGGTAGAGCATCTGGTCCAGAGCCTCTTGTCGATCTGTTCAACTTCACAGTCAGCGTCTTTCGGGAGGCTGCTGGACGTAAACTTAGCTCCATCGAATGTCATGATCTCTGCTGTAAGATTGCACAGATCGTCGTCGTCGGCGGTGTACGCAGGTCCGCTCTCATCAGTCTGTCTAACCTCACTGACGATAGACTCCGACGATGCAAGTCAGGCCAGTGGTGGCAAGATAATCCTCAACGGGGACTAGCCAACAACAGCGCATGTTATACTGAAAAGCCAGACTTTGAGGCATTCCTAAATGAGTGGAAAAGTTTATACGAGTCCCGATCAGGAGAGCGAGGTATGTTCTCTAGAGTCGCAAGTCAAAAGCAAGCTGAAAAGAACGAGCGACGAGATGCTACCTATGATTTTGGAACTAATCCATGTAGCGAGATCATCCTACGACCTAACCAATTCTGCAATCTATCGGAAGTTGTTGTCAGGTCAACCGATACGTTGTCAGACCTTAAACGAAAAGTACGTGTTGCGTCTATCCTTGGAACTCTACAGGCTACCTTAACTAACTTCCGTTATCTTCGTAAGATATGGCAGAAAAACACTGAGGAAGAAGCGTTACTAGGTGTATCACTAACAGGTATCATGGACCATCCAACCCTATCAGGAAGGAGAGATAAAGGTGTTCTCAAGACTTGGCTTACTGAACTCAAGGAAGAAGCAATTAACACTAACAAGGAATGGGCTAACAAGCTTGGTATTAATACTAGCACTGCCATTACTGCTGTTAAACCTTCCGGTACTGTTAGTCAGTTGGTTGATTCTGCTAGTGGTATCCACCCTCGATACTCGGATCAGTACATTAGACGAGTTAGAGCAGATGCAAGAGACCCCCTCTGCCAAGTCTTAGAAGCCGCAGGAGTGCCTGTGGAGGACGATGTAATGTCACCCAGTACCAAGGTATTCTCCTTCCCTATTAAGTCTCCTGACGAGGCTGTAGTAGCCTCTGAGATGGGTGCTATGGAGCAACTTGAACTATGGGAGATTTATCAGGACTACTGGTGTGAACACAAACCGTCCATGACTTGTTACTACAGGGACGATGAGTTTCTTGAGGTAGGTCAGTGGTTGTACAACAAGTTCGATAAGATCAGTGGTGTATCGTTCTTGCCGTACTCAGAACATACCTATCAACAAGCACCTTATGAGCCTATTGACTTAGAGACTTATGAGATGTTGAAGACAGAGTTCCCAGAGACTATTGAGTGGAACATCTCTGAGAACTCTGATATGACTGAAGGATCACAGACGTTAGCTTGTACTGGTAACAACTGCGAGATCTAAACTATGGGGCTTCGGCCCCTTCTTCTTTAACTACAGTAGTTGTTGTACCAACAGGGCTGCCCATTATCGCCATTGCAGTTCCAATAGAATTGTTTAACAAAGGAACCTGCATAATATGATTCCAAGCCTTCTCAACATTCTTTGCTGGATCTTCTGATATAGGAGCTGTTATCAAATCAATACCTGCCGCAGTTCCTTGTTCAATCAAACCACCCGCAGGCGCAATAGAAGTAACAGCCCACTCATAAGGGTTAGCTTTGAATCTGTTGTACTGGTATTGCGATGTTGGTGCTTTGTTTAAAGTCATCACAGAGAGTGGCTGATCTACCAACGCTTTAAACAATAACTCCTCTCCTGTTATCTCGTCCTCTCCTCCAGAGAAAACAAAGTCACGAGCCTCATCAAGAACAGCGTAACCAACACCAGCACTGGCGATGTACAAAGCAGCATTCTTAGCTGCCTGTCCTTGGTTACCTGCCGTCAACTCATCAATTACTTTCTTACGTAACAAAGATCTTTGTACAATAGCAAAGCCCATTAATGTATACAAAGGACGTATTACAGGATTTGTTGACCAAGCTAAAGGTCTTCCTGCTACTGAAGTAAGCTGTTGTTGCCCTAGTCCTGCATACGCAAGCTCAGACATAAGCTTCAACTCTTTTTCTGACATGGTTTCAAGGTTTTTACCGTGTCTGCGAAAAGCGTTGATGATAGTAAATCTTTCTGCTTCAGAGAAATAGTTACCCCACTTCTCGTTAAACTTTCCCTTCTTAGCTAAGTCATAGCCGTTTTCAATAACGCTATTCATTACAGCACGTTTACCTATCTTATCCATGCCGCTGAATAACGTCCACTTCATGCCCTTCTCAAGACCTTTAGATGCCCACCTACTTGCTTCTCTTATCGCAGAAGGGTCATCAGACATTCTACCGACTTCATCAACAAGTTTATTAGCAAACTCTCCTTGAGTCTGTCTGTTGATACCTGTTAACTCAGGATCTACAAAACTTTTTTGATTTCTATCAAACGCTCGTTTAGTTCCACGAATTGTAGCGGCTACACCATTTAGCATAGGAGATACAAAAACATCGTGAAGGTTCAACACAGCAGACTTCAACGACATAAGTGTGCCGCCATAAGACAAAGTAGATATTAACTGAGCCACAGCAGGAGCGTGTTGTTGAGAACCAATAACCATGTCCTCAATAATTCTAGCACCTCTTTCAGCTACGTTGTCAGGAAGATCTTCAGAGAGGCGACGAGCTACAGCCTGAAAAGCTTCTTGACCTGTTGGACTTTTAACACCCAAAGATCCTACATCAATACGCTTTGTTATCTCGTTTAAAAAGTCGTTTTGGTTAAGTAACTTAAAGTCAGTCAAAAAAGGATTTTGATACTGCTCAATCATTTCATCAGTAGCTGCTGCCCTGTTACGCAAAGCACGCCTAGACTGATCTTGTTGAACTTCTAGGTAATTTTTTCTGCCCCGCTTTGCATATGCAGCTTTCTCACCAAGCTCTTCGATGGGTTGCATTTGTATGTGCAGTCTGTCAGTCAAGACCGAGGTTTCTTCGCCTATGTTAAAGCGATGCTCTTTGAATAACTGACCTCTAAAGTTTAAATAGTTATTAACAGCACGTATTTCTTGGCTTGAAACTCCAGCATCAGACAAGCGCTTAAAGAATTGAGGCCTATTGTTACCTTTCAAGCCCCTAGAATAATCCAGCATAGCTTTAGCGGCTTCTTTATTAGTTCGCCACAGTTGGATAACAGGAACTACAGGAAGAAGATAATCATCGTAAGCTCTATTCATCTTAACGCCAGAAGACTGTGCAGCAATAGTAGCAGCTCCTGCAATCTCAGGACTTACTTTGTAGTACAACGCGTCTTCAGCAGTGTCAATAGCTTGTGTTGTTAAACCTACGTCTTTTTGAGCCTGCCTTCCAAGAGTAAAAGTTACTCGCTTAGGTGCTGTTGTCATTCCCCGCAACTCAGAAAAATCTTCTGTCTTCTGTAACTGCTTGCGTAAGTTGTATTCTACCTGCATCTGCTCCCTAGCTTTTTGAAAGGCAGTAAACTGATCATCAATTGCAGGTTTAATATCAGCTTTCTTGTCTACTTTTCCTACTCCGGGAATGTCATAACCTTCTTTGGCGTTGCCAGTAGCGCGTAAACCACCGTATGAATAACCGCCTTCAACACGTTTTACTGCGCCTCCGCTGCCGTCTGGTGTGACAGATCTTGCTTCTATTTGAGGACGATACTCATCAGTCATCTTTTGAATATCATCAGCTACTTTACCGATTGTTTCAGATTCTTTAGCGGCTGACACCAAAGCAGACGCAGCAACGGCTTCAGGAGTTTTAGTCATTCCCAAACCAGCAATGTCTTTCAAAGCAGATGAAATCTTTGCAGGATCACGAGCAACTTGAACAGCACCAGCGCCTCCTGCCGTAGCTAAAGTAGCAGCCAAACGAGGACCAAACAAAGCGGCAGTGCGTTCTTCCATAAAGGGACGATCTAGATCAAGCGCCGTTCCTGACATGGCTTCACGAAGAGTACGAACATCCTTACCTGTTATTGCTTCGTAAGGAACACGACCAATAGAAGTGAAAGCATCAATAGTGTCTACAGCAAGACCTACGCCAGCAGAAGACATTTCTTGAATACCCTCTGCTAAGTTCTCAAGCACAGTATCTTCAGCCGCTTCTAGTCTGTAAGCCGCTTCTGCCTGCTCTTGTTGTGCTTGTGTCAGCTCTGCTTCTAACGCTTCACGCTCTGGTTGTACACGTAACGCACGATAAGCATCAGCAACTGTCTGAAACTCTTCAGTGCCTTTCTTGTCTTCATTATCAACAAGCCAAGCAGCGTACTTATTTAACCTATCAGACATTATTAAAGTCCTACTATTTGATCAGCCTTAGTGGTAATTTGTGTGGACTCTTCTTCCTCTTCAGTTTCAACAGGTTCTGTTACAGCTTGTTCGCCCAGTTCAGCACGACGTTGTTCTAGCAGATCATTAATCTGACTATCTCTAACAAGCCTAGCCAACTCTGTTGCTCTTTGTCTTACAAGAACAGGATCGTCTTCAACGTCACCACCAAAAAATCCCGTAGTAACAACATCTTTCTTTGCTTGCTCTAACTGTTCATCAATCTGAGCTTTAGTAGGCGATTTAGTTTTTTGTTTTTCGAGCGTGCGAATATCTGAACGGATAGAGTTTTTTCTACCTACTTCTTTAGACACCTCTGCTCTAACGGCTCTATTAAGAGACTCTAGTGAGGTTTCTGCTTGCTTTCTCTCACCCGGATTCCATGTTTCTCCAGCTTCAAAGTCAGGCTGTTTAACTTCCGCTAACTCTGACAAGAATTGATCTTTTAATTGTGGGTCAATGTTAGCTTGATTAATTCTATCTTGTAAGCTACTAGTAGGAAGAGGTTCTTTTCTCATTGCTGCGTTTTCAGTGGCTTGTGTTTTAGCGTTTTTAAGCTGTAGTTGAAACAGTTCATCTCTTGCTTTATCTTCTTTTAGCTCATCAATAACATTACCAAAACCAGACTTGACTACATTTTGTTCAAATTGCTCTCTAGATTCAGCGGGAACATTATAATATGCTTGACTAATCGCAGCCTCTTGTTCTTGACGTTGTTGATTTTTTAACCGAGCCTGCGCAAACTCTCTATTAGTTTCAGCATCCTGTTCTGCTTGAGTACGTCCTGCAATTGTAGTAGGATCTACACCTGCCTGAACAGCAACACGACTCATTATTTCTTCTATACGTTGTTTTTCCTCCACTGTACCAGCGGCTTGTCTAGCGGCTTCAAGTCCACGCAAGCTTGTAAGAGATCCTTGACGTACTGCTTGATCTTTGGCGGTTGTTGCCTGCATTAACTCTTGAGGAGTCTTTGCAATACTTGCCATGTAGTCGGCTCTTTCAACAGCTCCCATATCACGAAGCATGCCCATACGTTTTCTTTCTTCTTCTTCTGCACGTCTACGACCCGGAGCAGCACCCATCTGTTGTGCAGCAGTAAACAGACCTTCTAAGTAAGCAGGCTGTGTTGCAGCTTGTACAAAACTTTTACCAAATCTAGCCATTGTTAGCTCTCCTAAAAACCAAACAGTCTACGTAACTGATCAAAACCGCCTTCACTAGAACTGCTACCACTTCCGCTAAACAAACCAGACAACAAGCCAGTACCTGCTGCACCCATAAGGTTAGCCTGTCCTAAACCAGCACCAAGCAGAGCGTCAATACCTGAAGCAGTAGCTTCGCCAAAGAGACCAGTACCGTACAACTGCGCTTGCTGTTGTTGTGCCGCAGCAGTTTGTCCGGGAGTTAAACCTTGAAGAAGCATTTGCTGTGGTAGATAACTAGACCCTAAGAACTGTCCACCCAACGCAGCTTGCTGTGCTTGTTCAGCCTGAGCTTGCTGCATAGCAGACAACATAGCTCTATTACGTGATTCTTCTTGAGCTTGAGCCATAGCTAGTTGCTCAGGAGTACCGCCAAACTGTGCAGTCTGAACACCAAGACGACCTTGAGAAGCCAACCGTTCTTCTAAAGCTAAACGCTGACGCTCTTCTTCAGGAGCCATAGCAGTTCGCATACGCTCATAAACAGCCTGTTCACGATCTGTTGTAGGCATAGCTGCTTGCTGAAAGAACTGTCCAGCACCGCCAAACATCTGTTGACGAAACGCTTGCTCTTCTGGAGAAACGCCCATCTGATATGTCATAGCTCCCGTTGTAGGATCTTGCATCATGCCAAACTGACCGCCAGTAGAAGTGGTTACAGTGTAGGGTCTAAACGCAGCCTGACCCATTTGAGTCTCAGCTAGTTGTTGACCCAACGTTAAGCCACGTTCTCCAATATCACCCAGTCTTCCATAGGCAGAAGTAAGTAAGCCAAGACCAGCAAGACCTTGACCACCACCGCCTCCTAAGAAATCAAAAAGATTTTCAACAGTAAAACCGGGATCTTGAGGTTGATTTTCATCGGCCATTGTTTTCTCCTAATTAAATCGTTTTACCAACTAGTGCTAATAAGTTAATTTCTTGAAGTGACATCTCAAACCCATTTATGTCTGCTTCAAGTCCTACAACAACAGTAGCGCCAGATGATGTAGCATTAACGCTTGATCTGTTTAACAAAAATCCTTGGTTGTACTTACCTATGCCATACTCAGCAACACCATAATATGAAGGCACTTGGTCTCCAAGATCAATACTTGCTGTTTTATAATTTGTATCAAAATCATACGCCCACTTTAAAAAGACTGCGGATGTGTTACCACCAAAGATAACTGGACGAATCTTCTTAAGTATTTTAATTCTAGAAGAATCACCAAAAGATAAACTAGGGCTGTAATATTTAAAACGGTATGAAGAATTGTTATCAGTATATCCTTTATACTCACCTATACCACCAATAACGCCTATTAAAAGATCTCCATTGTCTTTTCTGTGATACGCAGTAAACACAGAAGAAGGCCATCGAGTTACTCTGTACGACCCATCTTCTAAAGTTCCTTTTAAATTAAAACACAAAGTCATCTTTTGACTAGTAAACGTTATTAAGTAAAAGTTTTCTTCTGGACTATAAACAGATCTAAAAAACTGATTCTCTTCTTGTATAAGCTGGATAATGTCTTTAGTAATTGTGTTGCTTAGTTTTGTTAAAGGTAGTGACTTCTGTTGTATCACTCTGCCAAAACTTCTTAAACCTTCATGTGACAAGAATAAAACATCAGTACCTGTATATTGTACTGTATCTCTGTCAACACAACCTACTCCGTTTACTGTGTCAAACAAACTCATTGTTGCTGGAGCTTCGGCACCTTGATATACAACAATACTGTGTCTACCGAATATAATTAACAATCCGTTGTGAGCTGCTAAAGATACAATCTCATCATAACCGTCAGGCCATACTTTAGAGATGTCAATACTACCACTAGTACCGCCTGCAAAGTCGTGTCCAATTAAAAGGTCTGACCAGTATACAGTAGACTTATCATTGTTTACATCAGCAACCCAAAGCCTACCAAACGCCGCAAGTACTTCATTACCGTACTTTCCTGTAATCCCAGCAGCGCCTGTGACGCTCGACAGTGTGACTACAGAAGAACCATCGTAGACTAAAGGCTCTTGATTCCTTTGAAAGAAGTAAGTCTTGTTGTTAAAGTTTACAATCTTCCAGTTGTCAGCACTGATTGTATAACTACCGGGTGTTTCGTCAACAAGCGTTGTTGTACCGCTAAGTATTTTATTATTACCTACACTCAGTATTTCAGTGTTGCCTTGATTGTCTTCAAACTCATGAACAGCCCTGATAGCATTACTGCCCAAAGGTGTAGCAGAAGTAGTTGTTAACGTATAGCCTTTACGGGCAGCAATACGACCACGTTTGTCAATGACAGCATTGTCTGCAATCTCTGCAAACGACGGGTCTTGTGCCAGCGGCGAGTCTTCAGTGTTAACACCTTTGAACGCCGGAGCCAGAAGATTAATGCTTTTCAGTTCTTGAGCCATATTAGATAGTCCTAAAGATCATCTCTTCTGGGTGCTTAGCTGCATCAATAGCAATAGCGTCTGATAGGTACTTGTCAGCAATTTGGAAGTACTCAGCAGTAGAAGTACCACCAGTTTCGCCACGCTCACGGGCTAACAAAGCTACAGCGAAATGTATTACTGGCTGTGAAGGAACAAGTAAAACATCAGCATCGCTAGTCAAAGGTGCTTGTCGCTTAATAACATCAAAACGTAAATCATAAACGCCGTCAGGATGTGGACTAACAAGTACCTTAGTATCACCAGCAGAATCTAAACCGTCAAAAGTATAGTACCGGGGAGAGCCTGTAGTGCCGTTGTTAATGTAAAGCTGTTCGTTAAACCAGTCTTTAGTTTGGTAGCCCATGAAACAGTTTTGAGTATCGTTAATAACAGACATGACTTTTACGTTGTCACCTGAGCCTGTTAGTGTTAATGAGTCACTACCAACTACCGATGCTGTTTGTTTAATAACTGTGTCTCGCAGTGCAGACCAATCAGCGGCTTCTTCTACTAACTGTTTAGCATCGTTAATAAAATCACCAGCCATTTTAGAATACGTATTTGCAGCTACTGTTGTTACTTCATCTTCTCTTAGACGACGTAATACGTTATTCATTATGTTTAGGTATGTCATCCAAGGAGTCTCCCGAATAGTCCATCTATTGCTACATCATAATCTTTTTTAACAGGTCCAATTAGTTGAGGAACAGCAACTGGAGCGTACCCAATACTAGCCCTGTAAGGTGTGAATCTAGGATCAAACATACCTTGTCGTTGTGCTGTACCGCCACCACCACCACCACCGCCGTCTCCGCCGCCACCGCCAAGACCACCTAAAAAAGGAACGCCTAGACCAACAGTAAAGCCCGGTTCGTCTATTCTATAGTCGTCTATAGTTCCGCCACTGCCTTGACGGGGAAGCCCACCGGGATAACCATAGTCAGGATCACCAATGTCACTGTAGTCAGGAAGCTCACCAGTAGTCTCTTGACCTGTACCGTTTTCTCCAGCACCTTCACCGTTACCTTCACCGTCGCCTTCATCGCCACCTTCATCGTCACCTTCACCGTCACCTTCACCGTCACCTTCTCTAGGAGGTAGCGTAGGGGGTGGAATGTCAATAGGCATGTCAGGATCTACACCTATTTCATCTTCAAGTGTAGTGTCTTCGTTGATATCAACTTCTTCTTCTAGCTCTGTTGGTAACTCTTCAGGAGGTCCTTCTAAATCTTGTTGGGCTAACCACTCATCATATCCACCAGCGTTTTCTATTTCTTGAATAACAGTAGACAACTCTGACACAGCTTCTGGAGTAATGCCTTGTGCTTGTTCAATATCATAAGGAGCTTCAGGGTTCATACGTATTGAGTTTCGTTGAATTATTTCTTCAATAGTAGGATCAAGCCATATAGCTCCTAGTTCTGCTTGACCAATACCACCAAGCATCCGCATTAAATTTTCTAATGTTAATGTTTCTGGAGTCTTTGTAGAAATGCCGCCATCATCTGTAAACATACCGTTAGACATATTATTTCTTCCAGTTAGCCAGACCACGTAGGCCAAACGATGCTGCCACAGCAGCGCCTAGAAAACCTTTGTACCACTCAGGCATAGCGTTGAGTGCTTCAAAGCCTGACATTACTACAGGAACCATAGAAGGAAAGAATGCAAGAACACATGGGACTGAAAACAAAATAGTAAACCATTCGTCTTTCCATGAGTTGTTTGCATTGTTAGCATGAATGTTTTCCCAGTTAGCGTCCTGCTGTATAGCTACCATCTTACGCTCATGGACAGCCTTCTTTTCTTCAGACTTACGTTGAAGGTGTCCACCAACAAGATTAACAATAGGGCCAATCAAAGCCTGTATCATCTAGCAAACTCCAAGATAGCAATAGCCATAGTGACGATAAGAGCAATAGAAGCAAAGCCACCTGTCATCATCTTCTCAAGCTTATCAAAGCGTTGATTGTGTGCATCCAGCTGCATCTGAATCATTTCATAACGAATACTACACTCACGCTCATGAGCTTCTAACCGACTTAGTGCTTGCTCTAGATCTGACATGACTATTCCTTACCACTCTGATGATCCACAGTTACCTGTGCATTTAGTTTACCTATCTCTACTTCTACTTTATTTAACTGCCTACGGAACTCGTGTATCTCTACGTTGCGTTCTTCCAGAGCCATAATCTTAGCGTTCTGTATAAGATCATCTGGTAACGCACCACGTAGACCTAAAGGCCACTCACGAACAAACGCAGAGTTTTCCAGTATGTTCATGTTCTGTATTTCCTGACCGTGTTCAATAGAGATGATACGAGTGTCAAGAGTTACGTAAGCAGTAGTAGCCATAACGATGCCAGCACCAAGAGCAACTAAGTTTCTTAGCGGTATAGCTACTCTGGTGTTGTCATCAATCTCAGGCATTACCAAGGCACACCATCAACAGTAACAGGATCCTTTTGTTCTGCGATGTTAGCCGCTAGGGACGCCTCAGTAGCTTCCTGATCGACTTCTTCCCAAACCCAGCCCATAACAACTTCTTCTGTTAAATCGTCGTATGGGACAAATGAGGGGTCCTCAGGGTCATAAGAGAAACTGCAAGTGCCGTAAGAAGAAGCAGAGTAAGTATCTTCTCCAACAGTTTCAGATTCAGTTACACGCCAGTGTGCGACGATAACGCCACCGTCTGATACGTGACGCTCAAGTGTTGCGATAGTCCATGTAGCCATTAGTTTTCTCCTCAGCTAAATACTGCGTTGCAGATAGCCTGCACGTTTGATGGTTCAGATGTCCAATCGTCACCTGACTGAATTACATGACGGTGAT
>WLWF01001348.1_pt1 | contig 20387 bp, 31 predicted proteins | sample 6718331 | NCBI WGS metagenome assembly WLWF01 (sample SAMN12718692, study PRJNA515312) | sponge metagenome | isolation source: marine sponge | host: Mycale hentscheli | place: New Zealand: South Island, Marlborough, Capsize Point | collected 2003-05-01
ATCTAACCTACCGGGTGGCCTGAAATCCCGTGGAATGCGGGTAACTACGGGCGATACTCCCATCGGGCCGGGTGAATTCCGCGATGTGGACGTGCCTAGCGGGTCAATCCGCGAGAATATCCTCCCATTACCGTATAAAGAGCCAAGTCAGACGTTATTGGCCTTATTAGACAAGATAACCGAAGAAGGCCGCAGATTAGGGGCTATTTCGGACATGAATATCTCCGATATGAGTGCCAATGCACCTGTCGGAACTACATTAGCTCTGTTGGAGCGTACATTAAAGCCAATGGCTGCGGTTCAATCCCGTGTCCACTACGCAATGAAGCAGGAGTTTAAACTGCTCAGAGCGATTATGGCTGAGTATGCACCGCTAGAGTACGGTTATGCGCCTGACCGTGGTACGCCTCGCGCCCGCCAAGCCGACTATGCCACGGTGGAAGTAATTCCTGTCAGCGATCCCAATAGTAGTACGATGGCACAACGAGTTGTGCAGTATCAAACCGTACTACAGATGGCACAGGCCAACCCACAAATCTATGACCTACCCCAACTGCACCGGCAGATGATTGAGGTCTTAGGGATTAAGAATGCAGACAAGCTTGTACCTGACACTGATGACATGAAACCGGAAGACCCAGTAAGTGAGAACATGGACGCACTCAATGGTAAGCCTTTGAAAGCATTCATATTTCAAGATCATCAGGCACACATTGCAGTACACGAGACCTTCCTTGCTGACCCACAAGTAGCAGCCATGCTAGGGCAAATGCCTAATGGTCAACAGATTGTTGCAGCTATTAGAGCACACATAGCAGAACACATGGCCTTCCTGTACAGACAACAGATGGAAGCTCAACTGGGTCAGGAGTTACCACCGCCTAATGAAGAACTACCAGAAGAACTGGAGTATAGGTTGGCAGGTCTACTGGCTAAAGCAGGACAACGGCTTTCCGCGCAGAAACAAGCCCAAGCTGCCCAGCAGCAAGCGCAGCAATTGGCACAAGACCCCATCATCCAGATGCAACAGAAGGAACTGGCAATCAAGGAACAAGACGCGCAGCGTAAGGCCGCTAAAGATGCGGCGGATGTGGCCCTTGACCAAGAACGCATTGAGCTGGACAAAGAGAAAGCGCAGACAAACGCAGTGCTTGAGGCTAGTCGCATAGCCGCGCAGAACCAAGCTACTGAAGCAAAGAATGACGTAGAAGAAGCCAAGGTCATTATTGACATGGCTAAAGCTGCTGGCGAAGAAAAACGAACTAGAGCCGAAGCGCATCGTGATGCGTCTGAAGCCTACCGCGATGACCGAGAGGATAGATAATGGCAAAGACTGTCTTTGAAGTATTGGTAGAAAAACTAACAGACCAGAAAAGGTCTAGCGAAGAATTTATAAGGACTGGCGCAGCTAAAGACTATGCCGACTATAAAGAAGTGTGTGGTGTGCTTCGGGGTCTGGACACCGCATTACGGGAAGTGAATGACCTCTCGCGTATACACATGGAAAACCAAAATGACTGAAATGACAGCCTTAGAAATCAAACGTAGAGATAAGCTGCAAGAGGAAGAAGTAGCGCAGGAGAAGTTAGATGCTCTTATCCCCAAGCCTGTGGGATACAGAGTACTTATTGCGTTGCCTAACATAGAAGAAACTTTTGCTGGTGGTATAGCAAAAGCAGCCAAGACACTCCATGAAGAGTACATCCTGTCTACGATAGGGCTGGTGCTGGACATGGGCGAGCAAGCGTATGCGGATAAAGACCGATTCCCTACTGGCCCTTGGTGTAAACAAGGTGACTACGTAATGTTTCGGGCTAATACTGGCACACGCTTTAAAGTCGGCAAGCAAGAGTATCGTCTGATGAATGATGATTCTATTGAAGCTGTCGTTGATGATCCGAGTGTAATAGCTCGCGCAAACTAAGGAGTAGGTTATGCCTATACAGAAAGTAGAGTATGAGTTTCCTGACCCAGATAAAATAGAAGCCGCTGCTGAAGTAGAAGTTAATACACCTGAAGAAACAGCAGACATAGAGGTGGAGGGGGCTGTAGGGCGTGAGGTCATGCAGAAACCCAAGAAAGAACCTGCGGAAGTTAAAGTAGTAGAAGATAAGGAAGTAGAAGTCGAAGTAGTGGACGACACCCCCAAGGCAGATAGGGGGCGCAAACCCTCTGATCCACCTGAAGAAGTAACTAACGAGGAGTTAGAAAACTACTCGGATAAAGTTAAAAAACGAATTCAACACTTTAGTAAAGGCTACCATGATGAGCGTAGGGCTAAAGAAGCAGCGGAACGGCAGAAAGAAGAAGCCGTGGTTTATGCCCAAAAACTTGTCGAGGAAAATAAAAAACTTAAAGGTAGCGTAGACAAAAGCCATAACACTTTAATTGAGTCAGCTAAAAAACAGACTGAAAGTGAAGTAGCTTTAGCTACTAAACAGTATAAACAAGCCTACGAGTCGGGAGAACCAGACGCTATAGTAGAAGCTCAAACTGCATTAAATAATGCTCAGATAAGAGCAGATAAAGTAAAAGGACTTAGACCTCGTGTTGTTACTACAGACGAAGCAACTTTACAACCAGAACAAAATACTGTTCAATCGCAGGTAGAACAAACGCAAGAGCCTGTCAAGGATGAAAGAGCTGAAGCATGGCGCGAGCAAAACCCGTGGTTTGGTTCTAACGATGAGATGACAGCCCTTGCGTTAGGGTTACATACAAAACTGACAAAGGATAAAATTAATCCTCAGTCAGACGAATACTACGAGAAAATTAATTCTCGGATGCGCGAATTGTTCCCTGATGAATTTGATGAGGGGATAGAAGATGAACCGGAAACACCCAAGAAGAAATCGAGCAATGTGGTTGCACCCGCTACGCGGAGCACGAAACCTAACAAGGTTACATTATCGCAAACACAAGTTGCTTTAGCGAAACGTCTTGGTGTACCGCTGGAAGACTACGCCCAACAGGTTGCAGATTTAAGAGGAAACACAAATGGCTGAGAACAGACTAGACAGAGAATTAGACACCAAAGAAAAGAAAGCCCATAAACCGGCATGGAAGAGGCCAGAGCTTTTACCTGACCCTACCCCGCAAGAAGGCTATACTTTTCATTGGGTTCGCGTTTCTACTAACGGTCAGCCTGATCCGACCAATGTTTCTTCTAAGCTACGAGAAGGCTGGGAGCCGTGTAAAGCCTCAGACCACCCAGAGATTCATCTGGTGAGTATTGAGAATGATCGCTTTAAAGACAATATTGTCATGGGCGGTTTAATGCTTTGTAAAGCCCCAAAAGAGCTTGTTGAGGAACGCAGTGCTTATTATCAAGAAACTAATGAAGCGCAAATACGTTCCGTAGACAATAATTTAATGCGAGAGTCTGACCCTAGAATGCCAATGTTCAATGAACGGTCTACTAAGGTTACTTTCGGTAAAGGATAATTAGGAGATATTCTAATGGCTACAACAGCAACCCCTTATGGGTTAAAGCCTTTGAATGAAATCGGGGGGCTTCCGTACGCGGGATCAACTCGAAAGCTTCCTATTACTTCTGGCTACAATACTAACCTGTTCTATGGTGCAGTCGTTACGATTGCTACCAATGGTACTATTGAGCTAGTAACTACCAACGGGGATAATTCAACACCTTTCCCTGCTGGTACAATAGGCGTATTCATGGGCTGTTCCTACACAGACGCAACGTTGGGTTTTGTTAACCGTCAAATGTGGCCCGCTAATACAGTGGCTTCTGATGCGTTGGCATTCATCGTAGATGACCCCAACACTTTGTTCCAAGCTCAAGCTGCGGGTATTATTACGCAAACTGACTTAGGGCAAAATACGCATTTCAACGCGGTACAATCGACTTCTACAGGTAGCACTGCTACAGGTAATTCGAACACTGCGTTAGATGCAACAACCGCTACCACTGCTGGTTTTGCTTTCCGAATCGTTGACTTTGTTGACGCACCGGGAAGTACAGTTGGTGATGCGTTTACTGATGTGATCGTAAAGTTCAACCCCGGATCACATTCTTACACTAACCAGACAGGTATATAAGGAGACTTGAGATATGGCTATTTCACGAGCGCAACTCCTCAAGGAACTCCTTCCGGGTTTAAATGCCCTGTTTGGCCTTGAGTATGCAAGATATGGTGAGGAAACTAAGGAAATCTTTGAGACAGAGACTTCTGACCGTTCCTTTGAAGAAGAGGTGAAGTTATCAGGCTTTGGTGCTGCCCCCGTTAAAAACGAAGGCGCGGCTATTGCTTATGACAACGCCCAAGAAACTTACACAGCGCGTTACGTCAATGAAACGATTGCTATGGGATTCTCAATAACTGAAGAAGCTATTGAAGATAACCTGTACGATTCGCTTTCTGCACGTTATACAAAGGCACTAGCTAGAGCGATGGCTTACACCAAGCAGGTTAAAGGTGCGACTATCCTCAACACTGGTTTTGCTGGTGGCCCTACTTATGGGGACGGCCAGACTTTGTTTTCAACAGCGCATCCACTAGTTTCTGGTGGAACTAACGCAAATACTCCAGCTACTGGCGTTGACTTAAACGAGACTTCTTTGGAAGCAGCGGTTATTTCAATAGCAGGTTGGACTGATGAGCGTGGTCTGTTGATTGCTGCTAAACCTCGTAAGCTTGTAATTCCTCCTGCGTTGCAATTCGTTGCTACACGCTTGATGGACTCTGAGCTTCGGGTTAGCACGGCTGACAATGACATCAACGCCATGCGTAATAACGGTACAGTTCCAGAGGGTTATACAGTTAATAACTATCTGACTGACGGTAATGCGTGGTTCTTGATGACTGACGTGCCAAATGGTTTGAAGCACTTTATCCGTACCCCAATGTCTACATCTATGGATGCTGACTTTGATACTGGTAATAGCCGCTATAAAGCCCGTGAGAGATATAGCTTCGGCGTATCTGACCCACTGGGTGTATACGGCTCGCCGGGTGCTACATAGACCACCCCTTAAAATCATAATAAGAAGTATGAATGATTTTGACCCCGCCTTGTGCGGGGTTTTTTATTGGGGTACACTTTCTTAACTATCGGGACTAACCCGTATATCTGACAGCGCCCGACTGACTTCATGCAGACAGATATACCTCAACTCGCATGAGAGGAATTTATAATGGCTAGAACTACTTTTTCTGGGCCTGTCCGGTCACTCAACGGTTTTGTTTCCGCTGGGCCGGGAGCAGCACAAGAAATCACTGCTGACAACACTACGTTAGCTCTTTCTATTTTCCCTACTCCTACAGTAGACGCTAATAATAACCCTACTGGGGCTATCACTCCGGGTAATGCTGGGGTTATTAATGTCTATGCTTCAACTAATGGAACAGGAGCGGGGCAACTTACACTTCCTGCGGTATTGGATACTGTGCCTTCAAGCACTACTCCTCCTACCGACCCTACAGCCCCTGACCAACAGAACCAACTAGGTGCTCAGATTGTTGTCATTAGTGGGTTTGACCTTTCTAATGATCTGGTCATTAAACCTTCTGGAGCTGATGTGTTTACTGGATATGCAATGTCCGTGGATTCAGCAGGACTTACTAAAACGTTTCTAGCCACACCGGGTGATACTACATTTACTTGGAATGGTGGTACTACTGGTGGTGACGTAGACAGTATTATTAAATGTACTATTGTTGCTGCGAATACGTGGTACGTAGAAGCGGTATGTTTTGGTGCTGGTGGCGGTGCTGGTGCTACTCCGTTTAGTGCTTAATACTAACTTTGAGGAGTGAACTATTATGGCTGATGCACTTACAAGCCAAGTAATACAGGATGGTGGGCGCACTGCCATCCTTAAATTCACCAATGTCAGTGATGGGTCGGGACAAGCTGAAGCAGCACTTATAGATGTGTCTACTCTTTCTGCCGATCCTGTCACTAAGCAAGCGTGTACTGGAGTTACCTTACAGAAGATTACCTTCTCTAATATTGGGATGGGTGTAGAACTTTTGTGGGATGCTACTACTAACGTACCCCTTTTGAACCTCCCCCAAGATTGGGAAGATACCATTGATTTTTCAGACTTTGGTATCCCTAATAACAGTGGGGCGGGTAGTACTGGGGATATATTAGTGACTACGGTAGGAGCTACCGCAGGAGATACGTACTTACTAGTGATTACGGTGACTAAATCGTATGCCAGCGCCTAAGAAAAAGGGAACTATGAAAGGCCACACCGTTAGAGGTGGTCATAAGCGCCCGACTAAATCTGGTGCAGGTATGACCAAGAAGGGTGTGGCTAAATACCGTAAGGACAACCCCGGCTCTAAACTTAAGACAGCCGTTACTGGCAAGGTAAAGAAAGGCAGTAAAGCGGCGAAGCGGCGTAAGTCGTTCTGCGCACGTTCTGCTGGCCAGATGAAAAAATTTCCAAAAGCAGCTAAGAACCCTAATTCTAGGCTGCGTCAAGCTAGAAAACGGTGGAAGTGTTAATGCCTAGTAAAACGAAGAAACAAGCAAAATTTATGGCGGCAGTAGCTAATAGTCCTAAGTTTGCTAAGAAAGCGGGAGTCCCACAAAGTGTGGGTAAAGAGTTTGCTAAAGCAGACAAAGGTAAAACTTTTAAGGAGGGCGGTATGCCTAGTAGAAAACATGACAAAAAGGTTATTCGTAATCTGGATGATGAAATCTATCGGATTCGTAACAGAACAGGTAGTAATACTGATGCTGAACGAAGACGTATAAACAGAGAAAAAGACTTTGAAAAGAACAGGTTAGGTGGTATGGCTGCTGGCGGTAAAGTTAAAAAGCAGGGATATAACGACCGGCTAGACGAGTCTCTAGGTGCTAGGAACGGTAAGAAGTCTCAAAGCCTTAAATCTCGTAGAGATGAAAGCAAGGGCATGGAGAAGTCTATGGGTAAAGGCGCGTATTCAGGTGCTTCTACTATGATGGCAAAAGGCGGTAAGGTAGGCAAAAGTAGTGCTTCAAGCCGCGCTGACGGTATTGCCCGTAAGGGACATACCCGTGGAAGAATAGTTTAACTAGTTGATATTTAAGGAGATATACTATGGTTGGCTTATTTGGCAGACCTGATCCGGGCGAAACCCCCGCCCCTAAAGCAAAACCTAAAGCGGAGCCTAAGAAAGCTGCTCCTAAAAAGGCGGCAAAGAAAAAAACTAAGTGAGGTAACTTGCATGATGAAGTGTCGAGGCATGGGTGCAATAAGCCCAGACAAGATGCCGAAAAAAAGCAGGAAACTTAAAAAAGGTGGCTGGATTCAAGATGCTATAAAGAAACCCGGTGCGTTGCGTAAAGAGCTAGGGGTAAAAGCAGGAGAGAAAATACCTGCTAAGAAATTAAATGCTGCTGCCAAGGAACCGGGAAAGCTAGGGCAACGGGCGCGTTTAGCTAAAACTTTAAGAGGTATGGCTTAGATGATGAAGTGTCGAGGCATGGGTAGGATCAAACCCATTGCTCTAAAAAAAGGAGGCACTACTAAAGATGCTTGTTACCGGAAGGTGAAGAAACAATACAAAGTCTTCCCTTCTGCTTATGCGTCAGGTGCTATAGCCAAGTGTAGGAAGAAGAAAGCCCGTGGCCGTTCGTAAGACTAAAAAAGGAGCTGCGTTAAAACGTTGGTTCAAAGAAGATTGGAAAGACGTAAAAACGGGTAAAGCCTGTGGTCGAAAGAAAGGAGATAAACGAGGAACGCCTTATTGTAGACCTACTAAAAGGGTGTCAAGTAAAACACCTAAAACGTCAAAAGAAATGACAGCGGCGGAAAAGAAGTCTCGTATAGCGCAAAAGAAACGTTTGGGACAACCAGCGGGTAAACCACGAAGAGTAGAATCTTTACGTAGAAAAAAGACGGTTAAGAAGAAGAAATGATTAACCAACAAGATAAAACAGAGATAGTTACAGAAATTAGAGGTTGGTCTAAACACGTACTAGAGCCACGCAATTCTGAGTTCAATGATATACCTGCATGTCCTTACGCAAAAGCAGCGTGGGAAGACAACAAAGTTGAAGTGGTTTTTAAGGAAGATAAATCGTATGGGTTACTTTCTAATACTCTAAAAAACTGGAATGAAGACAAAGACTTAGTGATAATAGTAGACACTGAATTTATAAAAAGAGAAAACAGATTTCATAAATACAACGATATAATCAACAAACGTATTTCTGAGAACTTGTACAAAGACAAAGACTTATGGGTTATGGGGTTCCACCCTGACGATGACGAACAAGAGCTGTTAGATAGTGAAGATTTTGAACCAGAGACAGACATTGAATATGCTTTAGTATTTGTACAACGGCTATCTAAGCTAGAGCAAGCGGCTGAAAAACTAAAGTCTGTGGGGTATTACGAGCAATATTTTAAAGAGTATGATGTAGAACCAATGTATAAACTACGTAATAAATTCTATAGGAGATTACAAGATGGCAGGTGCTAAAAAGAAAGGCCCAGTTAAGAAACGTAAGATGCGCGGTGGTGGTATGGCAACTACTAAGAAAATGCGCGGTGGTGGTATGGCTATGCCAAAAAAGATGCGCGGTGGCGGCAGAGTAGGCGCTAAAAAGAAAGGCCCAGTTAAAAGAAGAGGACGCTAACACATGGCTACGTCTGGCACTACAGCATTTACGATGGACTTCACAGAAGTTGCTGAAGAAGCCTTTGAACGTGCTGGGCGTGAGCTTCATTCAGGGTATGATTTAAAAACTGCTAGACGCTCTATGAATCTGCTCACTATAGAGTGGGCTAACCGTGGGGTGAATATGTGGACGATTGATGAGGGGTTTGTAAACCTTGGTCAAGGCACTGCTACTTACAACCTTCCTGCGGATACTATTGATTTACTTGAACAAGTTATCCGTACTAATGAAGGTAGTGCCACGCTACAGACGGACTTAAATCTTTCCCGAATTAGTGTAGATAATTACGCTTCTATCCCCAACAAACTTACGCAAGGCCGACCTATTCAGTGTTGGATAGATAGGCTACGTGACCAACCTACCATTACGGTGTGGCCTATCCCTGACCAAGGTACAGTGGGAGTACCTTACTATGTGGTTAGGTATTGGCGATTGCGGCGTATACAAGACGCGGGTGCTGGAGTGCAGACTCCCGATATGCCTTTTAGGTTTTTCCCAGCGTTGGTGGCAGGTTTAGCTTACTACATTGCTACTAAACTGCCTGAAGGGATGGCTAGGCTAGAAATGTTGAAAGCGCAATATGATGAACAATACACATTGGCAGCGGGAGAAGATAGAGAAAAAGCTTCTGAAATGCTTATCCCTCGCCTGTATGGGCCTAGATAGCTATGAGTGAGAGGTTTGCGTCAGGGCAAAATGCGTTAGCAGAATGTGACGTATGTGGTTTTCAGTACAGGTTACGGCAGTTAAAACCACTTGTTATAAAAGCAGTGGTTACGGGCATTAAAGCTTGTCCTGAATGTTGGAACCCTGACCAGCCACAGTTAATGTTAGGAACGTTTCCTGTGAATGACCCACAGGCAATACGTGACCCAAGACCCGATTTTACAGGTTACCCTGAAAGTCGAGCGCGATTACAGCCAGCAGACCCTATCTTTGCTTTTGGGCATGTTGGAGAAGTGTCTATAGTACTTACCACTACGTTAACAGTTACAGTGGCTACAGGCACAAACGTATATGGGACAGGTAATAAGTTTTATATAGATGGCGTGGTAAGCCCTACATTAACTTTGTTTGAAGGGAACACTTATAAATTCGATCAGTCAGATGGTACAAATGGCCCACACCCGTTGAGATTTTCAACAACTCCAAATGGAACGTGGGGTGGGGGAGTAGAATATACTACCGGAGTCACAACGAATGGAGCACCGGGTAATCCGGGGGCTTATACACAAATAGTAGTAGCAGCAGGAGCACCTACGTTACACTATTATTGCACTGCTCACAGCGGTATGGGTGGGCAAGCAAACACACCAACTTAATGAGGTGAAACAATGGGTAAGATTAAAGTTAAAAAGATGCCGGGTGTTAAAGAGTACAACCCCGGTACAAAAGTTAACTCACCAGAGCAATCTTCTGGGCCAGTTAAAACTAGCGGAATAAAAATACGCGGTGTTGGCGCAGCAACTAAAGGCATTATAGCTCGTGGGCCTATGGCGTAGGGAGTGTTAGGTGAATTACACCGAACTTAAAACCAATATACAGGATATCTGTGAGCAAACGTTTACAGACGACCAGTTGGCTATGTTTACCCAACAGGCAGAACAGTTGATTTTTGCTACGGTAGATATACCTGCTATGCGTAAAAATCAAACAGGTAACATGAGTCTTAATAACAAGTACCTGACGATGCCTTCTAATATATTGTATGTGTACTCCCTAGCCGTTATAGATGGGGCAGGGGATTACCATTACCTACTTAACAAGGACGTTAGTTTTATGCGGGAAGCTTACCCTTTACCTACAGCCACAGGTTTACCCGTGCATTACGGTATATTTGGACAGACTACTTTTATTTTAGGGCCAACACCTGATGCGGCGTATCAGTCTGAAATTCATTTTGCTGAATACCCGGATTCTATTGTGACGGCTGGTACTACGTGGTTAGGCACAGAGTTTGATTCTGCGCTGCTTAATGGTGCTTTAGTAGAAGCTATACGGTTCCAAAAAGGCGAACCAGATATGGTGGCTTTGTATGAAAAGCTTTATACGCAATCTATGTTGTTACTGCGTAATTTAGGTGCAGGTAGGTTGGAGACAGACACATACCGTTCAGGAGTAGTACGGGTTCCCCCAAATTAGGATAACTTATGATTGGTACAAAAGGCGGCGCAAAGATAGGAATAGCAACAGCAACTATGGTTTCGGGCCGGGGGTTTACCCCTGAAGAACTTGCAGAGCAAGCCGTGAACGAAGTGATATCTATAGGCAGTAACTCACACCCTGTTATACAGGCGCAAGCAGAAGCATTTAGAGAAGACATCAGAGGCGTAATGACCAATTATTTACGTCAGGCTGTAGCTTCTCATAATACGACATTAACCAACCGTTTTACGGATGCTGGGCATCCAGAACTAGTGAAACTATTAGAGGTCTAATATGGCAATTACAATCTCAACTGCAATGCCCACATCGTTTAAAGTTGAACTGATGAAGGGTTTACATAACTTCACCGCAGGAAGCACTACGTTTAAGCTGGCGCTTCTAACAGCTACTGCCTCTGGTAGTGGTACATACGGTGCAGCTACTACCAACTACAGTGATGTTACTGGCAACAGTGATGAGCTGTCGGGTACAGGATACAGTGCGGGGGGTAAGCTTCTTACTTCTGTCACGCCTACAGCCGATGGTACAACAGCGATCACTAATTTCAGTGCAGTAACGTGGACTTCCTCTTCATTTACAACGTGTGGAGGGTTGATTTACGACACAACTGATTCTAACTCTGCGTGTGCGGTGTTGAGTTTTGGTGGGGATCAAACGGTAAGTACGGGTGATTTCCAAATCCAATTCCCTGCTGCTGCGGCTGCTACTGCGATTATTCGTATAGCGTAATAGGCCACTGCCATGAGTGGATGGGGTCAACGACCTTGGGGTCACAATAGGTGGGGTGGTCAAGCCTCTACTCTTGTAGACCTCGGTGCAACTTGGGGTGCGCGTGGTTGGGGTACAGGCGCGTGGGGTGCTAATGGCATTTCCGTAGTCGGTACAGGGGCTGTCGGTACTGTCTCTGTAAACTATACCGCCAACGTTACTCCTACGGGAGTAGAAGGTACAGGCGCAGTAGGAACAGTAATACTGAACTACACCGGGTTGGTTAGACCCACAGGCGTTGAAGGCACAGGTTCTATAGGTAGTGTATCCATTGTACCAAGCTTCAGTTTAACTGGGGTACAAGGGATAGGCGAAGTAAACGGTGTTAGTACTAACACTAGCGAAAATATTGTACTTAACGGTATAAGTGGAACCGGATCAGTAGGTACAGTCACCTTCAGTATTGGTAGCGTATTTACTATTCCTAACGGGGTAGCAGGTACAGGTGCTGTCGGTACAGTAACCCCAGCTTACGATTGGTCGTACACGGTTACAGGAGTAGAAGGTACTGGAGCTGTTGAAGCAGTTACGCCTCTGGTAATAGTTACTCCTACTGGAGTAGGCGCAGTTGGGGCTGTCGGTACAGTTACAGTAAGTTTGAATAGTGTTGCATACCCCAACGGGGTTGTAGGTACAGGAGCCATAGGCACTGTTTCAATTAAAGGTTGGAGTTCGATAGACGTTACACAGACACCAAATTGGACTAATATAAGCTCACCTCAAACTCCTAATTGGGTGGACATAGATACTGACAAAGCGGCATAGGACTTAATTATGGCAACTTATGTAAACAATTTACGATTAAAAGAGATTACAACCGGAGATGAGGATGGTACGTGGGGAACCAGTACCAATACGAACTTAGAACTCATTACCGATGCGTTAGGGTACGGCACTAAACAATTTGCGGCTGACTCTAATGAAACGTTCACTATTCCCGATGCTACAGCCGATGGCGCACGAGCCTTGTACTTGAAGTTTACTTCGGCTGTTTCTCTCACTGGTACACGAACTGCCACACTTGGCCCTAATACGGTAAGTAAGATGTGGATGATTGAGAACGCTACTACTGGTGGGCAATCAATCGCTATTAAGCAGGGTTCCGGTGCAGAAGTCACTATAGGGACTGGAGAAAAAGTATTTGTATACACTGATGGTGCAGGTACGGGGGCAGCGGTATTTAATGCTAATCCTACTGAAGCAGGGGCAGGAACAGTTAGTTCTGTAGATGTCTCTGGAGGTACAACAGGGTTAAGTTATAGCGGTGGCCCAATAACCTCGTCAGGCACAATCACTATGTCGGGAACCCTTGGAGTAGCTAATGGCGGTACGGGTGCAGCTACGCTTACTGCTAATGCAGTATTGGTGGGCAACGGTACTTCAGCCCCACTTACGGTGGCATTGGGTGCGGCAGGAGATGTACTTAAGGTTAATTCAGGTGGTAGTGCATGGGAAGCAGGAGCAGCGGGAGGCCAACCTGATCCTACGCTTACTGGGGTAAGTATGCCTACCATTACATCCGGTCAGTTTATTGTGGCAACCGCAGGAAGTATTACCCTTACCTTACCTTCTGGCCCATCGGCTGGTGACTTTGTTATCGTGAAGGACGGTACAGGTGCAGCGGCAACCACAAGTTTCACGGTGGCAAGAAACGGCAGCAATATCGCCAGTTCAGCTACTGATTTGACCTTTGACAAGAACTTCGCTGAAATAACAATGACCTACATAAACGGAAGCATTGGTTGGAGCGTATAAATGAGCAATTTAGCCGATCTGCTGCCAGCAGGTGGCGGTCAAAACAACACAGACTTTGTAGCTGACGGTAATATCAGTGCGGGTGTGCCTGTCGTTCTCACAGCGGCGGGGAAGGCTGCGGCTATTAGTGGTTCAGCACAGTCGATTGGCACAGAAGCCGCCTTTATGTCAGGTGCGACATACGGAGTAGTTATTGTTTATGACGATAACGCGGATAAAGTTGTAGTAGCTTATCGGGACAGTGGTAATTCAAATCACGGCTACGCAGCGGTAGGAACGGTTTCGGGAACCAGTATTTCGTGGGGTACTCCTGTGGCTTTTTATAGTGGCAATATAAGTGCTGATCTTTGGGCTACCTATGATTCGACAGAAAATAAAGTAGTTATTGCATTTCAGGCAAATACTGGAGGTTCTCAGGGAAGGGGTATTGTCGGTGACGTTTCTGGTACTTCAATATCATTTTCGTATGGCTCAGTAATTTTTTCTACAAATTCTGGTTCTCAATTTGGTTGCGCCTATGATGTGGCAAGCGCAAAAACAGTGATAACTTACAGAGATAATTCTTCAGACGGTCGCGCTGTTGTAGCAACGGTTTCAGGAACTGCAATTTCGTTTGGGACTCCGGTTCAATATGAAACAGGAAATGCTACTTATAACAAAGTCACTTATGACAGCAATGCACAGAAAGTTGTAATAGCCTATACTGATAATGATGACAGCAGTAAAGGAAAAGCAGTTGTTGGAACTGTTTCGGGGACTAGCATCTCGTTTGGGTCGATTGCAACTTTTAATTCAGGTAGTACTGAATATATGGGAAGTGCTTTTGACTCTACCAATAATAAAACAGTAATTGTCTATCGGGACGATGGTGACAGCCAAAAAGGAAAAGGTATTGTTGGTACAATTTCGGGGACATCAATTTCTTTCGGCACTCCCGGTGTTTATACAACAAGCGTATCTCCCTACAATAGTGCTACGTTTGATTCTGACACGAACCAAATTATTGTCGCTTTTAATAATGCAACTGCTTCTGGAAAGTTTTCGAGAGGTACAGTAAGCGGAACATCAATAAGTTTTTCCGCAGAGTTTACTTTTGCAAATGCTACAACAGATTATCAAAATGTAACCTATGATACTGGTAGCAACAGGGCAGTTTTTGCCTATCAAGATGGGGCAAATAGCAATATTGGCACAGGAATTGTAGTTCAAGTCGGCTCAACAAACCTCACCTCAACAAACTTTCTCGGCATCTCAGACGCAGCCATCTCAAGCGCAGCCAGTGGGAACATCACCATCAAAGGCGGCATAGCAGCCACAGGTCTAAGCTCGTTGACTCCTGCAAGCGATTACTATGTGCAGGACGATGGGACAATAACGACTGTGAGTAGCAGCGTCAAAGCGGGTAAAGCTCTGTCAGCCACAGCAATTAATTTGGAGTATACATCGTGAGCAATTTATCTGATTTACTCCCAGCAGGAGCTAGTGCCAAACAACTGACCTTTACCGACAGCGGCAGTGGGATAGCAAGCAAGAAGCCTGTGATACTCAATAGTGATGGTACGGTTACGGGAGTAGGTAACGTAGGTGCTTCTTTTGGGTCTGCTGATGTATGGACAACGGGAAGTGTTTCTCAGATTGCGGCGGGTTATGACTCAGACAATAACAGGGTTTGCGTTGTTTATATCGATGGAGATAATAGTAGTTATGGCATGGCTGTTGTCGGCCAAATATCGGGTTCCAGCATTACTTGGGGAACGCCTGTAACTTTTAATTCTGCATATAGCCCCTACCCTGATATTGATTACGATACTGGTACTAATCAATTTGTCATATCTTTTGTAGACGGCGGTAATTCCAATTACTTAGGTCTAATAACAGCCGCTTACGCAGCTACTAATAGTTTAACTTTTGGCACGAAAGTAAGTGGCTCAGAGTATGCGGGAAGTTCGTCCGTTGCTTGTAGCTCTTCAGCTTTTATTGCTGTTTATGATACAAATTACGGTTACGGTATCGCAGGTACTATTTCTGGAACTTCTATTACGTTAGGCACAAAAGCGGCCTATGCGGGAGGCGGTACTTATGCCCGTGGCTCCGCAATAATCTATGATACAAACGAAGCTAAGTTTTTAATAGTTACAGCAGATGGTAGTAACTCTAATAATGGTTATGGTTTTGTGGCTACGTTATCAGGGACTTCAATATCGTATGGATCGGGTTCTACTTTTAATACTACTAGCAGCAACAGCCAAAATTTAGCTTACGATAGCACTGCACAAAAATCAGTAGTGATGTATATGGATTTAACTGCAACCAATTTTCAAGCGTGTGTGGGTACAATTTCAGGAACGTCAGTGTCGTTTGGAAGCCCAACAGAAGTGCTTCCTAATTATGATGTAAGTATGCAAACGGATAGAAACCTTTGTTACGACCCTGCATCAAATAAAACTTATGTTACTTACCGAAAAAATTCGGACGAATATGGGTATCTTTTGACAGGCACGGTAAGTGGAACAAGTATTTCTTTTGCAGATGAAACTGCGTTTACTAGTGCGGTAACTAGTTACACTACCTTTACCGTTGATACTACAAGCAACAAATTGGCGATAGTATACATTAATAGTAGTAGTACCAATGACGGCACTTCTAAAGTTTACAGCCCTGCGGGGTCAAACCTCACCGCCCAAGCCTTCGTAGGCGTAGCCGACAGCGCAATATCAGCCTCTGCTGCGGGTAGCATAATCGTGCAGGGTGGTACGGTGACGGGTGTATCAAGTGGTTCGGGTTTGTCAGCAGGTTCTCTTGTAGCTTTTGAAACAAGTGGTTCGCCAAGCGCCGAGTCAGGGGTGGCTTTTGACGCTAATGCAGGAAAAATGGTAATAGCTTATACCTATGGTTTAAATGGGTATGCAATAGTGGGAACGGTGAGCGGAACCAGTGCTAGTTACGGCACTGCTGTAATTTTTCAAGCATCAGCCGCCGTATACGATGTAAATGCAGCTTATGACGCTAACGCTCAAAAGGTAGTTGTTATATATTCGGATGGGTCTAATTCTGGTTATCCCACAGCTATTGTGGGAACTGTGTCAGGAACGTCTATTAGCTTTGGGACTAAAACTGCTTTTTTAAGTTCCAGTACGGCTGGTGATCCCATGTCGATTGACTATGATGCAAATGCACAGAAGGTAGTTATTGGTTTTAGAGATACGTCAAATTCAAATTATGGTACAGGCATTGTAGGAACTGTTTCTGGAACTTCTATTTCATTCGGAACTAAAACGGCTTTTAACAGTTCAGCAACACTAGTCCAAAGCGTTGTTTACGATAGTAACGCTCAAAAAGTAGCTATTGGTTACCGCGATGCAGGTAATTCATCTTACGGTACGGCTGTTGTGGGAACAGTAAGTGGTACTTCTATTAGCTTCGGTTCTGCACAAGTTTTTCTTAGCGCACAAACAGATAATCTGGGTGGTTGTTTTGACTCTACGAACAACAAAGTAGTGTTTTGTTACAGGGATACTGGAAACTCTAATTACGGCACTGCGATTGTGGGGACGATAAGCGGAACTAGCATTAGTTTTGGTTCTTCTGCGGTGTATAACAACGGCGGTTCTACGAGTTACAACAACGCTTCTTATGACGCTGGCGCGGGGAAAGTAATAATTTCTTACGCGCAAGGCAATGCCGCCACCATAGCGGGCACAGTTTCTGGAACTTCTATCTCTTTTGATACAGCGGTAGTGTTAGATGCTGGGGGAGGTATGGGTGAAGTAGGTCAGGCTTATGATTCGACTAATGCCAAAACCTTAATAGCTTTTCAAAGTGCGGGTAATAGTTACCACGGTTATTCTGCTACAGTGACTTTTGGCGATATACCCTTAACAACAGGAACCAAATACTACGTCACCTCATCGGGTGGTTTTTCATCAACAGCAGGAAGTCCTAGCGTCAATGCAGGATTAGCAATTTCAACAACATCTTTACTTTTGAATGGAGACTCATAATGAGCCAGACTATAACTAGAAATGACGGCAACGTAAGCGTTTATGTATTTGACGACAGCGTTAATGTCGATCTTTCAGCAACACCTAACGCGACTGTACGCAACAATGGCGGCAACGATTTTGATATCGGTGACCTTAATGCAAGCAACGCAACTCTGCACTCAGGCGTAACTGCTCCTGACGGATGGCAAGGCGGCAAGCATACCTATGACGGCAGCTCTTGGGGCGATGTCAGTGGATGGGTCGATCCATCAGCAGGAATGCTTGAGCAGGACAAAGTGCGTTATGCAGCTAACAGTGCTTACAGCAGTACGTTTACCGATGCAGTACAGACTGAAATAGACCGTATTAAAGCTCTCTGATACAAGTCTTCATCCTTCTCATCTCTATTCAGGGTGAGGAAATTCCTAGCGACTGTAACGCAACTCTCTGCTTCAACACCTTCTCTCGTTGCTATCATTTTTCCCAACGTTTGAATAACAACTCCAATTTAGCAATTAAAGCTAATTGTAAGGCTATCTATGTAGAAAAAATTTAGAGGATATTCCAATGATTGGCGAGATCGCAATTTTGATCAAAGGACTAGACTCTGCATTTTCTCTTGTAAAGGCTGGAATTGATCGCAAAAAAAGTATCGATGAGATGTCCGAGGAAATCGGGTCTTTTTTTAAAAAGAAAGAAGCTATTGAAGAAAAAATGGCTGACAGATCTCAGAGCGGTCAATCGGAGATGAGTACTATTGAGGAAGAGAGGGCCATCGAAGAACATCGTTTTCAAGTCGAAAAAATGATGGAATCTATCGGTAGGGAATACTCGCGACAGGGTCGCAGCCCGGCGTGGGCTCGCATAAAACGGAACAGTGCGAGAAAGCAAAGAGAAAAAGAAATTGCAGCCGCTAAACGAAAGAAAAAAAAGGCTGCTCAAAATGAAGAAGATCAGTTAATTGTTTTTGTAATTAAAGTTATTTTCATTATGTTTGGCGTTGTTTTTGCAATCCTTGGTGGCTTGTTTTTAATACTTGGAGAAATTTAATGGCATTGGTTGAGTTAGAAATCCCGCCAGGGCTATACAAAAACGGCACAATTTATCAAGCAGCAGGGCGCTGGTACGATGCTAACCTGGTCCGTTGGTTTGAAAATTCCTTGCGGCCAATCGGCGGTTGGCAAACGATGAGTACGACTCAATTCAGTGATGTTGCAAGAGGAATGCATGCTTACTATGACAACAGTAACAATCGACGAGTCATTGTTGGCACAACATCGAATTTATACGTCTACGCAGAGGGCAAATCGCAGCATGACATTACACCAGTAGGTATAACTCCGGGCGTAATAGATGCAACGAGCCAAACGGGATATTCTAGCCAATTCTATGGAGAGCATACCTACGGTACTCCAAGGCCTGATAATCAGACTTACGATCCTTGCACAACCTGGACAATTGATAACTTTGGCGAAAATACTGTCGCCTCTAATACCACTGACGGCAAAGTTTATTATTGGCAGAACGATGTTAATGTCGTTGCGGCACAACTGTTAAATTCCCCAACGTCCAATCAAGCGGTTCTTGTCACTGACGAAAGATTTGTGATGTGTTTAGGCGCTGGCGGGACAACCAGAAAAGTCCAATGGAGTTCGCAAGAAAATCCAGAGCTTTGGACTCCTGCCAGCACAAACAGCGCAGGATCTATTGAGATAGCTTCAGACGGACAAATTAGAGCGGGAGTTGTCGTTAGAGGGCAAGTCCTAGTAATTACTGACAGCGATGCTCATGCGCTTAGTTATGTCGGTAGTCCGTTTTATTACACGCCAGAGCGAGTCGGTTCCAACTGCGGGATCATAGCAGCCAAGGCCGTAGCGGTTACAGGAACGTCAGCTTTTTGGATGGGCGAAAAATCATTCTTCCGGTATGACGGTGGTTATACAGTTCCAATTACCTCAGAAGTAAGTGATTACGTTTTTACGAATTTGAACGAGGTCCAGAGAAGCAAAATTTGGGCTGTTGTCAACGGGCAGTATAACGAAATTTGGTGGTTTTACCCCTCAAGTGCAAGCACAGAGATAGACAGTTATGTTGCTTACAATTTCGACAACAATACCTGGACTGTGGGAACGTTAGCGAGAACTGCTGGCGTAGATGCTGGAAGCTTTCAAAATCCAATTTGGGCGAGTACAGACAGATACATCTACGAGCATGAAACTGGTTTTTCCTATGATGCTGCAACCCCCTTTGCGGAATCTGGCGCTTTACAAATTGGCACTGGCGAGCGACTAATGAATGTAAATGAACTGATTCCTGATGAAAAAACGTTGGGCAGCACTAATGTTATTTTTAAAACGGCGAACTTTCCAACCGGGACAGAAACAACAAGCCAAACATTCTCAATGGCTAATCCTACATCTATAAGACTAAGCGGTAGGCAAGTTAGGCTCCGCATTACTGGAAACACACTTACGGATTGGCGTTATGGCAATGTCAGGCTTGAGGTGACAGATGGTTCGCGGCGATGAAATTATCTTTACCCCTCCCAACGTACAATTCGCAACAGAGAGCGAGTGACAATTTTCAGTTGGAACAAGCAGATCGAGCGAATCATAAGAAAGACCAAGACATCGAAGTAGGCACAGCAAATATTATTTTAAAAAGCCCAAACGGTACTCGCTACGAATTAAGTATTGATAACTCTGGTAATTTATCAACGGCGGCAATTTAACGGCTGATCGAGTGAGAAGAGATAATGGGAACTTGGACAACACCTAATAACGCAAGCTACAAAGTAATCGATGGAATGAGCTTCAATATTGGGGATTTGAGGGGGGCGGGTTTAGACCCGTTTAGTAATATCCCTAGTGCAGTACTGGCAGCTTTGGGGAGAAACAAACAAGCAAAAAACGCTTTTAATGTTAATCCGATTCTTTTGGGTACACGACCAGAAGATACCTATCAAGATAACTCAGTAGACACCTCTGGTACGTTTGCCACCTTTGGAAATGAAGGTACTTCCACTAACACAGCAAATACTGGTGCGGCGGTTACGGCGAACACAAATACAAA
>WLWF01001349.1_pt1 | contig 20382 bp, 15 predicted proteins | sample 6718331 | NCBI WGS metagenome assembly WLWF01 (sample SAMN12718692, study PRJNA515312) | sponge metagenome | isolation source: marine sponge | host: Mycale hentscheli | place: New Zealand: South Island, Marlborough, Capsize Point | collected 2003-05-01
CCCTGCGGTTGATACGTTTACTGTAGAGACAGACGGTAACGAAAGACTGCGTGTTAACGCGACAGGTATAACTATAGAAGATAAAATCATCCATGAGGGTGATGACAATACTATGATAAGGTTTCCTGCGGCTGATACAGTGAGCTTTGAGACAGCAGGATCAGAGCGTGTAAGAGTTGGCCCTGCGGGACAGATCGGTATTGGTGGTGCAACCTACGGTACATCTGGACAGGTTTTGACCTCTGGTGGGGCTAGTGGAGCAATAGCTTGGTCTACTATAAACGTAAGTTTCACAACCAACGTAATAACAAGCAACACCACAGCAGTAAAAGATAATCATTATTATCTTAACGGTTCAGCGATTAGTCTTAGTTTACCCGCTTCTCCAAGTGTAGGTGATGAGGTTAGGTTGTCAGAGGTAGCAGGTAACACAAATTGTGTTATAGGTCGTAATGGTAGCAATATAATGGGTAGTGCGAGTAATCTTACCATAGATACAGCATATCTTGTGTTATACTTGCGTTATGTAGATTCAACTATTGGATGGGCGTTCTCGTAAAGGTGAAATAAAATGGGTACAACAAGTTCTTTTTTTGGCGGTGGTAGTTCAACTCTTCCTGATATTATACCAATCGCTTCGACGCAAACGTATACATTTCCTCATTCAGGAACCATACAACTACACGTTATCGGAGCAGGTGGTGGTGGAAAATCAGAATATGACGGTAAAGCTGTGTCAGGTGGAGGTGCAGGAGGTTATTGTCGTAAACAACTCACTGTGACTGCTAGTGACACAATGGCTGTTACCATAGGTACAGGCGGTGCAGGAGGCACGAGCAGAGGCAATGGCTCATCAGGATCGGTTACAACATGCGTATATTCTGGAACTACATATACAGCAAACGCGGGTGGTGGCGGGAGTTCCGCATCTGGCGGATCGGGTGGCACTGCATCGAATGGTGATTTAAATTATACAGGTGGCGCAGGTGGTTCTGCTAGTAATAACAATGGGCATGCAGGTGGCGGCGGTGCAGTAAACTTCTTTAATAGCCCACCAAACGGTGGCAATAGTACAATTAATCCAGGAGCAGGAGGAGGCGCAGGAGTTGGTGGTAATGGTGGAATTGCTGCGTCAGGTGCAGATCAAGGAGCAGGTGGCGGTTCTTTTGGCCCTGCATCTGGAGAAGCACCAGGTGCAGGTGATTTAGGAATATTAAAACACCCTTTTCTCAACGCAGCTTGGGCAAAAGGTGGAGAATCAACAGTAAGTACTTCTAACCCCACTACTGCCCCTGCGGGAATAGGCGCAGGAGGTAGAGGTACTCAAGAATCAGCGAATGTGCTAACACAAGCTCAAGGAGGTGGAGCTTTTGGAGGCGGTGGTGGTAACTACAATGGATTTTACAATAATGGGGCTAAATCAAAAGGCGGAAATGGCGGAATTGGTGGAGGTGGAGGTGGTGGAACTAATTATCACCAAACCAATACGAACGCAGGCCATGGCGGTAACGGTGGACAAGGTATAGTTTTTGTAGAATATACGGCGGTGACATAATGACTAGAGCAAGAGACTTAGGTGATTTTATAGCAGATGGCGCAGCGCCAGAGCTTGTTGTAGATACAACCACGCTCGTAGTCGATAGCACCAACAATCGAGTCGGTATAGGAACCGCGAGTCCTGCAACTGCTCTTGATGTAACTGGTACTGTTACGTCTGACGGTTTAACTGTGGTTGGTGATGTTACTGTTACAGGAGACACCTTTACTATTACATCAAGCGCACAAGATGATCCTGTCTTACTTATCCAAAATACCACTAATGACAGCAATAGTGCTAGATTAAAATTTAACAAAGATAGAGGTGCTGCTGCTCAAGACGGTGATGATATTGCAGACATAATTTTTGCAGGTGAAAACGATGCTCAACAAGCCGTAACATATGCAGCCGTTAGAGTAGAAGCTGCTGATGTCTCAGATGGCTCAGAAGATGGTACAATAGCTTTTCAAAGTATGAAAGCAGGTACATTATCAGATAGTCTTAAAATTGACAGCGGTGGTGATGTTGGCATTGGAGTTAGCCCATCAAATCCAGGTTGGGCTAGAAACTTGCAAGTTCATGGGGCAGGCAACGGGGGTGGATTACAGTTAACTGACAACACATCTGGCAGCGGTAATAATGATGGTCTTAGTATTGCAAGCTACCAAGGCAATTCTTATTTTATTAATCGTGAAAATGCGTTTACGGTGTTTAGCACAAACGACACAGAACGCTTCCGTATTGGGTCAGCAGGTCAGTTAGGTATAGGCGGTGCAACCTACGGTACATCAGGACAAGTTCTTACATCTGGCGGATCGGGTGCTGCACCAACATGGGCTGATGCTGCTTCTACAGCCATTACTTTTACCGCGCAGGCCGATGGTGCTATTGAAGCAAATAGAATGGCAGGTATTGAATCTAATGGAAATATGAAGGCATTGTTCAATGTATCAAGTGGTAGCACTATTAACGTCGAGGTTGCTACTGAGGCTAGAAGAATACAAATAGCACCTGTTACTGAAAACTTGTACTTTTATGCATGGGATGCTTCTAACTCTAGTATTACAAACCATAATAAAGTGGCTCTTGTACAAAAATCGTCAGGGTCAGTTGCGGCAAATGCCTTGACTGTAGGAACAATAGTTGAGGTTAACACCGATCAGCCAAGATTAAACGATGCTGTCTATGATCCAGACAATCAAAGAATTACATATTTTTGGGCAACCTCTGGTTCTTCAACTATAAACTATAGAATGTATTCTTTTAGCGGAACGACATTAACACAAACAGGTAGCGGTTCTTTTAGTGTAACTAATTTAAGCACAAACTATCCAGGTTATATGGAGGCTACTTATAATACCACGCATAACTGCATTGTCCTTATATATAAAACGTCAGATGACGGGGCATATCAAATACAATTAATTGACCCTGGAACTACTTCATTAACTTTAAGTAGTAATACTTATGCTTTTGGAAATTACAATAGTTATACTGGAAGAAGTGTGGAATGTGCAGCGACAGGGGCGCATGTATTTACTGTCCAAAAAGTATCCGACGCGAGAGCTTATGTTCGAGCAGGTACAATTAGTGGTAGTGGCTCAAGTTTAGCTTTAAGTTTAGGCACTGAGGTTGATGTTTCAACATCAGATGGTTATGGCGGTAATTCACCTATTGGGATTTTTGATGTTCCTGAAAACACAAACTATACAAATACAATGTGCGTACAACATGCAAATACATCTTCTTATGCAAAGTATTGTTTATTTTCTTTATCAGGAACAACAATTACGGCTAAGACTCAAAGCACTCCATATATTGCAGCAGGAGGAGGAGATACTTTAGAAGGAGCTTATGTTAAAACCAAAGGTTTTGTAATGCAGACTTGGACTTACAGCAACTCATACAAAATGCGACCTATAAATGTAACAGCAGCTACTCCTGTGGAAACAGGAACTGAAAGAGCTATATCAGGTTCAGTTAGTGGAAGTCATGGAACAAGCAGAACTCCTATTGCAAATGGCCCTGGCAGTGATTATTGCGTAACGGGTTTTGTATATTATACAGGTTCAACTTATCCAAAAGCTCAAGCAATCGCTCAAGTTGATGAAAATTTTGATGATTGGGCAGGATATACTGAATCAGCAGTGTCCGATGGAGCCACAGGAACTTTTACTATTTTTGGTCCAATAAGCGGAGTAACAAGCGCAAATCCGCAAAGTTTTTTATATGTACAAGATGATGGGCAAGTAACGACTTCATCCAATGGAAATGGTGCTAAATGCGGAATCGCCACTGGTGGTGGAAATGGTATAATCATAAGATCAAGAGAACATGATCTTTACGGAAATTAAGGATAGAACATGGCAAAAATAGCAGTTGAAAAATCAACAGGAATTGTTTGGGAAGCTTGGGGAGATGGATATCAACTTGAGTTTGGAAGACATGGTCTTAATGTTTTTTTGCACGATGAATTAATAAACACTTGTGGATATATGAATGCTTCAGAGTATTCTATTTGGGAAGCGGTAACAGATCTTCCCGAAGATTTTACAGCTACTAGATACCTCCACAATGGTACATCTTGGTCTTTAAACGCTGAATGGAAGGAAGATGAAACATGACCGACAAATCAAACATTGTTTCTATTAACGGAACAGACCATGATATAGATACTTTTAGTGATGAACAAAAAGGTATAATCAATCAACTTCGTTTGTGCCAAACTAAAATAGCACAGATTAAAGCGGAGCTAAACATTGTAGAGGTATCTCAGCAAGCCTACACAGATGCTTTGATACAGTCTGTTGAGGCAAGTAAAGAAAACAAAGAAGCCTCTTAACTCAGGAGTAGCCTAAATGTTCTTTGGCGCAACATCCATAGCTCAAGTACCGATAGGTGATGATGCGTCCGTTACTCGTGTTTTAGCAACAGGTGTTTCGGCAACAGGTACAGTTGGCGTTGTTTCTCTTGTTACAGACAATAACCTTAATGCTACAGGACTTGTAGGTACGGCTGCGGTTGGTACTGTAGCAGTTGGCGTTGGTGGTGGTATCGCCATTCCAGTAGGCAGTTTGACTGCAACAGGTTCTACGAGTGATGTAACGCCAATAACAAATGTTATAGTAAGTCTAACAGGTCTAGCAGCGACTGGAGGAGTTACAGTTCCAACCATTACAGGTACGGCGCTAGTAAATCTCCCGACGATCTCTGCTTTGGCATCTGCGCTTGGCACGGTAACAGTAAATGCCAGTGCAGTTGCTACTGTGACAGGGCTTGAGGCTAGTGGTAACATACATCAAGTTACCGTAATCGGTGATGCGATTGTGCCTGAAACAGGTCTAGCTGCCACTGCAAGTGTTGGTGGAGTAACACAAAGAACAACAGCCGTTATACCTGCTGCATCTCTAGCCGCCACGGGTGCCGTTGGAACGGTTACAGTCACAGGTGGATCTTCTGTTACAGTCGGAGGAGTTGCGGGTAGCGGAGAAGTAGGAACTGTGTTAGTCTGGGGTAGAATAATCCCAGAGTATGATACTGTCTGGACAGAAATAGTAGCTGCGTAGGAAAAAACATGCCAAGTACATATGCAACAAATAGTGGTATCGAACTCATCAGAAACGGTGAGCAGTCTGGTACATGGGGTACAACTACTAATACAAACCTAAACATAGTTGATCGTCTTACCAACGGTGTAGGTACAATAGATCTCAGTTCTTCTGGCGCAGCGCACACACTTACAACAAGTGATGGAGCATTGTCAGATGGTCAGTTTAAAACACTGGTATTATCTGGGGCAACCCAAGCTTGTACGATTACAATAGCTCCTAATGATGGTCAGCATATATACTTTATAGTCAACGGATCAGGGCAAGCTTGTACGTTTAGCCAAGGATCAGGTGCAAACGTGACTGTAGCAAACGGCGACAACGCTATAATCTACGCTGACGGTGCAGGTTCAGGTGCCGCAGTTGTAGATATTACAGCCAACCTTGGTATGAGCAGTGTAAACATCACAGGTGGTTCTATAACAGGAATTACTGATCTGTCTATCGCAGATGGTGGTACAGGCGGTGGTACAGAGTCTGCTGCTCGAACAAACCTTGGCGTTGCTATAGGGTCAGACGTTCTTGCTTATGATGCGAACTTACAAGCTTTTGTTACTGCTCTTACTTTACCAACCTCAGATGGTAGTGCGAATAGAGCTTTGACTACAAACGGATTAGGAACTATAGGATATTCTAACCTCGCACCTAATACATCAATAGCCCTCAGTATTATTCTGGGATAGGAGATAGACATGGCAGAGCCAAACATTGCAGCATTAACTACGATGACAGGTAAGGTTAACGTAACCAACCTGACAACAACCTCAATAACCTCGATTCTTAACAATGCAGGAAGCAACAATAAGGTTCTTAAAGTTAATCTTGTGCGGTTGGTAAATGTAGATGGTAGCGCAGCAAGAACCTGTACTGTGAGCTATCACAACGCCACTAATGCAGGCGGCACAGCTACAGAGGTTGTTCAACTTAAATCTGTAGCCAATAATGATTTCTTTGACGTGGTGACAAAAGACGCTCCTATTTATTTAGAAGAGAATGGAAGTACGGGTACTTCATTAAGTGCTACAGCGGGAACAGCAAACGATTTTAAAGTTATAGTGTCTTATGAAGAGATCAGTTAATGCCTCTATCCAAATTACAATTCAAACCCGGAGTAAATCGTGAGATAACTGCCTACTCTAATGAAGGCGGTTGGTTTGATATTGATAACGTTAGATTTCAAAAGGGCTATCCTGAAAAGATAGGCGGTTGGCAGAAAAGATCTACAAACTCATTTCTTGGCACTTGTCGTGCCTTACATCCTTGGGTTTCATTAGATCGGGATCAATATGTAGGGGTGGGCACAAACCTTAAATACTATATTGATGAAGGTGGTTTTTATAACGATGTTACCCCTTTACGACTTACGACTTCAGCGGGTGCCGTTACCTTTGCCGCAACTAATGGATCATCTGAATTAACTGTATCTCACACAAATCACGGCGCAGTTGTAAACGACTTTGTAACATACTCTGGCGCAGCTAGTCTTGGTGGTTTGATTACTGCTACTGTTTTAAATCAAGAATACTATGTAACAGAAGTTGTAAACACAGCAAGTTACAAGATTAAAGCTAGGGCAGCGGGTACTTCTATCTCTGATATAACATACGAAGGACAACTTAATCCTAGTCTTGTTGCGGCTAATGGGTCTGATACAGGCAACGGTGGTAGTTCTGTTGTTGGTAAATACCAAATCAACACAGGGTTAGATATTGGGGTGTCAGGCGCAGGATGGGGTGCAGGGACTTGGTCGCGAGGGACTTGGGGTTCTGCTTCTTCAGAATCAATCGTTACAAATAGTCTTCGTCTTTGGTCCCATGATAACTTTGGTGAAGACCTTATTATGAACGTCAGGGATGGCGGCATTTACTATTGGGATGAAACAAACACATTGTCCACAAGAGGCGTTGATATTACGACGTTAGTTGGATCTACAAACGCCCCGACAGTTGCAAAACAAGTTCTGGTTTCTGATAGGGATCGCCATATTATAGCATTTGGTTGTGACACAGAGGCTGATCCGGGTGTCCAAGATCCGTTGGCTATACGGTTTTCTTCTCAAGAATCTCTTACAGATTGGGCTTCTTTAGCTACCAATACCGCAGGAGAGTTACGTCTAGGTTCTGGATCTGAGATCGTAACGGCTCTCGAAACAAGACAACAGATATTAGTTTTTACTGACACAACGCTTTATTCAATGCAATTTTTAGGACCACCGTTTACCTTTGGTGTAAACTCTTTGTCTGAAAACATAACCGTTGCAGGCCCGAATGCAGCTATAGCGGTAGACGATAATGTTTTCTGGATGGGTAGAGCAGAGTTTTATGTGTACAGCGGAGCCGTTCAAAGATTGCCTTGTATGGTCAGAGATTTTGTTTTTTCTGATATTAACGAAGAGCAATTAGAAAAAATAAACGCGGCTCTTAATACAGAGCACTCAGAGATTTGGTGGTATTATCCTTCTGCAAATAGCACTGAGGTGAACAGATATGTCGTTTATAATTACTTAGAACAGGTTTGGTACTATGGCTCTTTTGGTAGAACTGCATGGATTGACAGGGGCATTTTTGATTTCCCTTTTGCAGCAAACGCTGACGGTTATATTTATGAGCATGAAATCGGATTTGACGATGGTACAACTAATCCAACCACACCAATTAATGCATTCATACAGTCTAGTCCTATAGATATAGGAGACGGTGAGCAGTTCATGTTGCTCCGTAAGATGATACCTGACGTGGATTTTAGAGACTCTACTGCCACCCTTCCCGATGTAAACATCATTTTGGACGTAAAAAACGCGCCTGACGGAACTTATTCTAAAACAGAGACAGATACCTTTGTAAAAACACAAGCCGCTGCGGTGGGTGCAAGAACAGAACAATTGTACTTTAGGCTGCGTGGCAGACAAATGAGATTTAAGATAGAGTCCGAAGATCTTGGCGTTACATGGAGATTAGGATCTCCTCGCTTAGATATAAGACCTGATGGGAGGCGTTAGTGTCTAGACGTTTATCCCGTCCGTATTTCCCTATCCCGCCGGATCAATACCAAAGAACGTATTTTAGCGAAGTCATTCGGGCGTTTTCTGTGTTTTTGGAACAAATTCAAAATCCTGGGGATGTTAGGGCAACAGAGATAACTATCACTAATTTACCCACAGATGACAGTGGACTTGAAACTGGGACTTTATTTCAGCATGATGGTTATGTTAGAGTACCTTTAACCCACTCTGCTTTTCTTCGTGGATCCCAAGGCACTGGAACAGTAGGGTCAGTAATGGTGAGTACAACATGAGCGATGATGAACATATTATAGTAATAGGGGATGGTTCAAAGTTCAGACCATCCACTTCAGTAGATAGGTTGCAGTGCCATCACTGTGATAACGTAGTAGACACTCCTGAAGAGGTTGCTTCTTACCCAGACGGAACTTGCCCCAACTGTGGAAAGTCTTGGACAGGAGAGACAAAACGGCATACTGCAATAACCGTAACTGCCCCCGAAGCAATCTCAGGAGAGGCGTAATGGCTCAAAATTTTGAAACAATCACAATGCCAGACGCGGGTATCGGTTCGTTTCTTACGTCTAATATAGATGAGATTGATGACAATGTACTGATGTTTGGTAACGGCGGCGGTATAAACTCAATGAAAGAAGTTGCAGACCGCATGGCTGCAATGGGCAACGGCACGGACACTTATATTATTCATGCCTCTGAAAAAGAAATTATGTTGCCGCGAGAGGTTGCGGAAAGAAATCCTGAACTTGTTGGTCAAATAAAGCAGGCTATTGCTTCAGAGGGCGCGGACCCCGAAGCATATGTTGTGGGTTCTGCTAGTAACTCTATCAACCCGATGACGGGGCAGCGTGAGTTCTTTCTTAAAAAGTTAGTTGGCGGCATTAAAAAGGTGTTTAAGAAAGCTGCTAAAATTATATTGCCTGTGGCTATCAATTATTTTCTACCGGGTCTTGGAACGATTGCATCAGGTGCAATTGGAGCGGGTATTGGCGGCTTAATACAAGGTGAAAGTTTTGGAGATGCCTTGAAAAGTGCGGCTCTTGGCGGAATTACCGCGGGGGTAGCTTCAGGAATATCTGGGGCTATCAGTGGCGAAGGGTTTATGGCGGGCCTAAAAGGTGGTTTACCTGCCTCCTACAGTGGTTCAGGATTAAAAGGTGCCTTCCCAAGTGCAAAAGATTTTACTTTTAGGGATTTTGGAGCAGATCAAGGAAAATTGTTTGGCACTGGGTTTAGAGGGACAGAAGAGTTTGCAAAAAGGTTCCCCGTTCCAGAGGCGGTGCAACCTCTTACTTCTGCGGGAACCGCTGAACAAGTAAGTGAGATAATGGCAAACAATCCAAATATAAGTGATAAAGTTGCTTTAGATATAGTTCAAGGCAATGCCGCAGCAGCCGCGGGGTCTGGCAGTTTCTTGAAAAATGCAGCGTTATATGGTGGACTTGGACTAGGGGCCACGGCCCTTGCCGGAGGGTTTGATCCAATCCCTGCAAGCGAAATAGAGATTGAAGGCTTTGATCCTGGCGATACTTCAGAAACTCGTCTTGCGGATAATCCAGACAAATACAGCGTAGGTCAGCCCGGAAACACAAACTATATAACACCCACACAGGCTATCTATTCTGGACAGCCCCTTACCACAGCAGCTTATTTACCAAGTCAGGGCGCTTATAATCCAATTGTGCCGTCTGCAACGTACTCCAATCTTATTCCTACAGGTGCGGGAACTGCACCAATAACTCCAAGCGGGTCTAGTACCCCCAGTCAATCAGGTATAGCGGAAGTACAGTTAGCGGGTTATGATCCAAGAGTTACAGGTATGCGTCCTGCTCCAATTTATGGTGTAGATGCACAAGGTAATCCTGTAATGACGCCGTATGTAGATCCAATCATGCCTGCAAGGTTTGTTGGTTCTAATCAAGAAGTCCAGATGGCTGCATCGGGAGGCGCGATGAACTTTCCGCGGCGCACGGGCCAAATAGAAGGTCCAGGAACAGGAACATCGGATGATATTCCTGCGATGTTATCGGATGGTGAATTTGTAATGACTGCAAAAGCTGTTGAAAACGCGGGCGGCGGAAGCCGTGAGCAAGGCTTTAGAAAGATGTACGACATCATGCGGTCCTTTGAAGGAGGAGCGGTAGCGTAATGGCTGATAATACCACAGTACAAATCTCCCGGCAGGATCCTGCCATTGAGGCTTATCGTTTAGGACTTCTAGGGGACACACAAACCTTTATAAAAGATCAAATAGCAGCGGGGATGCCTCCCTCAACAGCCTATCAAGTTGCAGGTCTAACTCCCGCAGAAACAGCAGCTATTTCCGCCGCTCAATCTGGAATTGGTGCGTATCAACCCTTTCTATCCGCGGGCGAAGCGGCAATACAGGGCGGTCAAAATATACTGACTCAGTCTGCTATGCCCTCACTTCAACAAGCTGAAGCAACTACGGGATCTACTCAGAATATAATTAACCAAGCAGCCCAACTTGCTGCGGCGCAGCGGGCTGTACCTTATACCTACCAACAAGCGGCGGCTCAAACCGCAGCGGGTATTGGTGGATTTAATCCGTTTGAAGAACAGGTCGTTCAGAGATCATTAGGCGATATTGCAAGACAAAGAGACATTCAACAGCAGGCTATGAATGCACAGGCCGTGGGAGCGGGAGCTTTTGGTGGATCCAGGCAAGCTATTGCAAACCAAGAATTAAATAGAAACGCCCTTGAACAAATGGGTCGAACCTCTGGTCAACTAAGACAAGCAGGCTTTGATGCCGCCATGGCAAGACGATTACAAGAAGCTCAATTATATGGAAACATAGGACTTCAATACGGACAACTAGGTCAGGCAGACGTTTCACAACTAGGCGATCTTGCAGGCAGGCAGCTTGCGTTAGGTCAGGGCCTTGGCTCGTTAGCCGCGCAATACGGTAATTTTGGTAGCGGACTAGGTCAATTAGGGGTACAACAGGCAGGCATTGGCGAGATTGGTCAAAACATTAGACAAGCTCAAATTGGCACGGCTCTACAGGGAGGCAACATTCAACGCGGTATCGATCAGGCTGCACTTGATGCCACTAGGTTGACTAATGTGCAGGCGCAACAGTATCCATATCAACAGTATGGCTTCTTATCTGACATTTATGCGGGCGTACCAACGTCTCAATCCACCATAACGGCGTCATCTGCGCCACAAGTTTCACCTTTCCAAACCGCATTAGGGTTGGGTATATCAGGACTTAGCGCCGCTGCGGGCGCATCAAAAGCGGGGCTATTATAATGAATAAAGGTTTTCAGGCACTACCAGAGTACGTGCAAAGAAAGATCGACCCAGAGATGGCTAAGAAATTTATGGGCGGCGGCTCCGTGATGCAACGTCCGTTATTTCGTCAAGCGGGTGGTCCGGCTGAAGCTGACATGGCTCAGATGGCAGCAATGGGTCAACAGTTTCTTATGCCCGAGGCTCAACCGCCAATGGCACCTCCACAGGTTGATCCGCAACAGGCGGCAATGGTGCAGGCGCAAGAGCAGCATAACATGGAAGACGGTCAAAAGGTCGGTGAAATGTATGCCTCTGAGATGATGAACCGACTTGACGCGGCGGAAGATCCAAAGAGCATGATTGACGCATTTAGGGGCAATGAGAAGCCCCTTGAAGCGCGGTACACGGAACTTGCAGGGTTTGTCGGGGAGGCTGATGCGCAGCAAACACCAGAAAGTGTGTTGGCAATGGTGCAGCCTACCATAATGATGACGGAAGAGGGTGCGGTAGACAGCGGCATCGGTGAGCTAATGCAGGGGTTGGTTCAAAGCATTGAGATGGAAGACGACAGTCAGATGGCTCAAGGGGTTGGCGAACTCATGGCGATGGGGGCGGGCAACACTCCACCCGTAAATTTTAATCAAGGTGGCGCAGTGCGCCATTACGCACCCGGTGGGGCTGTTACAGATGTAGCTCCGGCGTCAGACCTGTTACAGATTAATCCTTTTATGGATCGGGCACTGGCTGCTAGAGAAAACATTTTAGGTACGTCAGCAGATCGTGCGGCTCAACTTCAAGAACAGAAGAATTTAACGCAAGCACAAATGCTTTTTGATATTGCGCAAGCAGGTTTACAATTTGCGGGATCAACTGACGGGCGTTCTGTTGCAGAACGTTTGGCAAATTCCCTTGCTGAATCACAGCTTGCTCCAAAAATCGGGCAACGTGCAGCGCAGTTTCAACAAATGAAAGATGTTCAAACCCAACAGGACCAACAACTTAAGCTTAGTGCGTTAGAATCTGCGGAGCGATCTCTTGGTGCGGCAGAACAAAGAGCACAGGACGTAAGGTTAAGAGGCATCGATGCCACAAATGAAATGACAAAGCTTTTACAACAGCAGGAGTTTAGCGCCGGACAAAATCAATCTGATAGAGAATTGCGTACAGAATTAGCTAATTTACAAATTGAAGCCTCTAAAAATTTAAAAGTTTTAGAAGGAAAACAAGGGCAAGAGGCGATAGCAGCCAGAGCCGCTGCTGCAAAAGATTTAGCAGATTTTAACAATAAGTTTCGCTTGAAACTACAAGACGATAATTTTAATTTTCAAGAACGCATGGCGGGTTCTGCGCAGGAAGACAGGTTAGCTTTAGAGGATAGGCGAACCGAAAATGCCGTAAAAATTGAAGCTTTAAAGTTTGATAATTCAAAAGAGTCTTTAGAGCTACAAAACAAATATCAACAAGAAAACCTTCGTATTAGTTCTGCATTAAGTCTATCACGCGACTTACAGAAAATGGATGCGGCAAATGTCTATGATTTAGCTAAAATATCAGACGCGCAATCTTTTGATCTTGAAAAAACTAAATTAATTTCTGAGTTAGATACAATTAGACAAGAAGATCAACAAGCGTTTACAGCGGGACAGGCTGCTCTGAATCGTATGTTAACACGCAGCGAGGGCGTTAAAGACAGAAGCTTTAAAGAGCAACGCGATGATTTTAATCGTGAATTGCAAATTGAACTGAAAAACATGGGGTTGAAGGGTGATGAGCTTGCACGGGCACAACAGCAAGCGCAGTTTATGATTCAGTCAGCGCAAGCAGAGCATCGTCTAATTCAAGGTGATGAACAGCTATCTCTTGCAAGAGCAAAAGAAATTTTCGATCAAGTCGCTACTACCCGACAACTTGAGATTGACGATTACAAGGCAAGAGTTTCTGCAACAGAAATAACTAACGATAATAACTTATTAGATTATATTGTTCAAAATGCAGATGCTTACGGAGATGGTTCGCTTGTTGACGAAAATACTTTTGAAAACCGGGTCATAAAATATACTAAAAAAACAAAAGGACTTGATCCTGAAACGGGTAAAAGATACACGTCTGGTAATACTTTAAGTCCTCAAGTGTTAAATCAAATACGAGAAAGAAGCCCAGATCTTTATTACCAAATTACTGGTGAAGAGCCACCTAGACAATTTCCTGAAGGTCAAAATTATTTTAATTTGCCACAAGCAAAAGGAGAGCTTTTTGACGCTCAAGGAAGAGTAATAAGAAATCACCCAACCTTTGAAAACTCGCCGACTACTTTGTTTAAGCCGGAGGTTGATTATAAAGTGGTCATTGGTGCAAGCCGAATAGGTCCTCAAGTCCGAACAGCAATTGCAGAAGGGCTTGACGAATTTTCTGATGATCAAGGAAATGTTTATCAAGGTGAAGAGGCCGCAAATGTGAAGCAGGCTGTTTCTGATTTAGATAATGTAAGTATTATTTTAAATCAATTTTTAACATCTGGTAGAGAAGATCGTGTATTAAAATCAGTTCAGGACGAAATAAACAAATTTCTTGCAAGAATTAAACCTGGAGGTTTATTTTTCAAAACAGATGCTGACGCAGCATCTGCTTTTAAGGCTCTTACCGATCAAATTGCATTTCAAATGGAAACAGATAGGAATTTATTGCCTGACTATGGAGGCACTGAAGCTGAGTTTTTTGGTTCTGCAAAACAGGAAGGTGCTCGTTTAAGAATGATTAGAGCCAAGCCTCTTTTAAATGAATTACAAAAATTTGAGTCCGCTTTCAGAAAAAACATTCAATCCGTTATTCGTAACCCCGTAAGTTCTGAAAGTGTTCAACAAGATATAAAAGATTTGAGGGACTAATAAAATGGCAGATTCCTTAATAAATTTTTCGGATGCTGAGTTTAAATCTTTTATGACAGACAGAGGTCTTCCAAAAACAACGGAAGGGGTTGTTCTTGAAGCAGATAGGCTTTTGAAACAACAAGGGTTTAGTCAAGGCGTTAATTTAGATGTTTTAAGAGATGGGACGTGGTCTGGCTTTGAGGGCATAAAAAGATATCAAGGTATTGATCCCAGTGATCGTCAGCTTGGCGATGAAGAAATACTTAGCATTTTTACTAATGTGAGAGATTTCGGCATGTTTGGCACAAAAGAAGAGAGTTCTGGAGCCGATACTCGTGCAAAATTATACGGAGCAGGACGATCCGCGCCTGAAGCAATAGGGTCTTTAGGAGGAGCGGCGTTAGGAATGAAAGCCGTAGCCCCCTTTGCCAATATGATTCCTCCTTTAGGTCTTCCCGGTTTGGCTGCTCGTGGGATAGTTTATTTAGGCGGAGCTGTGGGCGGCTCTATCCTGCTTTCCACGGCTGCGGGAGAGGCGGAAGATGCGATTATTGGAGAACAAGATCCTGTAATTCCAAGCTTACAACCTGATGTAAATTTCGGAGATACTGCGGCGTTTGCGGCTACGTTTCTTACCTCTCCGTGGACTCTTGCCCCAAAAACAACAAAAATGGGAACAGGCGCTTTAGAATTTTTAGCAAACTTCAAAAATGTAGCGAGTGGTAAGTTTGCACAAAAGGCGGATAACGCCTTTGAACTTACTGCAAAAGGGTCTGGTTTATCAGCAAATGCTTTTAAAAAAGCAAATGATGCTCGTGAAAAAGCTTCCAGTGGTAAGATGTTTGGCGGCGCACTAGGCGTTGATCTTGGTCTTACAAGATTTAATCCCGCGGGTTATCTATTTGATCCTCGAAAAGGCCCTGTAACAGCAAGAGTTATTGGAGGCATTGAGGGCGGCATTGGAAGATCTCTTGAAAAAGCTCGTTTGAGGCCCATACCTTTTCTGACAATTGAAGGAGCAGCGGGTGTTGGAGCTTCGTATGGATCGAGTTTTGCTCAAGAGCTTGACCCTTATGGTACGACAAGTCGTTTAATTGGGGAAGTCGCAGGCTCCTTAGTTGTCCCTGCCGCCGCAGAACTTGCGATAAAAACGGCTCCAGACGTATATCAAACAGTCAAAAATTGGTGGGGTAAAGCTGATGAAGGTTTACTTAGTGCAAAATTTGAAAAAGATTCTGTAAAAAGAATTATGATGGCTATCGAAAAGTCTGACGAATACATTACAGAGTTAAATGCCGCAGGACAAGAAGTAAAACCTCAAGAAAAACTAACAAAATTTATTGAACAATTAAATAAAGTAAGTGTTGACGCGGACAACAATCCCGTGTCTTTTACTGCGGCAGATTTAGCTGAAATAAACGAAATGCCGTTTTCTCGGACTATTCGCACTATTCAAAACGAACTTGAAAAATCAAGCTCTGACCTTCAGTTTGCTACAGGACGTGGAAGAGAAGAATTACAAGCGGGTGCATTGAATGCAATAAGAACACTTGCGGCTACAGGTGATCCACAAGCTCTTGTAATTGCAGCCCGTATTCAACAGGGTTTGTTTGAACAAAATATTGTTGACGGTATTGAGAATGGGGTAAATACTTTATATGATAATGCCGCAACAGTGCTTGGTCGTGACGCTGTTGAAAACCCTGCTTTAATTTCTCAAAGAGTAAATTTATCGGAGAAATTGTATGATGTTTTAGACAATCAAATTCAGTTAAGTAAAAAAAGAGAAACAGAACTTTGGAAAAGTGTCGGAAATTATCAATTAACAGAGTTTTATGCAAAGAATGGTCGGCAAATAAAACAACCAAATATACTTCAACTTTTAGATACACCCTCTGTGCGAAATGGATTGAAATTTGCTTCAAAAGGCTCACAAAAAAGATTTGAGTCAAGTTTAAAAGGCACGATGGATGACATTGAAGAATTAAAAGAATATTTTCAAGAAGGTACAGGCAAAAACCCTGCCACGGCTCAAAGATTTTTTGAAATGAGATCTGATGTTCTTGACGAAGCTTCGAAGCTTAGAACACAAGGGCAAGTAAAAGCTGCGGAAAGGTTAAGTCGTGTTGCGGACGCTTTGTTGCGGGATTTAACAGGGCAAAAAAACGATGCCTCTGCCGCATATAACGCAGCAAGATCCTACACCTTTGCAAGGAATAATGTTTTTACAAGAAGTTTTATTAACGATTTACAAACGGTTGATAAATTTAGATCAAAAATTATGGACCCAAAAGAACTTTTAGATGCATACTTTAAAGGTGGGCCAAATAGCACTGTTCAACGGTATGATCAAATACAGGCGGCAGGTAGATTTCTGATTGATGAGGCCGGGTTTTCTGAAGAGCAGGTAAATGCAATGGGTGCAACAGGCATCATGCAAAACGCAATAAGAGATTCCTTAGATCAATTTATTGAAAAAAAGTCTGTAAAAGATCCGTTAACAGGAAAAAATATTGAACGATTTATTGTTAATGAACAAAAGTATAATACTTTTATGAAAAAACCTGAGTCACAAGAATTGATGACTTTATTAGGGGAGCAGTTCGCAGAAGATTTTTCATCCTTAGAGGCTGCTCAAAACACTTTTGACGGGTTTTTAGTTGATGTAACCGATAGATTAAAACCATCTCAGGCCCGAAGAATGGGATTTTCGGAAGAGCAAATAAGTGAGATGTATAAGCAAAAAGCTATAAATATGGCTTTAGAATATGAAGATACCGGGAGACTTGTTTCTGAGTCCTTAAAATCGGATCGTCCGACAATCGCTTTAAATGAACTATACAATATTGTTCAAGATACAAATTTTACGAAATCTGAATTTACAAAAGACCAAGCTATGCAAGGCTTGAAGCAAGCTATCATCAATCACGCTTTAACCAAATCAGGCATGGGCGGAACTCCTAATGCTAAAGTTTTACAAGAAACTTTATTTGGTCAATTAGAGGGAGTGCCTCCTAACATAAAATTTAATTTAGCAGATTTTATGGTTCGTAAAGATTTAATGACTGTTGATGAGGTTGATGAACTTGAGGCCGCTATTAAGACTATGAAAGGCGTTGAAGAAGCGTTTCAAACAGGAGATTTTGAAAACGTGTTGTTTAAACAACCTAGTTTAGCAAAACTTTTTTATCTTAGAATATTTGGTGCAACTGCGGGTAGTGCAATTCAAAACAAAATGAAAAGCGTGTTAGGTCTGCCGCAAATGGGAGGCGGTTTAATTGCTGAACAGACAGGTTCAGAGTTAGTACAAAGACTTTTACTCAAAGGTCCAGAATCCCAACGTATAAAAATAATGACAAAGTTGTTTTCAAACCCAAATAGTTTAGCCAAAGCAATGCAAACTATTAATAATAAAAATGATTTAGATAACGTAATAAGTAATCTTGAAAAAGGATTTGGTATTGTTGCCTCGCAAACAGGGCGTCGAGTTCCATATGGAATCAGAGCACTGGGAGAAGAAGATGTAACCTTACCCTCTGATCAAGAGGCGTTAGACGAAATCCAACGACAGGAAGATGAAGAGAGAAAGGCACGAGCGCGTGGAAGAAATAAAGCACGAACGGGTCCACCTGAAATACCTGTTTCTCCAAGTGTTCCAATTGATCCTAGAATAAATATACCCCCGACGGTAACTCCCACCAACCGTCAGGCGGTGGATCCTAGACGGGCCGCGGCCCCTGCGCCAATTGTCCCAAACAATGTTTCGCAGCCCGCGACCCAGTCTAGGTATGCCGCCTTATTTCCAAACGACCCGATTTCGAGTATGATTAGAAACAGAGAAGGAATAGGAAGCCTGATATGATGAGAAGTGATATGCCCAAACAGATTATGGCTTACCGCAATGGCGGGGGCATTCCTTCATTAGCCACGGTTCCAATGGAAACAACAATGGCGGGCCAACCTCACAGGCTTGCATATGTTAATCCGATTGAAGAAGAGATGATGAAGCAAATGGGAGGGGCAGGTATTCCTGGTCCAGGGGGTATTCCAAGTTATTTCTTACACAATGCTGCCGCTCGTGAAAAAATTAAAAACTTTTTTTCTGGAGGCTCTGATAAAACATCCGATGACAAAATCGCAGAAAAAAATGAGTCTGATAAAAACACAGATAAACCAGGTTTTATAGACAGTATTTTGATGGGTATTGGTGCTAAAGATAAAACTCCGGGATATTATACGGCTACAGCTAATAGCATTGCAAGAACGCAAGGATCTGCGGCGGCGGATAATTATGTTTCTGGTTTATATGAGAATCTTGCAGATGATGGGGGTGCCCTTGCACAGAACACTTTTGACGCGATTAATGCCGCAAGTGACACAATCACGGCTTCTGGTTTATCTTATGATAATTCTCAGCAAACTGGTGGAGATAGTGGGGGTTCGAGCGCAGCTACAACAACTGCGGTAACGGACACTACCGCTGACACCACTGCGGATACTACTGCGGACACCACAACCACTTTCGTTTTAAATGATGACCAATTAAACGCACAATCAGACTATTTAAGTAGGGTTGCGGATGTACAGGGTCAATATACTCCCGCGCAGCTACAAGATTTTCAAATTCGTCAACAATTGAGTCAAGGATATACCATTAAACCTACTGTTTCAGAATTTATGTCGATAACAGGTGCGGATGAAGACTTAGCAAAGGCTTTAATACAAAACAATCAAGGGAAGTATGATCTTCGGGATTGGTCAAAGATTATGGCTACCGACAATCCCTTAGAGGCAGCATCGGCTGCAACAGCCGCACTTTACATGACCCCGGGCTTATACGGCGCGGGTCAGACCATTGGTACAGGGCAAATGGTTGATGCCGTCGATAATGTAATTGGTGAAACAGATCAATTATATGCTTATACCACCCCTTTTTCTCCATACGATCAATATGGAGTGGATAATGTAAATATTGGAATAAAAACTCCTGATGGTGTTCTATTAACGGGCCTAGGGCCTTTAAGCTCTCCGACTGTTGGCGGAAACCTTGCAAGATTTGGTTACGGTACAGAGGATATTGCGGAACTTATTCCTTCAATTCAACAATACTACACAGATAATTTTGAGTTTAATCCAACCTACACTACAGGTTTAAATAAAGTATCTGACGGACGCTATGTAGGTAACAACAAAAACGTAGTATTTGGTGGAGGCGATGCTCAGACTGATTCTATGAGCCAGATCTTAGGTCAAGACGTAATTGTACAAAATCCAGATGGCACTTATGCCGTAATGAATACATTTGGTCTAGGTCAAGGCGCAATATCGGGAGAAAACATTGATCCCTTTGGAAATATTGCTAATATTCAATCTAACTTACCCTCAACAACAACGGGTGATTTAGATTTTGGTCAGGGGTTCTTGTATCAAACCACTCCAGGATATTTTGGGCAGTCTGCCTTAAACATTGTAGATCAAGGTGTGTTAGATCAACAAAATGCGGCAGCGCAACAGGCGGCAGCGCAACAGGCGGCAGCGGCAGAGGCTGCACAGTATTCTTCAGGTCAACCTGCAATTACAGGAAGTGCTGCTCAAAACACAGGAATGCAAACATATTCTGCCTTAGTACCCTCTACAGCCACCTCTACCGCAGGCATAGCAGGGCTTCCAAGCACAGGAATTAATACAGGCACAAACAATCCTTACGCCTTTACCGCATACACGCCCGGAACTTTTAATTCCGCAGTCAACCCACTCGTACTTCCGCCTTTAGGATAGAGAATGGACGACATACAACAAAAAATAAAAGATTTAGGGATTTCCTCTCGACTTCTTGAAATGGAAATGTATCTCAAAACTTTGAACGATATGGGAAAAACAGACCCAAATTATCAAATAAAAGAAGCGGCAAGATTATTTCCTGATGTAATAAGTTACATTGGAAAGGCTATGGGCGGACCCGTCGAAGGCATAGCGTCCTTGAGCGACACGGCTCGTGACATGTACCGCGGCCCACGGGGCATCGGCGCTTATCAACAGTTTGCCGAAGGCGGTGCAGCCACTGCGAGAGATAAAGTAGAAATCGAAGGAC
>WLWF01001350.1_pt1 | contig 20378 bp, 26 predicted proteins | sample 6718331 | NCBI WGS metagenome assembly WLWF01 (sample SAMN12718692, study PRJNA515312) | sponge metagenome | isolation source: marine sponge | host: Mycale hentscheli | place: New Zealand: South Island, Marlborough, Capsize Point | collected 2003-05-01
GCAAGTCGACATTGGCCCGACAAGCGGAAGCGCCAAGCTGTACCACAGCCGCACCGAGCGAAGGTGGACAGGTATTTCGGAGTGGCGACAATGGAAAGAAGGGAAGCCAGAAGAGTTTGACAACGTTGGTTATCGAGACAGATGGCCCGCAAGACCAGGTGAAGCACAGCACGAATGGGAAGAGCCAAGAGTCGTGGGCGACACCAAGAGCCAACAAGGTTCACCCGGAAATCACGAACGAGAATCGGGATCAACTGGCGAATCGGGGCAAGTCAAACCTGGAAGAGGATGTAGCGGGACACTGCGGGAAGGCAACGGGCAAGCTCAATCCAGACTGGGTGGAACAGCTAATGGGTCTTCCAACAGGGTGGACAGATTGCGCCTATGCGGAAACGGAGTAGTTCCAGCAACCGCAGAAAAAGCCTTTACAACACTATTAAATAAAGTAATGTATAACTATGAATAACAGAGAACCAATAAAGGAAATGTTTGAGGGCGCATTGTGTGGGATCGCGATTGGAATCGGGATCTTTGTAGCAATGCTCCTATTAGCTCTCATCGTGAATGCTTCGGGTGCTTAGACCAAATGGCTTATAGCCATTGGTTGACATAGCTCCTAATAACTATCGCGATTTTATCAATTATAAACTCACCCATTTTGGGTGTCAAGAATAAAACACAAACGAAATACACAAGAACCAATAAAAATTATGAGTGATTACTGCTGCATCTGCAACACCCGCATATCCGAAGGTGATCGAAACCAAATCTTTATGAATGGTGGCTACCTCAGCTTTGAGTTTTGTTCAAACTGCTGGAAGTCTGAGAAACTTCACAGCCCCTCAACAGGAGGGGTTATCACTATCGCTGAACTATTTGAACAGAGCAATAAAGATCATAATAAACAATAACAAAATACAAAGGAAATAATATGAAACAAATACAAACATACATATACCCCACGGGGCAACAGCTTTCCGATGGGGAGCTTATCCAAGTCTTAGTCAAATCCGGCTCACGACTTGTGTTCAAGGACGCTTACTTCCACGAGTTACAGGAGGGCGATCTCTACATTATCCCCGCTCAGGCGAAGTTGCCGCCAGCAACGGACACCGAGATTCTGGACTACCTCTTGGACAATGAAATCGGTTGGACCTCTTTGAATGGATGGGTCAAGATATGGAGCAAGGACGGATTCAAGGACTTAGTGGAGAAGGACTTCGACCCAGAAGTTACTGACCTGCGCTCCATCTTCCGTGAGTTAGTGTCCGAGATAATCCAAAACAAAGAACTATAATGGCTCACTTCTATACGGCAGAAAAACTGCCCAAGTTTCTACCCGAAGTGGAGACGCCAGCTCAAGCCAGAAAGCACAAGGAGGCTTGGCCTTCCGTTACTACTGTCTTAAGTATCGTCAAGGACAGCTTCTTGGATTCCATATACATCCCGCAGAAAATGGTTGACCTAGCTCGGTCACCACATCTCAGTCAACACGACTGGAGATCCCTTAAGGATATGACGTATGGATTCCGGGAGCATCCTTGGACAGGGGAAATGATACCCAGTTCTGAGTTTGGAACATCCGTTCACAAGCGGATCGAAGAACTATTAAAGGGCGAGGGATCGCAAGCAACCCCTTGGGATGACTGGGCTTTGCCCTTCGTCAAGTGGGTCAACGATCAGGAGATCGAGGTGATGGCAACTGAATACGTTGTTGGACATCCTGGTCTCAAGATCGCTGGCAGCATCGACTTCGTTGGCAAACGCCGAGACGGAACTATATTTTTAGCTGACTACAAAACTAGAAAAACTTCTGGTTCTGGAGTCTTTTACCCCAAGGATTGCAAACAGCTCATCATTGAGAGTTGGATGCTTTCCGAACTACTAAAGTTGGAATACATCCCGGATTGTCTTTCGGTTTGTATCGACACAACAAACGCCAACCATTGGCATCTGTGGTGGAGTGATAAGTCCAAGAACTTCTACTTGGATTCCGCCAGGCAACTAGCCAAAATTTATTGGCAAGAACGTATGCAGGTGCAACCGAAAAAGTAAATGAAAGAGTTCCGGATAACCTACACTCACGATGATCTGCAAGAGGGCTTTACCTCTACGGCATTCAAATGGGCGCACGATGAAAAGAAAGCGATCCGATTGTTGCTGGCTTCAAACCCCGAAAGGAGTGGGAAGTGCAGGTTCAAGAGAGGTGGGACCGGAAAAATTATTAACATCGAACAAATAAACAAAACATAATGGAAAAAGAAGCAATCAATACAATCATATTCGCCGTGTCATTTGCGACACTGGCCGTCATCATCTACCACTTTGTTACCAACAAGGTGCGTGAGATTCAGTTCAGCCGAGCCTTGAATGATTTAGCCGAACAACTTGCCGACTCAGTGCAGAAAGGTGATGCCATCTTCTTGGACAGCTCTACTGGCATAACGATTGAGGATAACTCTCGCAAACGCCGTTGGACAGAAGAAGAGGATCAACTCGTTATGTCACAACGATCATCCGATCGTATCCTAGCTGAGAAGATTAATCGAAGCGCAAACTCAATCGCCGTAAGGCGTTACAACCTACGCAACCGATAATGAGTAGGGATACCGACTATCATAACAGACTAGAGCAAGAGGTGACTCGATTGAAAAGGGACATCATTATCCTGGAGACCAGGAATACAAACCTAATGCAGGACTTGAAGGTATTGAGCCAATCATATCATCGCCTTCATTTGGATAACGAGCAGTTGCGGCAAGCGATTGCTGTCCTCAATGATGAACCCACTAACTCACTATGAGCTATCTACCGCAAAACCGGGTAGCCACATACCGTAAATACAATCAGCCGACTCGTTGCCCAATTCTTGGCATCGAAACAGATGATTGGGTTGTTGACCACGACCACCAGACTGGTCTAGTCAGGGGAGTTATTTCAAGGCAAGCCAATAGCTTGCTGGGTAAAATCGAGAACTTCTTCCTAAAAAGATGTGCCGGTAAAAAACAAGAACTTCCGCTAGTGCTTCAATGCACTGCGGTTTACTTGAGCAAAGCACCAACGCAAATTTTGCACCCGGTGGGACTGACTCAATTATGCAAACGATTTTCGCGCTTGACAAAAGATGAACAGCTGTTTGAATTAAGGGCGAAGGGTGGCGAGCAGGAGGAAATATCCGAGTGCAGCAACTCACAAGAAAGAACTAAACTATACAGAAAGGTAATTAAAAATGGATAATGATAACACTACACTAGTCGATAGACTACGTAACGTCCAGGGATCACTCAAGGCTCCCAAGGGACAAACGAATAAGTTCGGTAATTACAGATACCGATCCGCCGAGGACATCCTCGAAGCCGTGAAGCCGTTGTTGCACAAGCAACAACTTGCACTAATCGTTACTGATGAAATGCAAGAAGTCGGCGGTCGCGTTTATGTCAAAGCATCCGCAGCGGTCATTGATCCTGTTGGGGCGCAACTCAGCGTGAGTGCTTACGCTCGTGAAGCCGAAACCAAGAAGGGAATGGATGACGCACAGATTACTGGCTCCGCCAGTTCCTATGCTCGCAAGTATGCCCTCAACGGTCTCTTCTGCATTGATGATACCAAGGATCCCGATGCCACCAACAACCACGGCAAGCGCGCTCCTAAGCCCAGCGAAGCCGCAATGGATAAGGCCCAGCAACAACACGATGCTCAGAAGGCTTCACTTGATAGCTTGATTTAACCCTAAACCAAAATAAATAATATGTCAGAAAAAAAATATGATGATACAAATCGTGGAGGCTTATGGCCTTCTGAAAAGAAAACTGAGAAACACCCGGATCTCAAAGGCAAGATCAACGTAAACGGAGAAGATTTCTACTTGTCCGCTTGGTCTCAGATGTCGAAGGCGGGGGACAAATACTTGTCCATCGTTGTCGATAAGCCACGTGAAGATGTTGCTGGTTCTACACCAGCACCAACTCAGTCAGACGAAAAACTTCCGTTCTAAAATGGCTGACGTAAACGTAAAGTATGACAAGGCTTGGTGGGAGCAATTCCGCCGTGATGAAGTCGAGGACATCCTTAACTTTACAGCCAATAAAAATTCGGATTACACCGGAGGGAAAACTTGCAGCAACCCATTTGAGAACTTTGACGGTTCTTTGGAGTTCGGCATTGACCCCCTAGTCGGTTTATCACTTCGGATGCAGGACAAGTTCCAGCGTCTGAAAGCCTTTAGCAAAGACGGAAAACTTTCCGTTGAAGATAAAGGTGACACTGTTTGTGATATATATAGGGACTTGATTGGGTATAGCCTGATCGCCCTAGGTATGATCGAACGCAATAAAAAATCAGCATAGGAGTTACTAGGGGTTCGTCCCCGGAGGGCGTTGGGCTTGTTGGGATCTATTGTTTAATAGAACAACTTGTCTGGCGTCCTCTCCCTATTGCTAACTATGGTATATTGAAAAACTATGACGACACAAGATATTGAAACCCTTATTGATGGAATTAACGTAGCCCTTAGTTCCTACCAAGATGTTAAAGACGAAAACTACGATAAACGCTTTTCTGGAGAACGATTCAAGTTCTTAGGACAGTGCCTTGAAACAATGAAAGAACGATTATATGAACGAAGAAAATCTACACTTACCCCACAACCTTGAGGCAGAGGAAGGCGTGATTGCCTGTTGCTGTCTTGATGGAACATCAGAGGTTTACGATAGGATCTCCAGGATCATTGATCCGGATGACTTCTATGTGGAGCGCAACCGCCTCTTATTTATATCTATTTCAAAGATTGCCGAGCGTGGCGATGAACTGTCCGAGATCTCGCTGTATGAGCAGACCAAGAAACTTGGATGCCTCGATGCCGTTGGTGAACTGAGTGGCATTATGTCGGTGATGAATCGGGTGGAAACATCCTCGTCATCTAACTACTTTGCTAAAATCGTTAAACAGAAGTCCGAGCTACGGACCATAGCTAGGAATTGTCGCATTGCCGCAGAGCAAGCCCTGTCTGAAACGATTGAACCAGACGTTATTCGTTCGGGGGTGGAGTCGCAGATGATCGAACTTGCGGAGAATGATCAGTCCGCCAAGGATCTCGGCACTTCCGTTGACACACTCCGAGAGGAATACCGACAGATGATGGCTCGCGAATATGTGTCCGATGTTGTCAAGACACACATCAACCATTTGGATGACAAGCTCGGTAACGGAGGATTGGCTCCGGGCGAAGTGATGGTTCTCGCAGCACCCACTTCTTGTGGCAAGTCCCAGCTTGCCCTAAATATTGCGCTGAGAGCCGCAACGGAGGGCGGGGTAGCCCCTGCTATCGTTTCGCTTGAAATGCCCCAGAAACAGGTCACACAGCGTCTTGTCACGTGCCTATCAGGTGTATGGATCCGGCGGATCCGGGACGGCGTAGCCACGCAGGATGACATTGATGACGTCAACGTGGCGTTGGATAAGATTAAGGACTTGAATATCAAGAGCATACATAACGTGAAGAGCATACAGGATCTTGCATCACAAGCTCGTTCTCTTGTCCGATCCGACAACATTAAGCTATTGATGATTGATTATCTACAGCTAATCCCTTTTTCTCAGCGTGGAAGCAAGAACGATGCTATCGCTGACGTTTCACACCGTATAAAACAACTAGCCCTAGAGCTTAACATACCTATCATTCTGCTTTGCCAAGTCGGGAGAGAGGGAGCCAAACGCCCTGGTGGGCTTATGCTCTACGACCTCAAGGACTCCGGCGACATCGAGAATGATGCCGACATCGTGCTACTTATGTGGCCCAAAGAGGGTGACATTGAGGAATCAAAAAAGGTTGACAGCCACGGACCATACGTTGAGATGATGTATAACGTAGCGAAGAACCGTGAAGGTGAGCGTGACGTAAAAGGAATTTTTAAGTTCCGACACTTTACAGGAAGATTTTATTGAAGTAAGGTTTGGTAGTCGCACTATTAAGATGTGCGTGGGTTTATCGTTCATACCCTTTCAACCGCCAACCTTACACCTAACTTTATGAAAGCCTCCAAAATTATAGAGAGACTAGAAAGTAGATTCCCCAACGTAATGAGGGGAGTCCAGGAGGCTAGTGATCAATACAGCACTTATGATTTTTCAAATGATCTGTATCTGATCGAGGTAAAGTCACGGAGAAAAAGATATAACCCTTGGCTGATCGAGCAGCATAAGGTTGTTGCCAACAAGGAAATAGCAGATGAAACCGGGCAACAGATATTGTATCTATCTGAATATGAAGGTGTTGCCTCCATCTGGAACATCAACCGATTGATCCAGAATAAATATGATTTCGGTTGGACGCAGAAGCGTATGCCCTGCACCACTGACTTTGGTGCTAGGGGCTGGAAGTTGAAGGACGTAGGATACCTCTACGAGAAGGACAGCAAGCAGATCAACCTTATTGATTAAGGGACTTGAGTGACTGCATTTCCCTGATCAGTTGAGCCACGCTCTTGGTCAGGACTTTTCTGTTCTGCAATTCCATCAAGTATTCATTAACATTTTCTGGAGGCATAGTCTGCATCCGGTTGTATATGAACTCCGCACGGGCGGCAGGAGGTAATCTCTTGAGGCTCTTGTCAGAAGAAGTCATTCCGAGTCGATCATTCTTGAATCGAGTATCAAGTGATTTGAGGATTCGTTGAGCGAGTATCGGGTTCTCGCTGACTACGTTCCGAAGCACAAGCTGTTTCTCAGCTTGGCTATCCTTGGCTTTGATATTCTTGAAGGCATTGTATGCCAACCGATTTGCCTTTTGATTCGCCGTGCCGTAAAGCTTGTCCAGCGTATCAAGTGTTTCAGCAGAGTAGTTACGTGCCTCAAAGGTTTCCTTTGAACTCTCGCCAAAGAAACGGCGGAATACTGGTATGTCCTGCTTTGTGATTCTATTCGCCTCTCCGTTCACAACCTTGGACGTAATGTCAAACAGGCGAGCCACGGTGTTTCCGGGACCGCCAACCCAAGTTTGGTATAAATACTTGAGGTTTTCTGGCGACACTTCGTAACCCATATTTTGAAGTTGTTCCGCAAATGAGATAGCCATCTCGCCACCGCGAGTTTCCATAGTCCAAGGATATGTCTTTTCAGTTTCGCTGATATTCTTTGTCTCAAGCCAAGGTGGTCGAATGTCCTTTCCGAGACCATCCTTATTCTGAGTCAGTTCAGTCCAGGGTCTTAATGGCGTGGGCCATAAAGAACCGCCCATTGGGTTATACGAATTAATGAATTTACCAGTTAGCTCTACTACTTTTTCTGGAACATTCTTTTCGGTTTCGGGGCTGGACGGAGCCTTGCCCATCAACCCCTGTTGGATAGTTTTTTGTTGCAGATAATCAGCGGTCATCTTAAACGGAGCCATCGAGTAACCGATTGGTATGCTAAGAGTTTTCAGGCTACCATCCTCGTTCTTGCCATACACAACCGTCAATGACTTATCCGTTTTCCAAGTGCTTCCATCTTTCGCTGCCAGCTTTTCTTTCCATTCCGGGTCGATGCTTTGGTTGTATAGATCCAGAGCCAATGTAGTTGTCATCATCGTTCCTAGAACTGCACCTGCGACCTTCGGGTTGGACATACTGCGGAGGAAGTTTCGACCACCCTGGATTGCTGGGTTAGCAAAAAGGTAAGTAGCTCGTAGGGCATCGCCCTTTGATCCCTTTAGTAGTGGATCAAAAGAACTATCACGGGCAGCAAGAGCCGCCTGTTTCCGAGTCATTCCACTATCCAAGCCATTACGATACACGTTGAACCTCGTGGAGTCCTCGACTACATTATTCACATTGTCGAGCCATTTCAAGAAGTCCTTGCCCTTGGATGATGTGGGGTTATCTAAATTCTTTTGAAGTCTTTCAAGAGCGTCCTCAGCAGTCCTAATTGTTGACGTACCAAGATTACCGGTGCTACCGCCGTCCTCCAGAAACTGCTTGTATAGGGCATCCTGTTTTGCAAGCTCCGGATCAGTAGATACCTTTCCGCTCTTATTGAAAACATTCCTGCGTATAGTGCGAATGTCACTCACGGGATTGGCTACCTTCAGGGCATTGCCCAAATCCATTTTAGCCGAGGCATTAACTATTGCCTCAGAACGGTCACGGAAAAGATTGGGAATAACAAAGTCAGGATTCCATCGAGTATACATAGAACCAACAGTTCTATTATACCAGAGCATTGCCTTCATAACCGGGGACAGAACAATTTTGTTTTGACCCTTCATTGCGGCTGCAACTTTAGGATCCTGAAACGACATTGATGTTTTTATTCCGTCATCGAATACATTAACAACCGATTCCGACTTGACGTTTTCTGGTAAGGACTCGCCCTTCTTGGGAGTATATACAGTTACTACATCTTTAGCGGCTTTCTGATTGTTCTTTTTTCTTACCAGCCTTAAGAAGGATTGATTAGCTTTGTTGATCTCCGCCATACGGATGGCGGTGGAAAGACTACCAACGATGTTGGATCCGATTTCATTTACGCTACGATCCGAACCAAACGCGCTATACATACCCGGCTTGAATGATCCGTCCTCGTCCATCTGGCGATTCAGGGGAACATAATCGGGGTATTGCTTACGTAGTTTATTAGCGTAGTCCTTGCTAACTATTCCGCCGTCCTCAAGTGTGTTAAGGATTTGCTTTGATAAGTCCGAACGGCTGTCAATAACTGGCTTGAGTGACTTGGATAAACCAGAGCTTTCAAAGCTCTTGATGATGGCACTAGCGTCCGCATCCGTTATACCAGATGCTCCACCCTCTCCGCCAGCAGCCTTGAAATTTGTGTCCCGTGCTTTATTGAAAGCCAGTGCGTGTTTCGCATATAAATATTTATTGATTTGTTGAGATAGATCAACTGGATCAACGCCTAACTCTTCTGCCTGTTTTACCAGGAACTTGTTGTCGAGATCTATGATGTCTTCAATCTCTGCATTTTTAAAAGCAATCTGCGCCTCGGACAAACGGCTGTTTAGGTTGTAGTCAACATCGTCATCAAGCACTTCAAATATTCCGCGCTTACTTTTTATTTGACCACCACCAGAAGTCTTTTGCATTTCCTGCAACCTAGCTCGACCGTCCATAGTGGCTTCCTTGATTGCAAGGCGCATTCCGCTATAGTTCTTCTGGACATCTTGCTGGTGTTGTAGACCTGTTTTTGTTACGCCATCGACCAGAATCTTGGCATCGGGATCACCCATAGCCAAGGCTCTGTTGAAATCATTACGGCTAACGCCGGAATATTTTATGTAGGCATCATTCAGCTTTGAACCCACAGCACCAAGACCAGCACCGAGGGCTGCACCCCGGATTCCTGCGCTCTCCATCTCCTCCCTTGTGGGAAGACGATCCTCACTTATAGATTTTGCAACCACCTCTGCTCCAGTTGCCATACCCGTTCCGACTAGACCTTGAAAGACAGCTTCATTTGCTGTTTTGTTTTTTAGAACCCGGAAGGCTGCGGGGACAGGAACAATGTTCAACAAGGCATCCGCAACTACTTGACCGTAGTCAATCTCTTGTCCGAGCATCCGTTGTTGTGTGATTGATCCAGCGGCTCCAGCACCCAATCCACCAACGACCCATCCAACAGCGGTTCCCACAACGGGAACTGCACTTCCGACTGCGGCTCCACCAAGACGTCCACCTTCGCTGATGGCGATTTGCGCGGCAGTTGCGGCGGCAAGATCAGTAAAGGATGGATCCTCGCCAGCCAGTTCACTAGCGGTTGCAACACCAACCTCTTGACCTTGCTCTAGGTCAGAGGGTCCAAGGACGGAATTAAGATAGTCAAGCCTATCTCGTTGTTCTGGAGTTAACGCCATACTGTTTTTTACTGATTGTCTAAAGCCTGTAGCTGCGCTTGCTCTGCGATTCGTGGATCAACCGGGGTTGTACTCATTCCGTAGCTTACGTTAGGATATAAACTTCCGCCACCACCTGTGATAGTTTGGTATGGTTTAATGACCGTTGGGTCACCGCCCTGCGGGTAAATGACTTGCGATCCACCGGGGAGGTTTTCGACTCTTGTCGGTCCAGTTTTCTGGGACAAGAGAAACATATTTGTTATCTCCTGGGATAGACCATCGGCGGCAGCCGCTTGTTGACTGAGTGGAAGATCGCCAAGAAAGTTCATCGCCAATTGATCGGCAATAACATTTGAAAGCGGATTGTCCTCGCCCAGCATTTGAATCATTGAGTCACCAAAGGATTGCGCTCTTTTGACCTTAGCCTTATCAAGGGATTCTTGCTTCTTGAGATCCTTGTATACATCAATCCCTTTTGCAATTGATTGACCAGCTTGAGCCATACCAGCTCCCTCAATTTCCCCAGCCCTAGCGAAACCACTATAATCAGCTATCGCCAATCGTGGATCAATTTGTTGTCCTGTCATCATTGCCATATTATTTAATCCGGTTGTCCATCCATTTGCGGATGATATTTTTCAGTCTAGGTTTGTTTGAGATAAATTTAGCGAATCTTTCTCCGAAGCGATGGTATAGATGGAAGAACCATCTCGGTGAATCGGATACCATCCAAGCTCGGAACTGTTGCCACTTGGGGTTTTCTTCACCATATACCTCACGGGCTACCCAGCATAATCCGAGTAGTCCTCCGCCTAGAGATCCTAGTGCGCTCATTGCACCAGAACTTCTCGCGGCGTTGGCTTGTGCTTGCGCTCCCATTAAGCCAATCTCGTCCTGTCGTTGTGCCTGGGCCAGATTAATACCAGCGTTCATATCAAACAGTGACGGTCCAAGTTGACCGGCTGCACCTTGTTGTGCTTGTCCTAGAACTTGACTGCCTAAATTGATAGAGCTTGAAGGGCGACCCAAAATGGTTGTTCCGAGATCACCCGCAAGTGCGCGTTGTTGTGCAAAGGCTCCCTGTCCGAGTCCAGCCGCATACTGTTCTTGTTGCTGGCGGAGTCCTCTACGACCTAGAGCCATTTCAACTGCCGTGCGATCTGCTTGAGTTTGCGCTCCCATTCCTGCACGTTGCAGAACTGATTGCTCAACCTGACGGCGTTCTTCATCGCTGATAGGTCCAGCTGCTCTTTGGAAAGCTCGCTCCGCTTGGGCTTGGGACAGTTCGGCAAGTCGTGTGCTGTAAGGATCAGCACCGCGATAAGCCTCGACTACTTGAGGGGCGAACTGCTGTAGTGCAGCTACGTCATCGGCTCGTTGAGCCGCTAGTGATTCACGCTGAAGCGCACCAGCCCGGCGGGATGAATCCTCCAATAGATCAAAGAGACCAGCTTGTCTCTCTGTCATTTCTGGCATTGCCTCAATTTGAGTTTGCAGTTGGGCGATTTGCCTTGCACGTTCTTCCCCTGCTCCATCTCCCAGCTCAGAGAGTGCGGTTTGTTGGGCTACATAATTTTCTATGTATGCTTCTTTTGCTGCTGCTTGTTGTCGCCTTTTCTGAGCAGACTCGCGTCCGGAATAACTTTGACTATAAAGATTATTTCGAGCGATGTTATCTTCGGCTATTTGTCTAAGCCTAGCTTCTCTGTCTTCCGCCGAAAGACCAGAGGGCAGATCGCGGGCTGCTTCTAAGCCAGCCAATTGAGCCTGTAGGCGAAGCCTCTCTTGATTTGGGCCAGCCTCTAAGCCTTGAGCAAACGTGCCTATCTCAGCAAGTTCAAGGGCTGCGTATTGTGGTCGGTAGGTTCGCTCCGCACCAAGCAGTCGCTCCTGCAAAACAGGATCGGTTATGCCTTGGTATTGTGTAAAGTCTTGTCCAAAAAGATATTCTCCACCCGCTTGTGCTGGATCTACCGCTTCTGGAGCATTGATAGTTGTTCCGCCTTTTCCACCCATAATATTTTAGTTGTTAAGTATTTTTTTAAAAAGTCTATTATCGTATTCTACTCGTTGAGGAAATCCACTACGATAGCGGATCCCCAGTTTTTTCTTCTCTAATGCCGATGGGCATTTCGATAAAAATTCTAATGCAAGATCTTTGAATGAAGGAGTATCTTCCGCAAACACAAAAGCCAGGAAGATGCTATCTCCATCTTCTCGATCCGGCTCCCAATTATTTATGAACGACCATCCGTCATCTTCATTACAATTATACCACATAAAGACACCCCTTATCCCGCCTTCATCATTTTGCTTAACAATTAGCGTGTTCTTTGCCCAATGGTAAGCAACCATTAGTCGAATTATTTCCTCGTCCCATTCGTAAAATACTTTTCCGTTCTCGTGATCCACGCAGAACTTTACCACTTCATCCATCATAGATACAGCGTTAGGTTGCGTTCCATTCTGTAACGCAATCTGAACTGATTGAAGTAGCGGGTTGAGTGTCATTAAACTATGGCAGTAATTAATCCGTCAACAACGGTAATAGTTTTGCCATCAGTGGTCGTGAAGCTTCCAGATGCCCCGGAAGAAAACTTGCCATCAACATAAGCCTTGATGCTTTCGGATGTGGCGATATTTGTATCGGTTGCGGTAGCCATCGTGTCATCATCAATGACATCCGTGAGCTTCGCAAAAGTTACGTTGGCGTCCAGAATCTTTGCAGTTGTAACCGCATCCGCTGCGATCTTTCCAGCCGTGATCGCATCGCTACCAATCTGTGCTTCGTTGACCGCAAGTAGGGCTATCTTTGCGGTTGAAACCGCAAGATCATTTATCTTGATAGTGGTGATTCCAGAATCACGAACAACAATTGCCCCACCGACAACATCGGTTGACGCATTGTCCACCGAGTTAGTTGGATCAAACGTAGATAGCTCAGTGATATTATTGATCTTCGCCGCTGTTAGCTGTTCGCCGTTGGCGAATGTTTTTCCTGCTATTATTACTGCCATATTAAATTGCCTCTTGGGTTGATCGGAAGGAAATCGCACCCTGGGTTCTTATTGCCCGTATGCGAGGTCTCCCACTTGTATTGTTTATTGTAAATTGAATGCCGTGTCCACGAGCGTTTCCGATTCTTCCGCGTATAGAAACATCTTCATCCGCTGGTAGTGCAGTGGGTAATCTTACCGTAGAACTAGCCGATGAGCCAGCAACAGGGGTCAGGAAGAAAAGTGTTCGGAAGTCGTTAGACGTAAGCGTATTTGAAAATGACTGATACAACGGTATAGTGGTGGAGTTCTTGAACACATATATGATTGAACCATTAAATGATACTGCTGGCAAAGACCCAGAACCAGGTCCGTTTAGCCTGTAAACATCAAAGCCATTAATTACGGAATCAAATATATATGTGCCATTAAGTGAGGAGTCAGAAAATCCAGACATAATAACCGCTGGGGCATCAGTCAGATTAAAGTCACTAAAGGAACCTAGATCAAGTGTTGCATCGGGGTTTTCTGTTTCGGCGGAAATGTCACAATCGCTTGTATTTTCAGCACTGCTTTGCAGGTGAAGTTCAAAACCACTCCACTTCTTCCGCTCCAAAGTCCCAAGCGTGTATTGCCTTGTTGTTAGTGACGCATCAATGTTCACCACTGTGTCAGCCCCACCAATTTCTACATTGATTAAATCATTACCATCCAGTCGGTTGTCAAGTCGGTGAATACCACCTAGACTATTGATTGCATATAGTCCACGTTGATCGCCAGTACCCGCAACGATTAGTGCCTCGATGTCCCAGTTGTTATCAGAAACAGTATCTACTGATTCCCACTGCCCGTTTAAGAAGTTATAAACAAGTAAAGCGTTATTACGCAGTGACCCGTCAAGGGGAACGGCGATGTAATATCTGTTATCAAAGTACACCGCTACGGACTTGCTCCAAGTAGAGCGATTGATCCGATCAATTACTGGATTAATTGGCTCACTGAGTGGTGTCTCCGTTCCACGGAGATTGTATTCGTCCAAGAAATCAGTTCCATACACGCCATTATCGGACAAGAAAATAATCTTGTTTCCGACCTGAACAATACTGTCCCTGGCTACGCAACCCACTTCATCGGTTAAAAGTTTAGTGCTTGCTGCCGCTAGATCGGTTGTGTTCTGAACTAGGTGTATGCTGTTTCTGTTAAAGACCAAAAGGTTGTCCTCGGCAAATGAGTGCAAGCCGACCGTGAAGTCGGCTAGTCCCGCATTGAAACGATACTTTGCATATATCTGATCGTATGTTTCCGCATCTAAAATATCGGAAGCAATAATTTCATCTAGTGTATTCCGGGAGGTATAAGCAAAATCAGCAATTGCAGGATCAAACTGAAATGGCATTACCAGTCTACGCTGGTGATATACGGCGAACTCAGGTGCTGGCATATTTATAAAGCCAAGACCCTGTGAGATGTGCTGTTGAAAAATTACGCCGGAAACATTTCCCCCCGTGTCCTCCTGCTGGATGAAGAATGAAAGCGTAAAATTAATGTCGTCTCTTTCGGCAACTATAACTTCAGTTCCCACGGTAAATGTACTGGGTGTACCTGTTGATTCAATTATCAAGGAGTCTCCTACCGCTACCCCATTCATATCCGACAAAGAGGAAAATGTAGCTACTGCCTTACCATCAGTCACGTTAACATTGGCACTTGTAAGTTGTTTGGGTTGGGTTTTTTCGCCACTTTCAACGTATTCAAAATTGTTAGAAAAATCCCCATCCCACACTAATGCAGTCTGTCCTTTGCGAAAAATAAATACTTTATTAAATGCTTGAAGCATTGACGAATCAGAACCTACGGAAACCCCAGTAGGGTAAGTTAGATCCGTTGTTGATCCATCAGCCAGGTTCTTTGCAACTACCTTTGTGTTAGATGCTATTAAAATATACTGACTTGCGTTCTGTGAGGGATCGCTGAATGCACAACTTGCGTACACCTCGGTAACCAAGGCTGTATCCAGAACCATTTCAAATCCTACTAAAGAGGTAGCATCGGTTGTGTATGTTGATGCAACGCTTGATGATAAGATATAAACTAAACTTGTTGATGTAGTCCCGGCGGCAAGCGTGTGTGTTCCGTTTGGATCCGTATTATCAAATCCAATTCCCTCAACGAACACTTGATCACCTTCTGCAAATGAATGCCCTGCGGGTGTTCCCAGCGTTAGGGTTACCGTATTTGTGCCAGCATCTAGGGATGCGGCAGTAATAATCGTGGGTAGTAACGCAGTTATTCCATCCCCAATCTCTGCTGATGTGGGCAGAACTAGAACCCCATCCGTTGATACAGCAAAGGGTGCTTCGATTACACGAATGCCTTTACGGACTTGGGCCTCACCGTTTCTTCCCAGTCTCATATTCTGAGAGTCAGCCAGAACCCCTTGGGGGATCTGATCCGGGCGTAGCCGATTGTTGAATCCAACAAAACCGACATCACCATCCTGTGTGATTCGGTCGTCTAGTCCTCCGTATGTTCTGTATTCACCCATTAGCAGTCCCAAGCCTTACGGCTCCAGTAATTAGCGGATAGTTTGTTTGATTTACCTTTGATGCCACCGCTACGAGCGCAGTAGCTTTTCTTGCGGGCTGGTCGATTCTTCTTGATAGTCATATTGGCGTCACCGAATCTGACAATCTTTTCCTTGCCACCTTGACAAGCTTTCACAACGAACTTCTTCCCGCCCTGAACTTCACGGCGTGGCACGTTGCACTTCATCTTGGATTTATCAGCCATTAGTTTCTTTTACGCCGTGCTTGTTCATAAGCGCGATACGCAGCCATATATTCGGTAGTGCTTGCGTAGTCAGCTCGCATTGGCTTTTTTGTAGGAGCAGTCTTTGGTGCTGACTTTGATTCAACTTTTTTAGCACGTGCTTCGGTGCTACTTTTGAACTTACCTATTCCAGTGCGTCCACCAGGCGCACTTATTTCTTCTCGTGGCGAAGGGCTGTCTGCTTTTTTCTCAGCAAAGGTTTTGCCTTTGCCAAAGCTCTTGATGTCGGACATAGTTATTGGTTTAATGGAGTCCATTATACCTAGTGTTTTCTTGCGAGCAGGAGCAACTGATGGCTTTGACATTTCGGCTTGAATGCGATCCTCTTGTTTTTCCATACGTGCGCGTTGACGGCGGGACTTCATTTCCTGCATTGCTGTAGCGCGTCCTCTACGGACGTCCTTGTATGTTATGCCTTTACTGGCGGAGGACTTTTTTTTCTTATCGTATGTCTCGGTTCCTATCAGATGGGTGCGCTCACGCCAAGGTTTGAACTCCACCTTGGGGGCGGATGTTTCTGTAACGTCAGCGCGAACTGTGGGTGCGGGAGTTTCGGCAGCAGCTTCTTTTTTACTTGGCTTTAGGATAGTCCCGGCTCCAATAACTCCAGCTCCAGTAAGTCCTTGGCGAGTAAACACTTGCTCCCTCTTGCGTTGAATAGCTTTGTTGGCTTCTTCACGAGCTGCTTTCTGCCGTTTATTTTCCATATAAGGAGTCTTCTTTTTCTTTGGTGGAGTAAGACCCTTTTTTATTGATCGGATGATCTCGAATGCGTTAAGTTTTGGCATAGTGGTTTATTGTTTGTTTAAAAGTTTCGGTATCTTATACCGCGTAAGTTTATTTTTTGTTTAAAAGTTTCGGTATATTATACCACGTAAGTCTATTTTTTAACTGCCTTTACCCTTCTCGGCTTTCCCTCTGGCTGACCGAGTTTCTTTTTTTCAGCTATCTTCTTCTTCTTTTGAGAAGAAGTCATTTCGCTTGCAGTAACCGGGGTTCTCTCGCTGACACGCTTCGATGGTCTGCAATAGGGCGTACCTCGCTTTTCTCCCTGTTGTCGTCCGCAGGGTTTGCCTGATCGGACATCGACCCACTTTTCCGCGAACCATCTTTTTAGGTCCGCACCCTTTTGTGTTTTGCGTACTGACATTACTTTGCATTCTTTCGTTTACCCCAGTTAGCCGCGCCTACCTTGCGGCACTTGGCTATTGCCCCACTTGCATAGGCAGATGGGAAGACTTTGTAACGAGCCTTTACTTTTTTATAACAAGCGTCCTTGGGCATTATTTCTTTCTCCCTTTTCCGCAACCACAACTTTTCTTTTTGGCTGGTGGACGACCTCTTCTACTTCCGTATGTACCTTTTCCTTGTGGCATAGTATTCCTTTATTTTACTTGTGATGAACCAAAGTAGAAGCCCACAATGGCGAGTGCTGTCTGGCGAACCTCTGGGAGTATAAGATAACCCTGCGTATGCACCAGTTTAGAGCCTTTGAATAGCCCTAGAAATCCGTTTGATTTCTCTTGAAGGGTGACCCCTATGTCGGTGAATGCAAAGACCGCAGGGAGGAATATAATGGCAACTATAACGCTGCACGTTATGATCCTGCGCATCCATACTCCCCCACGAGCGGATGCAAGATCGGCAGAAAGATCGGCAGCCTCCTGTGTTTCCAGCATTTGCTGGAATAAGCGGGTCTGGTTCTGCGCCTGGGAAGCAATCAGTTTCATTACGAAACCTGATACGCCACCGCCAAGCATAGCTAATAGTTCTGGTGTCATTTCCTCAGTTCTCTAATTACTTTGATGGCTGATGCTGCCATATAAACAAATGTAGCTAGACCCACACAGAAGCCAAGTATCTCATTGATTGGACTAAGGCTCAGGGTGGCAAAGAAACCACCAGTGCCTACTACGCTTCTGTATATGATGTCTTCCATTTGACTATGGTGCTAAGGGAAATTCAACTTCGCCGTTCTCGTCAATGTTGTCAGTGAGATCACGAAGGTCCCGGCGATACGTAGACCAAGCCACGATTTGACCTTCGGAGAGAGGGGAATCGCTCAGTTGAGTCCAGTCGGACTCAGCTAGAAGGCAATTGCGTTTTGGTCGAAGTGAAGCCTTTACAGACTCCGCATCATTAAGCCACAGCTTTTTTCTTAGGCTTACTAGCTCCCCGTCAACAAGGAACAAAGGTGTATCGGATGACTCAAAGGCAGCAGCTCGTGCGTTAGTAATCTGTACTACCTCTGTGCCCTCACTTGTGGATATGAACTCATCTGAGGATGTTTTAAGGACTCGTCCTTTTTGGTTGATTAATGCGTATTTCATAGATTGTTTATCCAGTTGAATTGTTGGTTAAGTTGTTCTGAAAGTGGACGGCCCAGTGTCTCGTGCCAATCCTTTGTTAAGGGTTTGACTTCTGGTCGAATAACGTGATCCCCATAAGGAAAACCAATGTCGTATTCTTTGGTGTACTGTTCTACGTTAGCAGTATCGTGGGCAAAAGGTTCTTCCCCTAAGTATTTCCATACCTTGTCCATTGTTTCCTGCGGGTTCTCCGTTAAGTCCTCGGCGTGAACAAACATAAGCCTGTCACCAAAGCGTTGATTAGCTTCGTGAATACGTTCAATGGCGATTCCTATGGGCGGGCTTTGTAGCCATCCTTGGACACGTTTATCAATAGTTGTCCAGTTCTGTGGATTCTGTTGCTCAACGCCATTGAAGACTTCGGGGTGCTGTATGCGCTTCTTCTCCATACTGGACAGAACACCTCGGATGTCCCGAACGGGGACAAGCACCTTTGCGTCTTTCCACATCTTAAATAATAGGTCAAGATGACCAACCCAAGAACGACACTTATCCACCACTACGGGCCGGTCGGTAATGCTGTTGAAGGCATTCTCACACCCAGCCTTAGCGTAGTCAAGGAACATAGGCTCAAGGACATTCTTCATATCCACCGCCTTTGCTTCTTCGGTTTGAAAAACCTGTCGAGCGATGTAGCCTATTTCGTGCAAGGCACTAGTAGGGGTAGCGTGAACCTTTGGGTTCTGTGCAAGTAGATTACAGAGCAGGGTTGAGCAGGCTCTTGGAAGACCAGATACGAAGTGTAATTTTTTACTCATATAGGTATTCAATCATTACAAGTCCGCAATAACTGTCAACCCTCCATATGTAGTCCCGTATCCTGTTGCTCCTACTGGAACGTGAATGCTTGTTGCTCCAACGGAATTAAATGGGCTTGTACCCAAAGTTGGGGCAGTTGTAGCTAAGCAGTTTATTGTTACTAGGGAAGACGAATATCTGAACGCACTTGACCCAATTGAAGTTACACTACTTGGAATTGTAATACTACTCAGGCTATTACAATAATAAAACGCACTTGACCCAATTGAGGTTACACTACTTGGTAGTGTAATGCTGGATAGGGAACTGCGACCAAAGCAACCAACTCCAATCGAGGTAACGCTGTTGGGAAGCGTAACACTGTTTAAACCACTGCAATAATAAAACGAATTAGACCCAGTAGTGGTTGTGCCTGCTTCAAACGTAGCACTTGTAAGACTTGAGAATTGGAAGACACCGACACCCAAAGTTACGCTACTTGGAATGGTGACACTGGCAAGGGAAGTATAAGCAAACGCATTACTTCCAATTGAAGTCACGCTACTTGGAATTGTGACACTTACTAGGGAAGAATAAGCAAATGCATCATTTCCAATTGAGGTCACGCTATTTGGAATTGTAATGCTGGTGATACTGGTGCCTTTAAAGCAATCTTGCGGAATCGATGTAAAATTATCGTTAATTGGTAGGGTAACACTCCCTACGCTACTATAAACAAACGCACTACTTGCAATCGTGGTCACGCTGTCGGGAATGATAATACTGCTTGGTCCACCATAACCAAACGCAGCACTTCCAATCGAAGTCAAACCGTTTGCAATGGTTATACTGGCAATACTACCATATCGGAACGCAGAGGAGCCAATCGAAGTTACATTACTGCCAATATAAATACTAGCAATGGTTGCAGCATAGAAACCACTTGAAGAAGTAATACTTGTTAGGTCCCTTGTTCGCACTGTGCTTCCTATAACGTCAGTTGTAAAAGGATAGTCAACTACTCCAATGGAGCTTCTGATACCAGCGGAATCCGATGATTGCATCATTGTGTCCACTGCTGATGATACTGTAAAATTTGCCATAATTATTGTAGTCTAATATATTTAAATGTAGTGCCAGGGCGTAAGTATAAAAATCCAGAACCAGAACTTCTAATGTAGAAAAACTCTCCTGGTGGAGGGGTAACGCTAGATATTCGCTCTCCGTTTAATGCAAGTTTTAAACTCAGGAACATATTACTTTAATCCTATACCTATCCCTATGCTCATACTGCCCTAAACTCTGTGGCAAGCAACGAGTCCAGACGTTAAAGATACAGCAGAAAACTGACCGTATATAATTGTTCCAGCTGGAAGTGTAGCTCCTGTTAAAACCTGTAGACTTGTGTCCACGTTGCTTGATGTTAAGGTAGCCAATACAGTGTCATTAATAACCTGTATAGCTCCAATGCTTGTTGCTGTTGCGGTATCACCGCCTCCCAATATCTGAGAACCTACGGAGCTGAACTCCAGTGCGTTATTTCTTGAACTTGCCATAATTGATTATTATATCACAGGGGTTAAGTGCTATCGGGCTTGCCGATTCACATAAGTTGAAAAC
>WLWF01001351.1_pt1 | contig 20363 bp, 6 predicted proteins | sample 6718331 | NCBI WGS metagenome assembly WLWF01 (sample SAMN12718692, study PRJNA515312) | sponge metagenome | isolation source: marine sponge | host: Mycale hentscheli | place: New Zealand: South Island, Marlborough, Capsize Point | collected 2003-05-01
AATTTTTACTACAGGTGCAACGGCATTCGTAGGACCGCAATCTTCACCTGCCGTTCCAGATGCTCCATCTGATGTTGGAACTGACGTCTTTTTCTTCGTAAGCGGTTCCGTCGGTAGCAGAGGATCTTCAAATTCGGGATCTGCAGTGTTCGGTGGCGATGTTATAATTTCTGGATCTTTGTTCGGAGGATCACCGCTTGTAGTGGGAGACAGCCTCAGAGTAACCGGATCAATTGATGCATCGTTAGGCTTTTCAGGATCTCTAACTAAGCTTTCTAACGGCACTTCATATCTTGTTGCAGGGTCAAATATTACTGTGACATCTGCCTCTAATGGCCAGGTTACTATCGCCACGTCAGGAGGTGGAGGATCAGTAACAGTAAAAGAAAACGACGGAGATCCAGAAGTTGCTAATGTTACTACGATCTCTTTTGACAATGCCATAGTAACAGATGCAGGTAGCAACACAGTTGTAATATCCGGAACCATTGGAACACCTGAAGACGGAACATATGAAGATGGGCTTTTTACTAGCTTCACAAACAAGACCTACACAGGCGTCGCAATTGACAGATTCAATGAGGTTCTAAAGCTTCTTGCTCCATCACCTGCACCTGATCTTGATGATATCAACTCTTTTGAGACAGGTACCGACGTATTCTTGTCGTTTGGATCTTCTAATGCTGTTTCGGGATATACAAGCGTAGGAGCTTCAGCAGGTTATGGGTCTGCTGTTGACGTTAATGGCGCATATAATGTGGCAACTAGTAGTAATAATATTAGGCTTGCAGCTTTTAATCACACCCAAAGCATTTCCGGAGATCTTAATGCCGATGTTGAAGCCGGGCTTTCAGGTGCAAGACTAAATTATGTCTCCCAAAGCTTTGGTAATGCAGAGCAGGGCTATCTTCACCTTGAAGTAAACGGCGCTGTAATTGCCACTGCAAGTCTTTCTGGGTCTACAGATGCTACTGTTCGAGGAATAAGTGCTCCAGGCTCAGGTTCGGGAACCTATCTGAATTCTGACGGCTCCGGATTTACAAACTTGTCAATTACAGGATCTGCAATCCAGCAAGATGGAAATACATTTAGTTTCTTCCAGCACCGAACTGGCAGATATCTTATTTCTACATCCAGTCAAAGAAGTGGGTGGAATTATGCTCGTGTGCTTCACTTCACTGATGGAAGCTCGCTAGAGACAAATTATGTGGAATGGATAAATGATTCCAACTCAGATGCTCTTGCAGCATCAACTAATACTGCAACAGTAGAAATGTCAGGCTCTGTCCACCTATCCGGTGTTGAATATTTCCTATCAGGTAATATGAGGTATAAGGTTGCTGTCTCAAATGCTTACAGAAACGTATACGATAAAAATCAGATAACTTTCTCCTCGACTCACGTAAGCATGTCAGGCCAGTCTAAGCCTACTATAGATACTGGTGGCGGAGAAAATCACACTAAGGTTCTGCATTTAACAGGAGTTGGCCACATCACTCAGGATGCAATGCTCGTCGGGGCAGTGACATCGTCAGTCAATGTAACGCATCCGCTAAAAGCAAACCTGACAAACGCAGGAACAACCTCAGTTTCAGGCATACTTCTTTACAGGCTCTCTGGAAGTTCAACCGCAAATAGAGAGGCATTTAGAGAAGAGACGTTCAGGATACAGTCAGGTTCCTTTAGCAGTCAGTCTGATGTGACTGCTGGTTCGAATGCCTGGAGCTCAGACAAACATATTTCAGCTTCTAATGGAGGGCACTCCAACGGATTGCAGTTCTTCAGTTCTTCTTTGAGATCACCTCTAAACAATGTATATGCAGGTGACTTTAGAAATACTGCTGATGGTGGGAGTATAGCAAACGGACCCTCTGAGAATCCAAATTATTCTAGTCAGTCTGGTTTAAGAACTTTTTACAGATATTTTCAAAACGGATCTGGTGCAACACAGTACACCGCCAACGTTTTGATGAGTGGGTCTTCTTCTACTATTGTTACAGCAGCAACTAGTCTAAACTCTTCTCGCATAAGAGTCTTTTTAAAAATACCGTCAGGAACAGCAGGCGCAACCGGGTGGCTTGATTTAGCGTCCGCATTTTCATTAAACAGCTACGAGGACAATGACGGATGCTATGATGTCTCTTTTGATTCTAGCTTGAATGCGGCTAACATAGCCAACTTTGGTCGACAGGGCATTGCAAACTCTGAATATATTTGTATGCGAGTCGAGGCAGACACTTCTTGGACGGGACAAGTTGATTATATAGAGGTCGACTTTGGCGCAGGCACCGGAACAACAGTCTCAGCGCCGATCCTTTCGCAGGTTGATGCTGATTCAACTGGGGTCACATCAAAACTTTCTTTCGGTTCATCTAAGGCAATAACTGGATACACCTCTGTGGGCGGATCTGCAGGTCTAGGATCAGCTGTTGACGTCAATGGGTCATATCAGGTTGCAACCTCCAGCAACAATATTAGAGCTGCAACTTTTGACGGATCTTCAAATTTTGAAGGAGATCTTAACCCGCAAGTTTTGGTAAACGGAACAAATTACGTCGCCAAGTCTTTCGATAAAGCACTTACAGGGACATTAAAACTAGAGGTGAACGGTGCAGTAATTCAGTCCTTAGACTTGACAGGCTCAGCAGGCGCCGGCAGCCCCGGATCAGGAAGCGGTACTCACGTGACTTCAGACGGCTCTGGTTTTATAAGCTTTAGCAATTATGCCGCCGCTCAATTTAGTAATGGAGTTTCTGATTACAACAAGGTCTATAGAACTGGAAAATATAGAGTATCGACTACAGATCAGAGAAATGGCTGGAATTATGCTCGGGTTATTCACACCGTAACAGGTTCAGACCGTGAGACAAGCTATGTAGAGTGGGTGAATGATAATGATTCTAATGCGCTTGCAATCACCAATCAGGTAATTGATAATTTTCAAGGTGGCAGTCCATACTACCAAAGCGGAATAGCTTACTTCGTCGCCTGCTCCTCTTCTCTGAAGTACCAGTCTGATAATTCATATGAGAACGTGTATTCTGCTCTATCAAGTGCAGTCACCACTCCAACGACTACAAATTTCTCTGTTAATAGTATTGTCATAAGCGGATCGGGAGTGACGGACCAGCTTGATTCTGGTGATGACTCTACCAAAGCTGCACTACTCACTGGAGTTTCTAATTCTGAAGAGCTTCCGATATTTGTAACTCATTCCATAACCTTTAGTCGAAGTGAAAGCTTGCCTGGTCCTTTTGGTTCAACAGCTTATGGAGTAACGGGATCAACTAGGGTTAAGCACCCACTTAAGTCTAATGTCACAAGTGCAGACTTTAAGAAGGGTGCGTTCTTAGTATTCACTAGCTCAAATTCTTCTGACCTTAACAATAATGAGTACTTTACCAGCGAAGAGTACAGAATACAGTCTGGAACATACGGTAGTCAAGCTTCTGTGATACTACAGTCCAGCAAGTGGTCCTCCACATCATCAATGAATAGCGCAAGTGATTTAGGGCATTATGCAGGGGCTCTGATTTATAATGACCTCATGATTTCTCCTTTGTCGGGCGTACTAGGAGGTGACTACAGGTCAGCAGGTGACGGAGGCTCCTTGCAGGCTCCAGATCACAATCCGAATTACAGCTCCCTAGGAGTCAATCAGCGTGAGTACGAAAGATACTTCCAAAACAATACTTCGAATGATCAACCCCAAATTACTATAACCCTGTATGGTGACGCAACACTTGTAGCCAGATCAGGAACTAATTCTGGTAGCTTAGATACAAGTAAAAATGTTTACTGTGATGTTAAGATTCCTGGAAAAACAGGCTATTTAGATCTCGCAAAACCTTCACCCGGGGCGGGAGTCGTGTCCGATGGTACTGGGGGATTAAGCGGAGATCTCACGTCCGCAATTGATGTCGATGGAGCAAGTAACATATGCACATTTAACGGAGAGACGCTCAATGGAACTGCGTCATCACCTGAATATGTTATAATAAGGATTACGAGTCACAAATACTTTACAGGAAAGGTATCGCGAATTCAGGTTGCGTATAGCTAGGACTTAAGATGGCAGGTAAGACAGATAGAACCGGTGTACAGTACGCTTTTAAGAAGCTGGCCGGCCGAGCGAACACTTCTAATATTAAGTCTGATGCTCAGGAAGTAATCGGATCTACTATTCAGGCAGGGTCGCAAACTCTTTTCGGCCAGGATATCCCGCTATCAGCATCAAGAATTGACTTTAGCATTTATAGCGCATCTAATGGTGGAGCAAAGACAGCTGAGTATGTGGTCTTTACAGTTGCTGCAATAACTGGAACTACCTACGATGCAGATTCTGCAACTGGCGGCGGCGGAGATGGAAGTCAAAGCTCCGGCCCACACGGGTATAAGCTATTTATGACTGGGAACTATACAAGCTTATCGTCCAATACAAAAGCAGGAACATATCCTTTTACAAACGGGACTTTAGTTCATGAAACTCTAGGTAAGCTACAGCTCATTCCGCCTAACTTTTCTCAAGAAGCACCCAATCCTTACATTTTAAAAATTTATGAAGCTGATGGTAGCGATGCCAACCAGATAGGTGACGAAATACCCCTCTTGGATGAGGTTGACTGGACTTTTGACTATTACAACGGAGTGCTATTTCTACAAGATTATGACTCCGGAAAGATTCCGGCTTTTGCAAGAGGATTTATATATGTTGGCAATTACTTGTCTGCAACGATCGGAAGCAGCACAAGTACACCAGGAGGATCAGATACTCAGGTACAATTTAACGACGGGGGGTCATTTGCAGGTGACTCTGCATTCACCTTTAATAAAACTACAGATGCTCTGAAAGTATCAAATATATCCGGGTCACTTACCCATTTATCTGATGGCAAGTCTTATCTGGTTGCAGGAGAAAATATTACGATAGCATCTGCAACAAATGGGCAAGTTACGATAACCTCTACTGGTGGCGGCACAGCAGGAAATACATTCTTTGCTTCGACAACCAATAAGTCGATTTTTACTACGGGGTCAACAGCTTTTGTCGGTGGGCAATCTGCTCCTGCAGCTCCAGACTCTCCAAGCGATATCGGGACAGACGCATTCTTCTTTGTAAGCGGAACTGTTGACTCAAGAGGGACAGCAGTGTCAGGAACTGCAGTCTTTGGGGGAGATGTTGCGATATCAGGAACCTTAGCAGTAAATCTAGCAGACGCAGCAGTCGGAAGCCAGTTTGTTGTCACCACAGACGGCAAGGTTGGGATTGGAACAAGCACTCCCGGCGTAAAGCTATCTGTGGGTGGAAATATGGAGGTTGGTGAGTACATAAATCATAAGAATGACGCTGATACTTTCATTAGATTCCAGGCTGATGACATAGAGATCGAAGCCGGCGGCCGGGCAATGATCAAGATGTCCGAAGGATCTACCGATCAAGTCTTAATAATGTCAGGCGGTGGTGCTGCAAGCCTTGATCCTGTAAGCTTTGCAGATACAAACCTCTTTGTTTCAGGAACAATAGGGTCACAAGGTACTTCAACTGCGGGAACATCCGTCTTTGGAGGTGATGTTGTTGTTAGCGGAGCCCTCGATGCTAAACAGGGAATAGGAACGCTCAAGACGTCTTCAACAGTCGTACACATCAGCGCCTCCAATGCGCCTAGCAGCGGATCAGTTCTAGTTGCAAAGTCTCCGACAGAGGCGTCTTGGCAACAAGCTATCGTATTTGGAGAGCAACCTACTGGAACAAAGAATGGCACGAATTTAACCTTCAGCTTGGATAAAGCGCCTATTAATGGTACAGACCTCATGTTGTTCGTCAATGGTCTTCTCCAGCTTTCTGGAACCTCTGGGGACTATGAATTAACAGGAAGCACAATTAATCTTAAGTTAGCACCGCTCTCTGACGATAGCATCTCAGCAATCTATAGACCAAGCGCCTAGGTAATAATGATAAGGGAATATCTGAGATGACGTTTACGAGGATAAGGACTCACAATCTATTGTCAGGCTCCGTTGCGTCTGGAACCTTAGGAGCAGGTGCCATAACAGGATTCCCTGCTGCTACGTCAGCCGACGACGCCGACTTAGTTCTTATTTACGATAATGATGCTACGGCTTTGAGAAAGATGACCCGTGCCAATCTTGTGGCAGGCATTACCGGGGATATTACATCTGTCACAGCCGGCACAGGATTAACCGGGGGAGGAGCCACTGGAGATGTCACGCTTGCCATTAACGACTCTGTTGTAGCAACAATATCAGGATCAAACTTCGCAGGCAATGTAGGGGTCACAGGATCCATTCGATCAACGCTCGGCTATTCAGGATCATTGACAAATCTCTTAGACGGAACCTCCTATCTTGCAGCAGGTGCAGGAATTACAGTTTCATCTTCTTCTAATGGTCAAATTGTAATTACAAACGACGGAACAGTCGGTGATATCACATCTGTCACGGCAGGCACAGGATTGACCGGCGGCGGCGCCACAGGCGATGTCACTCTTGCTATAAACGACTCTGTAGTAGCCACAATCTCTGGATCTAATTTTGCAGGTAATGTAGGGGTTACGGGATCGCTAGGAGCAACACTTGGATTTTCAGGGTCTCTCACAAATCTGATAGATGGTACATCTTACCTAGCTGCAGGCTCAAATGTGACCATCACTTCCGCGTCTAACGGCCAGGTTTCAATAGCGTCAACTGACACCAATACTGAATATACCGCAGGCGCCGGCCTTGACCTGACAGGAACAACCTTCAGCACAGATCTCAAAGCAGGAGGCGGGCTTAAGATAGACTCTACTGAGCTAGCTATCGATGACTCCATAGTCGCTACAATATCAGGGTCTAATTTCGCCGGCAACGTAGGGGTCACGGGATCCATTAGATCCACACTGGGATTTTCAGGATCATTAACTCGTCTCACAGACGGGAAATCATACCTTGCAGCCGGAGCGGGAATTAGTATAGCCTCGTCATCAAATGGCCAAGTTGTAATAACTAACGATGGCACTGTTGGTGATATCACTTCCGTCACAGCCGGCACAGGCCTCACTGGAGGTGGAGCTACTGGAGATGTCACGCTTGCAATAAATGACTCTGTGGTAGCTACCATTTCTGGTTCTAATTTCTCTGGTAATGTGGGCGTTACTGGATCTTTAGGAGCGACTCTCGGCTTCTCTGGGTCTTTGACAAACCTACTAGATGGAACATCGTATCTAGCTTCTGGTGACAATGTTACAGTTACATCATCATCAAACGGTCAAGTGGTAATATCTTCTACAGATACTAATACTGAATACAGCGCCGGGGACGGCTTAGATCTTTCTGGAACAACCTTCAGTACAGATCTCAAGGCAGGTGGTGGTCTTAAGATAGACTCTACTGAGCTAGCTATCGATGACTCAATAGTCGCTACAATCTCTGGTGCTAATTTTGCGGGTAATGTAGGTGTCACAGGATCTGTTAGGTCAACTCTCGGCTACTCTGGTTCTCTAACAAATCTGCTAGATGGTACATCTTACCTGGCAGCAGGAGCTGGAATCGGGATTTCATCTTCTTCTAATGGTCAAATTGTAATTACAAATGACGGTACTGTTGGCGATATCACTTCTGTAACTGCTGGAACAGGCCTCTCCGGGGGCGGAAACTAAGGTGGCGTAACGCTTGCTATAAATGATTCAATAGTAGCCACAATATCAGGCACTAACTTTTCTGGAAACGTAGGTGTAACTGGTTCTTTTGGTGCAACACTTGGACTATCTGGCTCACTCACCAACCTTTTGGATGGAACTTCTTACTTAGCAGCCGGCGCCAATGTTACTATTACGTCCGCGTCTAATGGTCAAGTTGTCTTTTCTTCCACAGATACAAATACAGAATATAGTGCTGGTGACGGACTTGATCTTTCCGGAACAACTTTTAGCACAGATCTCAAGACTGCTGGCGGACTTAAGATTGTATCCACTGAATTAGCTATCGACGACTCAATAGTCGCAACTATTTCAGGAGCTAATTTCGCGGCCAACGTGGGTGTAACTGGGTCAATAAGGTCAACCCTAGGATTTTCTGGGTCTCTAACAAACTTACTAGATGGAACCTCATATCTCGCAGCAGGAGCAAATGTTACCGTAGCTTCTTCTTCCAATGGTCAAGTTGTTATATCCTCCACAGATACAAATACAGAGTATACTGCTGGGACAGGGCTCAAGCTTGATAGTACAGAGTTTAGTATTAACGATTCTGTAGTAGCTACAATCTCTGGCTCTAATTTCTCTGGCAATGTTGGAGTTACAGGATCTATCAGATCAACCCTGGGATATTCCGGTTCGTTGACTAACCTTCTTGATGGAACTTCTTATTTAGCAGCAGGTTCAAATATAGCCATAACATCTGCTTCAAACGGTCAAATAACAATAGCAGCAGGTGGCGGTGACCCCGGTGGATCTGACACGCAAGTCCAGTTTAATGATGGCGGGTCTTTTGGGGGAGATGCAGGTCTTTTATACAACAAGACATCTAACAATCTATATGCCGCCGGTGTCATTTCGGCCTCACTCGGATTTAGCGGCTCTCTAACAAGATTAATAGATGGAGCTTCCTACCTGGCTGCAGGCGCAAACGTCACTATCACGTCTGCTTCAAACGGGCAGGTATCCATAGCAGCAGCTACGGGAATCACAGAGGTTTCAGAGGACACATCACCTGAGCTAGGTGGCCAGCTGGTTACAGCAGACCACAAGATCGCCTTTGGGACAGGAAACAACACTAGTGAACTAGACTTTACATATAATGGTGGCGGTAATTTCACAGCCATCGCCAGCGTCAAGTCTATTGACATGTTTCTAGATCTTAATGGCGGTGATTCAGGTCAGAAATTTAGAATCTTTAATAATTTGCAGCCCGCGAGTTCATACGCTGCAGGTACAAACACAGATACTAATGCAATTTTCATGGTTCGTGAAGAAGGTAACGTCTTCACGAAAGGATACATTACGTCTTCATTGGGCTTTAGCGGATCTCTGACAAGACTAACTGATGGAACTTCATACCTCGCCGCAGGATCAAATGTTACTATAACTTCTTCCTCAAATGGTCAAGTCGTTATTGCCGCTACTGACACTGATACTGAATACACTGCAGGAGATGGTCTCGATCTTTCTGGGACAACTTTTAGTACAGATCTCAAAGCCGCCGGCGGCCTTAAAATTGTATCCACTGAGTTAGCCATTGACGATTCAATAGTAGCTACAATCTCTGGTGCTAATTTCGCCGGCAACGTAGGAGTCACGGGATCCATTAGATCTACCTTGGGCTATTCTGGGTCTCTCACGAATCTATTGGATGGAACTTCCTACCTGGCTGCTGGCGCAAACGTCACTATCACATCAGCATCTAATGGCCAGGTGGTAATAGCTTCTTCTGATAATGACACGACATACACAGCTGGAACTGGTCTAAACCTTAGTGGGCTAAACCAATTTAGTATTAACGACTCTGTTGTTGCCACCATATCAGGATCTAATTTTGCCGGAAATGTCGGTGTCACCGGATCCTTAGCAGTAACATCAAACCTAAGTGTAGGTGAATATGTTTCTCATCTCGGTGATACTGATACCTCCATGAGGTTTGAGGCCGATAAGATAACATTTGCTGCAGGTGGCGAAACCCTGCTCACGTTAACAGAAGCTACGCAAGATATCGTAACAGTCGGAGACGGCGGAGACGTAGATTTCAAGGTCAGGACAAACAATAACGATAACACGCTCTTTGTCCAGGGTAATACTGACAGGGTTGGCATTGGATTAAATGGCCCTGCAACCACGTTGCACCTGAAAGACTCCGACGTAACGATCAGACTACAGCGAGACGATAATTCCGAAGCTGGGACTATAGAATTTGCAGGTTCAGGAGGAGCGCTCGGAGCTTCTATTGCTCACGATAATATCGGAAACGACTTAGTATTTGATGTCTTCGATGGTTCCGGCCTTGAAGAAGCGATAAGATTAGGTGGCTACGGTAGCGGAACAAACAGGCAAGTAATAATCCTCTCAGGTAATACTATGCATGCTGGCGCGATGCAGCCAAAGCAGGCAGCTGATATCGCGTTCTTTGTCTCTGGGGCAGTTGGCTCACGAGCGACTGGCGTGAAAGGCGCTGCAGTTTTCGGTGGTGACACAGTGGTCAGCGGCGCCATGCATTCTGTCCTAGGTCTATCTGGTTCTCTGACACGACTTGTAGACGGAACTTCCTACTTAGCAGCCGGCGCCAATATTACTATTACCTCTGCATCGAATGGCCAGGTAACCATCACCGGTGCAGCAGGCGGCAGCACTTCTCCAGGCGGTTCAGACACGCAGGTTCAATTCAATGATGGTGGTTCTTTTGGAGGTGACGCAGGACTAATTTTCGACAAAACTTCTGGCACACTAACCCTAGATAAAGGCTTAGTTGTTAATGAAGGCTCAAACGCCGCCGGCGATCTGCGTGTAGAAAGTAATCATAGTACGCACATGCTTTTTGTTGATGCGAGCTCTAGCCGCATAGGAGTCGGTACTTCTGGTCCGCAAATGACGATTGATATCCAGGAGAGATCCGGCGTGGAAGCAGTTCTACGTATTATGGGTGACTCAGATGTTGGAATCCGCCTAGCCGCTGATAGTGATAACTCAGGAGAGAATGACAACCCATACATAGATTGGTATCAAGACGGACAAAATTCTAACTCTCGCAATAATCGCCTAGCATCATTTGCTATGGAGGGCGATGCTCAGGCATCATTCACCGGTTCTTTAGCCAACGCAATTTTTATTGATGCATTCTGTCCAAACGCTGCCAACTCCAGCTTGCGACCAGTCCAGATTGCTAACGATTCCTCCAAAAACGGACATAAAGCTCGAATTACACTTGAGGGCGTTCGAGGAAATGTAGGCTTGCACACATCAACACCTGATGAGGCTCTCCATCTCTCAGGTGCTCTCCGCATCGACTCTCAGGGTAGAGAGAATTTGCTGGTGGTCTCCGGAACTACCGGGGACGACTCTCATCAAATGCTTGTAATGTCCACTACTACTGCTGGATACGGTAATGACACCAACTTCTACGTCTCCGGCACTATTGGATCTCATGGATCAAGCGTCAAAGGAACTGCAGCTTTCGGTGGAGATTTAGTCGTGTCAGGGGCTCTTCACGGCGGGTCTGCTCTTAAGATCGGAGACATTACGCAGTTTGCAGTTCAAAATATTGACATGGGTAGCGCTTCTTCCACAACAATCACGCCTACCGCGCCTCTTATATTCTTAGATGCTGACAGCATCACCGAACCCGGGGCTGGTTTTCACGCTGTTACTATGACAACTGCAGGGTTCTCAGATGGTGATACTGTTAGAATTGTTGTGACAACTGATGTTGCACAAATGATGGTATTCATCTCAGGTATATTGTCTGATGCCGCTAAGGTTTTCCAAATACAGCCCACAGCGTCTGCTCAAACCAAGGGTGCATCATTTCAATTAGTCTATGTAGAGTCAGCATCACTTTGGGCAGTTCTTAGCACTAATGGGCTAGCAACCTTCTAAGCCTAAATTTTTCACAATACCTTGCTATCTTTTCTGTAGCTCCATAGTTATCATTGTGTATTTTGAAAGCCCGGAGATCATGATTTGCCAGATCAATATTTTGAAACGACAGACTTGGCACTCGCTGCCTTCTGCAAGAGTAAAGGATTAGTCCTGGCAGACCTGCGTAAGAACGATCGAGGTATCGTAACTTTTGTCTTTAAAGATGAAAAAAATCGCTCAAAATCACTGATGATCGAATATTTAAACTCGGATGAGCGGAACTTCCATGAGTCGCTGAAGGCACTCAAGAGGCTCGCATCATCGATATGAATATAAAAATATAAAAATCACATCCTGATCCCTATTCCATTCCCAAGACATCCTAATACCAATGTAGACCTCCAAAGTACCGGTGAAGTCGCACAGTGCGAGTATTCGTCTGAAAAAGGATGGCAAGCCATTTAAACAAGGAGAAAAATAATGGCTATTACTAAAATTGGCGGTCGCCAGATCGACGTCGAAAAGTCACCACTATCATCATCTAACTACGACTCTTCGACACTTAAGGACCTTGACGGTGGACTTACTCTTACGGGTAGTGTTCGTCTTACTCACGCTCCATCTAATGATCTTGACGCCGCAACAAAAGCATATGTTGATGCATCTACAGGTGCATCGGTCGCTGCAGGCTTCGTTGCATTCGGTGACTCAGACGGTTCGGGCCTCGAAGGTTCAGGCAGGCTTATGTATCTTGAGCTTGGCAATGCAGACCTTCCACCAGGTGATGAATCCCGTCTTGCACTCTCAGGCTCTATCGGACTTGGTAACACAGTAAATGTTCCTGACCTGTTGCTCTCAACAGCCTCAATAGGTGGCGCTGAAAACACGGGATTGGTTGGTGCACGCCAGGCTTTAATCCTGTCGTCCTCTACAGGTGTTGTTCACCTTCACGATGACGGAGTTAACTTCGGTAGCTTTGTAAATAGCTCAAGCGATCTTATCGTCAGCCAGTCAGTCTCTAATAAGGATATTATCTTTAAGACCAACGAAGGCGGCACTGCAACAGAAGTTTTCCGTGTTGACGGTTCTGCTTCATCAGTACTTGTCGCATCGGGCAAGGAGATTCAGTTTGCCGACACCGGTGAAGCGATTTCTGGTGACGGAACTGACCTGACAGTCAAGTCCGGTGCCAAGATCAACCTTACTGCCACATCCGATGTTATCCTCCCGGACAGCGTCGGAATGTTATTCGGTGATGTTGCAGTAGGCGGAGAAAAGATTGAAGGCGACGGAACTGATCTTACGATCGCTTCAAGTGCCAAGATCAACCTTACTGCCACATCCGATGTTATTCTTCCAGATTCTGTAGGAATGTTATTCGGTGATGTTGCAGCCGGAGGTGAGAAAATCGAAGGTGACGGAACAGATCTTACCATTGCTTCAAGCGCCAAGATCAATCTCACTGCTACGTCTGATGTTATTCTCCCGAACAGCGTCGGAATGTTATTCGGTGATGTTGCAGCAGGCGGAGAAAAGATCGAAGGTGATGGTACAGACTTGACTGTTGCTTCAAGCGCCAAGATCAATCTCACTGCTACGTCTGACGTTATTCTTCCAAACTCTGTTGGCATGCTCTTCGGTGATGTTGCAGCAGGCGGAGAAAAAATCGAAGGTAACGGAACAGATCTGTTTATTAACTCAAGTCAAAATTTGTTCCTGAGTGCTAGTACAAACATCTCGATCCCCCAGGGTATCAGTTTGACCTTCGATGACGGTGGACCTGCCGGTTCGGGTGACGTGATTCAGGGTTCTGCTGTTGGATTGCTCGTTACGTCTTCTTACTTACAGTTGGGCGGAGGTCAACAGCTTGACATCTCCTGTGGCGACGGTGCGGTCATAACTCTGACCGACGGAGCTGCGTTCGTTAATAGCTCCAAGACAATGCAAGTGCAATCCTCCGCAACGTTGGCGCTCGCCAACGGCGCTGCTTTCAGTGCAGCTGCAGGTTCTAACTCATCATTTGCAGGTGCCGTCACTGCAGGCGATGCCACTAGCTTTGAACTGCCGAGATACATTAGAAATACCTTCCAGTACACGTCAGCATCCGCTGCAGCCTCTGGTTCGGTGTTTACGCGTCTTCACGGTGGAGCAAACTTCCAGTTTAATCACAGTAACGATAACACTGGTGCTGGAACATCTGAAGGATCGACTTTCACTTTGCAAGCTACTGACACCTACAACTTCACTCCGACAGTGGATACGTTCAATGTCTATTTGAATGGTGTTCGTCTTATGAGCGGGTCGGGCCTTGACTACTTTGTTACAGGCTCAGCAATCCTGGCTGGAACCAAGCCTTGCTTGATCGTCGACTTCCAGAACGTTCTTTTGAACACTGGCGATACGGTTGTCATCGACTTCCAGGCACCTTCTGCCTAGTAAGGTAGTTTAACCTAGTAAGAATTTTCGAATTCTTGCGCTTTAAAACTTCGGTTTTTGGGGCCCGCTTCGGCGGGCCCCTTTTTTATGTTAGTGCATATTTAACAGCAGAGTAGTATAGCTTTTTAATGAGAAAGCATGTCTGGAATTTTAGATAGTAAGCAGAGATTTGTCGATACGGTCATTACCGCCGAAGGGCGGAGGCAGTTAGCTAGTGGTGAATTTAAAATTGAGTTTGCCACCTTTACCGATCGAGATGTTTTTTACGGAGCTCATCCCGACAGCGGCTCAATCGACATGTCAAATCAAATTCAACTAGAGGCGCCAAGTAGCTCACCTCGAGACATTATTACTATGGAGACAAACCTCTTTGGTAATGTGGTGGGAGAGGTGTCAGCAGGGATATTATCAGGATCAGGCGTCAGAGGTACCCTGTCGGGAGCCTTTACCATTCGCAACGGCCAGGTTTTTCAGAGCGCTAATGGTCACTCTAAAAACCTGATGACCGGCGAAGATTATGAGAGCCTAGTTAACGGGATACTTAATGACTCTATCAAAAACTTTGATCGCCTAGAAACAATCGGAACTTTAGAGCCGCTCATGGAAGATCCAGAGTTTAGAACTTCAAGGTCTAGAATAAATTTCGAACTGAATAACAGAAATGCTAATGATATCTGCAGCGTAGCATCAACTCCCTTAGAGCTAGCAGAAAATATTTTCGCAGATCGCCACTTAGCTCACTTGGATAACTTCAAATATTTACCTCCCCGAAACAAGTCAACGTCAGCTTCTCCTACAGGAAGTCTTCTCTTCGATTACCCTAACAATAGCCAGGTGGAAGCAAAGACCCTAGATGAGACTGAGAATGAACTGAAGTTCCTACCTGCGCAAGAGATCGATTTCACAAATACTTCCAGAGGAAACAATCTTGTGTGTCAGCTATTTGAGACCTCTGGAAACAGTATCACCAAGTTGTCTGCGATTGATTTTGGATCATTTTCTACTGGAGACCCTAATAGACCTACCAAAAGATACTTCTTTGTTGGTAGAGTGATACCTAAATCATTAGATCCTAATGGTGCTACCACTTACGTAAACATGTTTACCCTGGAGTTTAACTAATGGGAAGACCGTCCGAGCCTAGCCCTAGGTCAAGGCAGACACCTCCGCGTGATCCGGCCCCTATGTCACAACCTGAAGTGTCTGACGGCGCTCAATCACCCTTCCCGGCAGGATCAGATATAGTTCTGACTGACCGCCTAGATTTGTCTTTTATTAAAGACATGAAGTCTGTTCTTCCCGCAGAAGCACGTGCACGATCTCAGGATGCGTTAGGTTTCGATGAGCAGTTTGGAGTAACCAGAAATGATTCGGAGCAGTCTAGGGTTTACCACTACGATATCGATTACGCTATAAAATTTGATGTAAACCTTGCCGAGATTGCACGCTTCCAGGAATCGCAATCTAACTTCTTAATCGACCGTCTTCGAGTTCAATTGCTGGGCGAAAACAACAAACAGCCGTTTTCCATAACTGAAACCGAGGATATTCACCTAGGGCGCCTAAGACAAAATTCAGATCAAGAGATTAAAGATGCACTGGTGAATATTTCAGCCAGGCCTAATACACAAGTAAGGGTCCCTGTCCAGCTTAATTTTACTTCTATTGACAAGGGGGTTCTGGACTCTGCTTCTAGAATTTTTGTCCAATTTCAATTTTTTGCTCCCGCTAGAAATGAATTTACTATAGGAGAGCCTCGAGCTAGCATGACATTTACAGAAGATGTAAATTACGCAGAAGACAAAAGGGTTCTCTTTGCAGTCAGAAACGCCATACCTATCAGTGCAATTGCAATGGATTATGGTGAGACCCTAATCAAAATTACAAAAACTAAAAATCAGCGCGCCAAAGGTGTCGACCTGTACCGTCGAACAATTCTAAAAAATGCTCAGACTCAAGAGCCATTTGCTTATTTTCGAACTGTTGAATTTGAATCTGAGCCCATGCTAAGCACCGCTGTTGATGAAGACTATGAGATAAATGTCGTTGATCGAGGTGTGGACAACTCTTTTTCGTATGTTTACCGTGCGATTCCAGTAGGTTTCGAAGACGCGCCATCCCTTGTTTTTGCAGATGCTCAGACCGTACCCTTAGATCAAGGCGATGTGATCATGGGTGAAAATTTTCATGTTAGTCCTATTTTTGATAGCATCGTTCGAATTGACAACGTAAATAATCAGCCTGTCCAGAGAACGCTTCTAAATCGAGTGTCAGGATACGCCTTTAATGACAAAAGCTTCTTGTCTGATGATGACAACGTAGATAAAATTTCTGAAAATGTAACTATTTTAGGTCGATCAACTCTCCAAGGAGTCCAGCTTAAGATATCAAATATAAATTCGGTGGCTAACGTAGTCCAGTATTCTCTTGTAAGAAGAAATTTAACAGCAGGAGAGAGTAAATTTTTACCCATTAGGCTTGATAGCGGCAATTTTTTACAATCAAACGTTCCTGTGCTATCAACGCCAGAGGTTCCCTCACAAATAAATGTTACTGACCCGACTGTTCTCGATGACAATTCGTATGAGTATGGCTGCATGTTGATGGATGTATTTGGAGCAAAGCAACTAGCAGTCGATACGGCAAATGTAACTTACACAGATTTGTCGCAACTGGGCGGTGAAGATATTGACATACGTGCTCTCTCTCAAGTAAATTCTGATCAAAATTCTATATCTCTGACTATCGATGTTACTCTACCAAAAAATGTCTTTGACTTTTTCCAATCCATCACTCGAGTCCAGCCGGGAGAGCAGGAAGTATTCCTTGGCGACTTCATTCAAGGGAGAGAAAATCTAAACGTATTACCCTATCTTATCGTAGAGCGGTTTGACACGACAACCGGAAGGCAGAGAACATTTAGCGAGATAGGTCTTGGTCAAGACGTTCGAAAATTTGTAAAAACATCTCCAAATGAGCCTACGGAGGTAAATCAGCAATCTCTACAAGAAGCAGGAAATACTTTTGGTGGCGCAGGAGAAAATTTTGCTAGGAATATAGCGCCCGATCAAAGCGCCGCCCGTAACGCCGGTCGCAACAATCAGGGAATTATTCAAGGAAATGTGACCAGAACAGTATTTACAGACGACACCGTTGAAAAAGGAAATGAATATTACTATGAAGTAAAAATTTGTCTTAGAGATCCTCTGTCAATTGATGCTAATTTTATCAAAACAGTTTCAACTCAAGCCGGCAAATTTCTGTCCCAGCCTTGCAAGGTAAGAAACCCTCTTTTTCTTAGAAAAGGAATTTTGCCTCCTACTGCTACTGGACAAAATTTTATTCGACAAGAAGATTTGCAGACAGGTCCCAGGCGCTTGTTGAACAGGTTTACCAGCAAAAATTCTTATGAGCTTGGAGAGGTTTCTGCAAGAACACTAGTACCTGAACTAGATGTAATTTCAATTGCCGAAGATAATCCAAGCATTTCAGTTACTAACCTAAGAAACGATAGAAGGTATTATGCAACTTTGCAATGGCGCCTAGGCGAAGTAGCGGCCTCACAAATTGATAGATTTGAAATAATCGCCAGAGACACATACTTTCCATCTAATGTATCTCATCCTAGCTATGTTCGAGAGCTTCTTCTGCACAGCGTTCCTGCAAACAGTCGAGACTCTGATGGAGGAACCTTTATTGCAACCGACCGTGTGCCCAGGCTTAGCCCGGGTGATGAAATTACCTTTCAGCAGCCGCGCCAGAACCTTGATGCTCTCAAGCTGCAGATAGATGTAGAGAATCAAGTTTACGGCATTAGAAGGCAGTATAAAATAATACCTGTGACACTTGAGGGCAGAAGGTTAAGAACTATTGCTTCTAATACAATTGATGTTTGTCCTTTGAGGGGTTCAAGTTCTTTTATTAGGCAGTCCATTTCGATGCCACCTGCAGAAGAAATAGCTGAGAACTTGCGTGTTGCAAGCGATTCTATTTTTGGAAATTTGCAGAGTGCTATAGAAAATCTTGAAAGACTAGGGAGTAATGTTTTAGCTGTTCCTCAAAATGAAGCTAGCGCAGTAGCTTCTTTGGGCAGGGCAGGAGGCCTAACAGCACGATCCCTCAGCGTTGCCGCCAATGTTGCAAGCTCTGCTAGTGCCTACACGCCTCCTGGTCTAGGCAACAACAGTAATTTTGATAATTTCTAGCAGAGGGTAAAAAGCATGTCAGGTATTAATTTCGGTAGGCTCGCGCTTGGAAATTCTCCGGTTGCTCGAGCTATAAGGATGGCAAGTGAAGGCCTAGCACCAAATTTGGATTTTAGCGATCCCTATAATCCTAGGGCAAGAGATAGAAGGACTACTCTGCAAAACTTTGACGGAGGCAGTTATCCAGTTCACGACCGCGGCGTTTCCGTCCTCCAGCCTGAAATAATAAGCTTATTTGAGTTTAGGCCTATTTTCCAACAGCCGGATATTCTCACTCCCGAGGGTCTTTTTATTGACACTGCTCTTAATGCAAGAAAAGTGCGTATAAATGACTTGCAAGTTTTGTTTGAAAAGCTTACAGAGGATCCTGAATCTGGGACAGGTAGGCTTGCTACAAATTTAATGGAGGCTCTCGATAGAGAACTGAGAGGCGCGCAGTCTGATGTAGATGCCATCCAGGACATTGCTAATAAAATTAATTTGCTTCTAACTTGCTTTGATTTCAAGAGCAATCAATTCGACCCTTCAGAAAAAATCTTACAATTAAGGACAGATAGGTTCGGTGCCGAAGACGCTATACCCCAAAATCTTCAAAGCCCACTCTCATTCCTGGAAATGCTAAGTGAAGACTTTAATATCCGCCAGACAACTGCAGCAGGATTTTCAAATACAAAACTACTGATGTTAGTCTACAAGATGATAACAGTGCTTTCAACTGGCATCGCGAGAAAACCAACTCTTACGATTAGTGAATTCGGTGATAAGCCGCTCATTATCAAAGAGGATTTGATCGAGAGCTTCGAACGTAATTCCCAGCTGGCAAAAATTTACCGTCAAACGGTGCGCTCGTATTATCGAGACGCCGGCCTAGGAAGAGATGCAAGATATGGGCATCTGGCAAATCAATCTCGAGGCGAAGCGCTAGCTTATGGTATGAACGCCGGCGGCGGTCTGACAAACAACGACAACACTGTTTTTGTCGCTCGAGTTTGCGCTCTCGCAGAGGACTTTAGTATATCGTCAGCCCTAGGTAACAACAGCTTTATGGAGGGCTTTCCACTAGACAATGTAACCTCCGGTGATGTTATGCAAACCGTCTTTAGAAACGGGATTATAAAGAACTTCAACAATCTAAACAGATCGATAATCGAATCTGATCGAACCCTTACTAGCGTATTATTATCACCCTTTAGAGATAAGCTTATTACTTTAGTGGATTCTCTCGAACCTCAAGGGCTAAATTTTGATCGTCTTGTAAGTGACGCAAGCCGAGACGATGTTGTTTCCCTGGCACGGCCTGCGGTTTCACTCCTTCAAAGTATCCAAAATGCGCAGGGAGAAGGAGAGATCTCTGCAGCAATCTCCGACATATCAAGCTTGCAGCAGATAGTCCCAGGCTCTCTAAGAAATTCCGCTGAGAGATTGCTATTCTTGACTGGGAACGACCAATCGCCTGTGCAGGGAGGAAACGTTCTTACAGCAGAGCACATCACTAGAAGGTTGATGGAATCTTTTGACAGGGTCCTTGATGGCTTAAATTTAGATAATGGAGGTGTTGCGTCTGATGCCCTCTTGGCGCAGCTGGCAACTTTCAGCGAAGCGTTTTTTAACGGCGCGCGATCGGAACAGTCAATCGCGCGAGAAGACCACACGGCCTTCAGAGCCCGAGTTGCTAATTTTACTGACCTGATATCAATCATGGTTACTTGCGTAGCACGAGGTAGTGATCCAGGTCGACCAAGCTTTTTCGACCTTATTCCTGAAGAGGGAGGAGCAGCTCCCAATAGAGATGCGAGCCAGGCTGCAGAGGACGGAAAAAATTCTAATCGCCAAATATTCACCGACTTAGCAGGTACATGTGCCTCCGCCATTAAGAGTACTCTCGTAGCGTGTCAGTCTACCTCCGCAGGTTCTGAGGGAAGCCCGGGCAAAGCCCGGCCAAACATTAACAGGCCCGGAACAGCAAGCCCAAGTGATTTAGTTGGCGGGCCATACGTCTCTGCCGACGTTCGAAATGACATTCCTACAACCTTGTTCTCACCTGGAGAGCAAGACAGGCTACTGAAAGCATACATCAATGCAGGTAATAGCAAGGTGAATGTTAATAGAGACTACGGAAGCTACGATGAATGGAATTATATTGGCACACGATACATGC
>WLWF01001354.1_pt1 | contig 20344 bp, 28 predicted proteins | sample 6718331 | NCBI WGS metagenome assembly WLWF01 (sample SAMN12718692, study PRJNA515312) | sponge metagenome | isolation source: marine sponge | host: Mycale hentscheli | place: New Zealand: South Island, Marlborough, Capsize Point | collected 2003-05-01
TGTTATTAGTATTAACATTCGATTAAAGATGTATATTTGTTTAGTAAATGAATATGTCATAGTGTCATTGCGCTATGTGTCATAATGTCATAGTAATATTATTTATATAATTTATATTTATAATAGTGTTTATTTAATAATTTAGTTAATAAATCAGTATTAATTTTATGAGTGAATATTAATTTGTTATTTAATATTATAAAATTGTAATGTAAGTTATTAATAATGAGTGATGATATTAATTTAGTTTGATATTTATTAGTAGTTATATACATTGTTTATTATTATTATCAATATAACTTCGTATTAACTTTCGTTCTAGAAAAAGTCAAAAAGTATTTTAGTAATGTATGTAAAAGTTGTATATATATGACAAAAAGTCATACAAAAGAGTGCGGATGTGTAAATAAAAATGAGTTTTAGTGACAAAATGACAAAAAAAAAGTAGGGGGGAACACCAGACCCCTCTATATGTGATATGCTTTTCAAATATGATCGAGGTACCGGTACATATGTAGGTAAGGTACTAGTATATCTCTCCCCCTTATGATATTATACTACGTATAATATCTAGATAGGAGTAAGGTATTATATAATAGATATAACTATTACACAGAATAAAGTAAATTTACCTATTTTCGTGTAAGTATATTCTATGTACACAAACAAATAAAAACATTTAAAACAAATGGCAATAATTTCAACATATCCTACAGCAATTGCTAAAAGCACAGACTTACTAGTGGGAACACAAGTAGGAGCTCCACCAGCTGGATCTTCACAAATTAATCCTACAAAGAATTTTACAATTTCTTCAATTAGAGATTTAGTTGGAAGATATATGGTTAATGGATTAGTTAACAATTTAGCTTCTGGTGGTGGTGGAAGTTTTGATTTTATGGAATGGACAAGTAATGTAACTAGTGCAACGCAAATACCTATTATTAAACTACCCACTGCGGTAGAATTAGTATCAATTGCTTACACATGGATGGGTGACACCCCTTTAAGTATAGCAGTTGGCGATCAAGTTGCGTTTAATATTGGTACAATTGCAAATGGTTCAAACCCAGTTATAGGTAACTATGTTCCTGTAACTCCACTATTTCAATTAACCAATGCTGATGACGGAACGTATGCAAATGCTATAGTACCAAACATTAATCAAAGCTTTAACGCGGGAGATCAATTAGCTGTAGTAGGTACAGAATCAGGAGCTGTAACACCAAACACTGGTGAATTAGCAATAACATTTATCTTTCAAGCAAAAATATAAATTATGGCAGTAGTATTTTCGTATCCTAAAATAGACTCTGGAGATTTACAGTCTGCAGATAGGCTTCTCATAAGTCAAATGAATGTAAACGGTAATCCTACAAAATCTGTAACACTTAGCGCATTAACATCATATATTAGACCAACTCCTTATATTCCACCAGCAGATATGGTAACTGGATCAGGAACAACCAACAGACTTACTAAATGGAAAGCGCCAGTGGGAAGCAGTGAAATACAAGATTCTGGTATTGAAGACACGGGATCTTTAGTTAACATACCTTATGCGTTAAACATAAACAACGCAACATCAAATTCTAATGGTATTATATTTCCTCATCCGGCTGGAGGAGCATCAGGCGTAGTAAACATGTATTATGCGGGCGCGGCAGCAGGATCACGATTTGTAATATCAAGAGCTGCAACCGGTGGAGCTGAAATAGAATTAGAAACTGACGGTGATATAAATCTTAATAGAACTGGAAACGGAGGAGTATTAATAGGTAATTTACAAAGTTTTGCAGATGATGCTGCGGCAGGTGCAGCCGGAGTTATTACAAATAAACTATATCAAACAGATGGAACCGGTGCGGCTCCATTAAATGTTGCGGGTATTATAATGATAAAACAATAAGGTAAAAATAAAGAAAAACAAGTAATAATAAACTTAAGAAAAATATTAAAAAAATAAAAAATGAGCAAAATAGGTATTGTAAGAGATTCGATTAGCGTAAACAAACCCGTTAAACTAGAATACATAAATAAAATTGAAACCACTGTAAATAAAATCACCATTTCTTATACAGCAGGAAATTTTGGTAGTAATAATAATTCTGAAGTAGTTATACTTTTAGTTAACCCAGATGTTTCTGCTTATACAGCGGCATATATAAGAGAAAGAGTTTTAAGATGGATTAGTGATGGTTTATCTTCAACTTCTGCATTAGTTCTTAACGAATATTTAGGTAAAATAGTTCCAACTCAAGTTGGTGTTGTAGGTACTCAAACAACAGGTCAAATTATATCCGCGGTTGATTCCGCTACTGCTTGTGTAGCCAGCCCTAACATACAAGTTGCAATAGATACAAACAATGCAGCTCCGTTAATTGGAACTGGAATATATTTAATAGATGGATCAAGTAGACCAAGCGAACCAGTTGCAGCTGGAAACTATGCTTTATTAATTGGTTTAACGCAATATTTTATTACAGTAAATAATGTTAGTAATATTTCGTTTATAGAAGTTTGTCCTTTAGCATTAGATTATGTGTTTAATTTACAAAACCTTGGTGCCGGACCTGTCACTAGCGCAGATCTTGATAGTATATCTTTTACACTTCGTTCATTTTTCATCAATAATTATTTTGGTTATGTTGGTTATACTGGAAATCCCAACGCAGAACCACCAGAGTTTCAAGCATGTGATTCTGCAGATGTTAATAGTGTATATGGATCAAATAACGCTATGTGGCCAGTTGGTGATATAAATAACGCAGGTAAAGACTTCTCAGCCTTTGATGTATCTTTTGCAATTTCTTTAAATGATTCTAACGTTGCAAATTTTCAAGACGCTACTCTTTATATATCTTTTGATTTAAATGCAAATGCAGGTGTTGTAGCCGATGCTACTTTTGTACCTTTTCAAATAGGTTTTGGTACAAGTCCAATATTTGCTGAATCTCCAACTACCGGTATACCTGGTCTTGGTGATGGTACTGTATTTGTAACTCCAACGCAGGCATCAACCGGTCAAAATCGTTTCCGAGATTTATTTTCTAGCCAGATATTTGTACCAGCTGTTGGTCAATCTCTTATAGGAACTGCTAATTTTACAAATGGAAGTTGGTTGAATATCAGTACTAGCAGTGGACAAGTTAATATGGTCTTTAATGGAACGTGTAACCCATAAACAAACAAATAAACAAATAAACAAATGAGTAAATATATATATATAAACGGAGCTGTAGACTCAAACCCTACAAACGTAAACATAGGTTTAGTACCTATAAATGAAGTTTTAGATTTTGAATGTGAAGTAACAACCGCGCCATTACAATTTGTTGTTTATCTTGGTGGTCCTTATGAATCAACATCTAATCAACAATACAACATACAAGTAGATAATAATCTTATTAGTGATACTCAAGCTAAAATTCAATTTGACAGAGCTTTTTCAAGAGCTTATTTAGCAGCTGTGGAAGGATTTGAATCTGTTACTGAATTTTACCCTCCTAGTGGAGTAACAATAACAGCTTTAGTATAACAATAAACCCGGCTCGGGCAGAGCAACAAACCAAATATAAACTTAAAACCAAATATTATGACGTTTTATTATCAGACTAAAACGTGGAATAGTCAACCACAAATTACAGAAGAAACCATTAACCTTTGGAAACATCTTGCAGAAAAAAAGAACTGGAGGATAACCCAATTACCTAACGGTTTTTATCAAACTGAATACCAAGATCCCGATAAAGATACTTGGAACGACGTGACTAGAAGAGAAACTATGGAAGGAGCAGAGCAAGCTATTGATGGTTCAGTAGAGCACTATGCTAAAAAAGTAGACTTTTTAAAAGGTCCTAAAGTCGTTAAAACCTTTGAATAATTAAATTAAATTAAATTAAATATTATGATTGTAAAAAATCTGAACTTTGGCGATGAAGCCAGACAACAGGTTTTTAAAGGTATAGAAAAACTCACAAGTGCTGTTAGCTCTACATTAGGAGCTAGCGGTAAATGTGTTATTTTAGAAGATGCACAAGGAAATCCCATTATAACAAAAGATGGTGTAACTGTAGCAGATTCAATTGTACTTTTAAATCCTGTAGAAAACTTAGGTGCAACTTTAATAAAAGAAGCAGCTAGAAAAACAGTAAAAGAAGCTGGAGATGGAACCACAACCGCAACAATATTAGCACATGCTATATTAAAAGAAGCTTATTTTTATTTAGACAAAACAAACACTAGATCAATAAAAGAAGGTATTTTGTCAGCGGTAAAAAAAGTAATATCTTATTTAGATAAAGTATCCGTACCAGTTGAAGATAAAATTAAAGAAATTGCTACAATTTCAACAAATAATGATTCACAGCTTGGTGAAATAATCGCTGAAGCATTTACACAGGTTGGTAAAACAGGTGTAGTAATAATGGAACCCTCATCAATAGGTGAGACACAAGTAGATATTGTTGAAGGTGTAGAGTATGATAAAGGCTTGTTAAATCCTAATTTTATAACAGATAAAGAAAAAGGATCTTGTGAGTTAGATAATCCTTATGTTTTAATAATAGATTCTAAAATAGATTCAATTAGGCAAATACAAGGAGTATTAGAATACGTAATAAAAAACAACAAAGCATTATTTATTATAGGACAATTAGAACAAACTGTTCTTTCTGCTTTGTTAATGAATAAAATGAAAGGCAATATTAAAGTAAATGTTGTTGATCCACCAGCTTTTGGTTTAAGACGTAAAGAAATATTAGAAGACTTAGCATTACTAACCAATGCGCAGATAATAAATGAAGATCTAGGAGATGATTTAAATACTATTGAAGTAGATTACTTAGGAACATGTTTAAAAACAACTACAGGTAATGATCAAACAATAATACAAGTTGAAGGTATTAGTGAAGAGATAGAATCTATAATTTCTGATATAAAGAAAAAATTATCTAAAAAATTAAAACCTCACGAAGTAGTAGGTTACGAACATAGATTAGCTAGATTATCAGCTAAAGTAGCTATTATTAAAGTGGGCGCAAATTCAGATATTGAATTAAAAGAAAAACAAGATAGAGTTGAAGACGCTATATGCGCTACTAAAGCCGCTATAAAAGAGGGTATTGTATCAGGAGGTGGAATAGCTTTATTAAATGCTGCATCAAATATTAAAGAAGAAAATATTGGTGAACAGATTTTATTAAAAGCAATATCATATCCTTTTGAAATAATATTAAATAATGCTGGAATAAAAAACGATATACCAATAATTAAAGAAGGTTTTGGTATTGATGTGGTTACAGGAAATATGGTACAAATGGTAAAAGAAGGTATTATTGACCCATTGTTAGTGACTAAAAGTGCATTAACAAACGCGGCTTCTGTAGCAACTACAATATTATCAACTGACTGTGTAATCAATAACATAAGGATAGATGAAAGCAGTAGGAAATAATTTAATTATACAAAGAGTTGAAAAAACTATAACAAAATCTAAAGGAGGTTTATTGTTAAGTGAAAATGATAGATCTGATATAAGATACATAGAAGCAAATATAGTATCCATTGGTGATGACATAAAAGGTTTAGAAAAAAATAATAAAATATTTTATGATAGACACGCTGGTCATTCTATTGAAATAAATGATAAAAAATATCAAGTTATTAAGGCGCAAGACGTCGTCGTTGTTTTATGAAAAGGCTATCCGCAGGAGATTTAAAAGATCTCAATCTGCTCAAACACTATCGCATTATACGTAAGTGGGCTTGTAAAAATAACGATTTAACTGATTCTGATTTAGAGTTATTAATTTATTTAGATTGTATAGATTTGTTTACCATTAAAGATTTTAAAATGGGAACATATTCTTATAGTTGGAATAACAGAAGATGGAATAAGTTAATCCAAAACAATTGGGTTGTAGTATGGCGTAATAGAAATAGAACAACTCAAAAATATAATATTTATAAAGTTTCGTTTAAGGGTAAGCAATTAATTCAAAGAATTTACCGCGTAATGTTAGGTGAAGATGATATACCTACTAGTGAAAGAAGAAACTCTATAATGAAAGGTAAAAGTTATATAGATAAAGTATTACAAACATCTATATATAATGTAAATAAAGATAAAGAAAGATGAGTAAAAGTCCAATAAATTTCGGAGCAATAGGTGCTATAGGATCCATGATAGGTGGTGGTGGTATGTATGGTAAAATGTCTGATGAAAAATTAAGAAGTCAATACGATGCTTATTCTAGATTAGGAGGCGGTATGATGGGAGGTGCTGGTAGTTTTTTTGGAGCACAAAGAAATGCCATGATGGCAGAAATACAAAGACGACAAACTCTAGGGGATTTTGGCATGCCACAACAAGGTTCAGGTGGTGGCGCGGGTTCATCGGCTACAGATCCTAATAATAGTAGTGGAAATAATACTTATGCTATTAATCCCAGTGCTAATCAAACTTTTATGGGAGATGAAGCATTAGGAAACGTTGCTGGTACTAACCCATATGAAGAAGAACAAGCAGTTAATCCTATGGCTGGTAATTTTAATCCTACAACTGAGCAAGCAGCTGAAAATATTTACGGAAACGGTACTACAAAATTTCAACCTAGAAAAAAATTAATAAATTTATAAATAATAAAAAATGAAACATAATCACACATTTGACCCTCACGCTGAAAAAATGGGTAAAGGAAAAGTAGGTATAGTTGGAGAATCGCATATATGGGACGGACCATTAAGCCAAGTAGGTAGACTACACGGAGAAGGTTCTAGTTCTGGTATTTACGGTATGAAACTAAAATTAGACGGAACTCCTTATTCTCCAGGTCCTATAACTTTAAAAGCACAACAATAAAATGACACTATTTAACAGAGCAATTCCGGTTTTAAAAAGCGATACTATAAATATACCTCAACCAGGTGAATATAGATCTGCTTCAAGTAGCACAACTGGCGCTACACTTACTACAGTCGGAGCCGAATTTAAAGGTATATATAACACATCAAGAACAGGTTACAGTGATAGAGTTGCTGTAGGTGATGTAGTATATGTAGATGATAACGCGACTGGTCGTCCAGCATTTATTACTCAGGTAAGTGATATTATAGATGATGATACTTTAACTCTTGATCCAGCAGTTGGAGGAATAGCAGCTCCTTATAATTATAAAATATATAGAAGTAATGGAGGTTTAAACAATGTAACAGCGGGTAATCCTGGTTATACATTAATCGGACCTTTTGATACTAACACAATATTAAACGTAATACCTGGAGGTCAAGACAGTCCAGTGTTTATTAAGCCAAATGATACATCAGATTTAGGTATGGAACAAGTCTTAGTACAAAGAGTATTAGATACTGGTTCAACTAGTGTAGATGAATTTGGTTTAGTTGCATTGCAACCATCAGATAATTAAAATAAATAAATAAATAAATAAAACAAGTAAAAATTAGAAATTATGGGATACAAACAAAACAATCCGCTACCTAGAATGAAATCAGCTCTTAAAATGATGAAAGCTGATAAGAAAATGGGTGTGCACAGAGATTCAGCAATGTACATGGGACATGAAGAGTCACCAGCTAAAATGGATTCACCTATGTATAGAGAATCAGCTGAATTAAAAGACATGCCAATAGTAGATATTGAAAAAGGTGACGCTAAAGGTTCTCCTGCAAAAGCGGCTAAACCAGATTACATTGATATAGATAAAGATGGTAACACAACAGAGTCTATGAAAGATGCTGCAAAAGGTTCTCCAGCTAAAAAACAAGGATACAACGATAGATTAGATGAAAGTTTAGCTAAAGATGGTAAAGAATCTAGCAAGAAACAATCTATGAAAGATCGTAGAGATGAATCAAAAGGAATGGAAAAATCAAAAGGAAAAGGAGCTTATTCTTCTGATCCAAAAATGAGCTAATTATGGGAAGAGGATATAGTGGAAATCACCCTCGTTATTCACGACACAGTGACGAGAGATACGACGCGAAAGAAGCGTATAACAAAGATTTGTCAGATTCTGCTCGCTTACATTATTTAGAAAATGATAGACACGATCATGATTCTCCAGCTAAAAGTCATTGTACACCAATGCATAATAATAGAGCTGATAGAATAAGAGAAAGAGCTGTTAAACTATCAGAAAGAGGTGGCGAAGGACAAGGTGGTTATGATTATGAAAACCCAAGAGTAATGAAGATGATTCAAAAAGCTAGAAGAATAGATGAAAGATCTAATAGTGAATATGAAAATGAAAAACGTAACCAAGAAATGGATAGAATGATAGATGAAAGATCTGACTCACCATTAGATGCATGCGCTAAATCAGAAGGTGGAAGCGGTTGTATTAAAGAAATGGGTGGAGCTTGGAGAGTAATAAGCAATAAAACAGATAAACCTTGGCCTGCAAAGTACGCTAGTAAATCAAAGGCAGAAGCTGCATTAAGAGGTTATCACGCGGGATAATATGGATACAATAGGTAAGTTTAGAACAAATTTTTTAGGCAAAGGTAAAACTTTTAAAGTAGGATTTAACAATAGATCACCATTTAGTTATATAAGTAGTACTGGTCCAGAAGTTCCTTCTAGGTATGACGGAGGTGTTGCATTAGTTGAGTTTTCTCCTGATGATTATTTTAAAGCTTTTGATACAAGCGACGCGGTAAGAGCTGAACATGAGATGTATAAAAAAGCAGGTGAAGCTGCTGGTACTGTAGCTGGTACTGTAGGTGCAGCTGTTGTTGGTGGTATTAAAGCTAGTAATAATCCAGGCGCTGGGTTTGGAGACTTTATAAAAGGAGCTGGTGATGGTGCTAAAAACTATAAAGGATTACTAGGTGATAAAGCTAAAAAAGGTGTAGACAAAGGTATGAGTGATATTAGATCAAATAGAGGTAGTAAATCAACATCATCAAATCAACCTACTATAATAAATCAAATGCCTGGAGGATCAGGACAAGGATCTAACGCTGGTGATTATAGTATAGATTATCAAGGTGTTTTTAGTGATTTAGCTAAAAGTTATTCAAATAATCCAATATCAGGTAATAACAAACCAAAAGAAACAGGTGAAGAAGCAATGGATAGGATTTATCTAGATATTATGGGTAAACCGCGAGGGTAAAACTAAATAAAACAGTTAATGGGTCTGTGTAAAACCAAAAAAATAAATAAATAATAACAAATTAAAACAAAAAAAATGGCAAAATTTATTAACTTTAACATTGTTGGAGGTTATGACCAAGCGGTTGGATCTCCAGATACAAGTTTAGATGGTGATAACTTAATTAACGTAGACAACATTTTAAATGTAAAAGCTATAGCAGCTGCGGGTGGTGAGTATAATGTAGTTCTTCAATTGACCGGAGGATTAACATGTACTGTTACTGCTGGTGCTGATGCTGCTGCGGTAGATCCATCAACGGTAATACCAACAGCTGGTTATTTAGCTTTAATGAAAAAAGCAGTTAACAGAGCAATTACAGCTAATCCAGGAGGAGTTAAAGCAAGTGCTTTATTACCACTAGACAGTCTAGATCCAAACATTGAGTATGATCCAGCGCTAAAAGTTTATTGGAAAGATATTGTAATAGCTTAACATGAAATCAAGAGGTTTAGGCGATAGTATAGCCAACTTCACAAAAAAAACAGGTATTAAGACTGCAGTTAATAAAATAGCTAGCAGTCTTAATAAACCCTGTGGTTGTCAAAAAAGACAAGATTATCTAAACAAAAAATTCCCTTATAAAAATGAAAATTAGATTAGGAAAAGGTTTTAAAATAAATGCTCCATTTCAAGGAGATAGTACACCTATCCATAATGTAGATTTGGAAGATGGAGTTTTAGGTAAAGCAAATAAAAACGGTACTATTTTAGTATCAGATAAAATCACTGATCCAGAAGAAAGACAAAGTGTTATAGAGCATGAAAAAATACATATAGATCAAATCAAACGAGGCGATTTAGATTATGATGATGACTTTGTATACTGGAAAGGAAAAAAATATTCAAGAGAAGAAATGCAAGAAGGAGCTGAAGATTTACCTTGGGAAGCTGAAGCATATGATAAAACAGATCCATTTGAAAAATATTAAATATGGGATACAAACAAAGAAACAATCCATTTAGCAGAAAAACATCTAGTCCTTTATTTAGTAAAAGTCCACTAAGAAATAATCACACTGATCCAGATAGTGAAGATTTTACAATTACATCTGACGTAACAACAGGTGATGGTGGTAATACTGTTAGGGTCATGGAAAGAGAAAAAATTAATGTTGTTGATCCTACAAGAAATGTAGAAAATGTAGAAACAGATAATCAAAAATATCTTGATAGTTTTAATAATGAATTTAAAAAAGCTCAAGAAAACGGTTTTACAGGTACACTACCTGAATACATAAAACAAAAAGAAGAAGATTTAGGTTTTAAAGAAAAAGAAGAAAAAGTAATTGAACAAAGAACAATTACAGATACTGAAACCGCTACAGAAGAATTTGAAGAAATTGAAAGACCTAAAACATTTTTTGAAGATTTTAAAACTCAATATAATTTTCCATCTTATGAAAGAGGAGAAGATCGTAGAATAAAAATAGATGGAAACGAAGGTTGGAGTTTATACAATCAACCAGTGACAGGAAAATCTGGAAATACATATAATAAAATAAACTTCAATGATGAAAGAACTAGAACTTGGTTAAAAAGTGAAGAAGGACAAAATGTTATTAGAGGTGGTGAAGATATGATTACCAACATGAGAGGTGCACTAAAAAATCATCTAACTAGAATAAAAAGAAATGAAGGTTTTTACGGAGACATCCCAGATACTTGGATGGATGTGGAAATAAACAATATAATGAATAAAGAGTTTGGTTTAGGATTTGATAGAGATGGATATAGTAGTGACGCAAGAAAATACGGTATGGATACTACTAACGAAAAATGGTTAAATATGTTTGTTAATAATCCTGATAAATTACAAGAAATACTACGTGTTTTAAAATTAACTGGTGAAGGTGGAAATACTACAGATAGAAGACGAATTGAAGGAACTGACACAGAACAAACCGATACTGGTTGGCAAACAAAAAGTTAATGAGTAAAAAGAAATTCAAAGATACAACCGTGGGGCAATTATTGTTTGGCGCAGCATCTGTAATAAACCCTACTTTAGGAAATGTATTACAAGGAGTTACATCTCCAAAAGAAGCTATAGCTGAAATAACTAAATCAGACGCGTCTTTAGATGATAAAATAAAATTACAACAATTAATATATGAGCAACAGAATAAAGAAATAGAATCAATAACTTCCAGATGGAAAGCAGATTCTATGTCTGATTCTTGGATGTCTAAAAATGTACGTCCTTTAGTTCTTATATGGTGTATTGTTGTATTTTCTTTTGCAGGTATACTTGACAGTGTGGAAAGTATAGGATTTACAATACATGATAATTGGAATTCAACTTTTGAAAATGTTATGATGGCAGTTGTCTTAGCTTATTTCGGAGGACGCACAACTGAAAAAGCTACAAGTATATTTAAAGGTAAAAACAAGTAATAATAAGTAATTATTATTTTAGGAATATAATTAAATTAAATTAAATTAAATGAAAAAAATACTTTTAAGTATTGTTATACTATTTAGTATAGCTGTACACGGTCAAGACCAAAGTGAAAAATTAAGAGGAACTTGGTCAAGTTCTCAAACTAGTTATTATGTAGTAATATTACATAATGAAACAAAAGGATATGAATTTATAAATTTTTCTTTTGCGGAAAACAAGTCTCTAAAAGAGGTTGTGGTAGAAGAAAACAAAAATTTTATAAAAACAAAATTAGTAAATCCTGATAAAAATTATGAAGTTTTTATTACTTATAGACTAATAAACGATGTATTGTATTGTGAGTTTGAAGGAGATTCAAATCATATTACTAGATACACGAAGCATTATATTATGAAAAATTAAATTAAATCAAATGGAAGAAAAAAAAATAACTCAAGAAGAACTAGATAAAGTTTTAAAATTTCAAAACACCCTCTATAATTTATCTACCGACGTAGGTATTATAGAATCACAAAAACATGGAATCCTACATGAACTAGCTGGTGTTAATCAACAACAAGAAGAGTTTAAAAAAGAATTAGAAGAAAAATACGGTAAAATAAATATTAATTTAGAAGACGGTACTTTTACTGAATTAACAGAAAATGAATAATATAATAAGAAAGATTAGCATAGGAGCTGATTATAAGAATGATGCTATGCATTATTCTGTTGGTCAACAAGTTTATGGTGGTCACGAAATATCTCATATATTGTTCAATGAAGAAGATAATTCATATAATATTTATATAAAGAAAAACGGAGAGGTATTGCCTTGGAAAAAATTCAATTCTAACATGGCTATATCTATTGAATTTGATTTAGAATATTAATGAATAGCTTATATGACTTTATTATAAAGCCAGTAGGTAGAAATAGATACAATAATAGTAAAAAAATAGGTGAAAAAGATTTAGTTTTAAATACTAAAATAGAATCCTGGAAATTTGTTAATCGTTTTGCTGAAGTTGTATCTACACCCTTGGCTTTTAAAACTAATATAAAAAAAGGTGACACTATAGTGGTTCATCAAAATGTCTTTAGAAGATTTTATAATATGAAAGGTGAGCAATCAAACAGTAGATCTTACTTTAAAGAAAATTTATATTTTGCTTCTAGAGATCAAATATATTTATATAAAAATAAAGGCGAATGGCGCTCGTTTGGAGATAGATGCTTTGTGATGCCAATAAAAAATATTGATCCTCTAGTCAATAGAAAAGAAGAACCTTATGTTGGTATACTAAAAATAGGTAACAATAACTTAAAAGCATCTAATATTAATCGAGAAGACTTAATAGGTTTTAAACCCGGTGCTGAATGGGAGTTTTTTATAGACAATCAACGTTTATATTGTATGAAATCAAATGATATTGTAATTAAATATGGAAGTAAAAAAAATAAAATCGAATATAATCCAAGCTGGGCGAGTAGCTGTTGATGAATTAATCAAAGTTGCTAAAGAACCAATTATGGAATTTGGTCCTGATATTTCCGCAGACAGACTTAAAAATGCTGCAGCTACAAAAAAATTAGCTATATTTGATGCTTTTGAAATATTATCTAGAATAAATGAAGAGCAAAATATTATTGATGGAAAAGTAGAGGAAGAAACTAAAAAACCTAAAGAGTTTAAAGGTTTTGCAGAAGGAAGATCTAAATAATGTATAGTCAAAGTTTATACAAAGTACTCGATAATTACATAAAACCAAAAGTACTTAAACGTAATAATAAATATAAAAAATGGGAATACGGTTACAACGTAGAACATGATGTTGTTGTTATAAGTAAAGATGGTCAAATAGGTGAAGTTATAGAGATACAAAATTTAAAAATTGCATTACCTAAACAAAAAGATATATGTAAGTTTGAATCTAATAAATTTGAATTTAAAGATTTACCTAAAGAATTAAAAAGAATTAAAACTATTTTTGATTGGGAAGATTATCCTTTAGATTTTAAAGAAACATGGTATGATTATATTGATAAAGAATTTTCTCGTAGAGAACAAGGTTTTTGGTTTTACAATAAAGATATTGCTACTTATATTACTGGTACTCATTACATGTACTTGCAGTGGAGTAAAATTGATGTTGGGAAACCAGACTTTAGGGAATCAAACAGATTATTCTTTATATTCTGGGAAGCTTGCAAAGCAGATACAAGATGCTACGGAATGTGTTACCTTAAAAACCGTCGTTCAGGATTCTCTTTTATGGCCTCGGGAGAGGTAGTAAATTTAGCTACAATATCTAGTGATAGTAGATACGGAATATTATCTAAATCAGGTCCAGATGCAAAAACTATGTTTACCGACAAAGTAGTTCCAATATCAGTTAACTATCCTTTCTTTTTTAAACCTATTCAAGACGGTATGGATAGACCTAAAACAGAATTAGCATATAGAGTTCCTGCTAGTAAATTAACTAGACGTAAACTAACAGCTAATGTTTCTGTTCCAGAACTACAAGGTTTAGATACAACAATTGATTGGAAAAATACAGGTGACAATAGCTATGATGGTGAAAAATTAAAACTATTAGTACATGATGAAAGTGGTAAATGGGAAAGACCGAACAACATATTAAATAACTGGAGAGTTACAAAAACAACTTTAAGACTAGGTTCTAGAATTATTGGAAAATGCATGATGGGTTCTACTTGTAACGCTTTAGATAAAGGTGGTGATAATTTTAAAAAATTATATTATGATTCAGACGTACAAAAAAGAAATGCGAATGGACAGACTCGTTCGGGACTCTATTCTTTGTTCATTCCTATGGAATGGAACTACGAAGGATACATTGATTCTTATGGATTACCTGTCTTCGATACTCCAAAAGACCTTATCAAAGGACCGTTAGGATTACCTATAACTTTAGGAGTAATAAATTATTGGCAAAACGAAGTAGATGGATTAAAAGATGATCAAGATGCTTTAAATGAATTTTATAGACAATTTCCAAGAACAGAAGAACACGCGTTTAGAGATGAAGCAAAATCTTCATTGTTTAATCTTACAAAGATATATGAACAAATAGATTGGAACGCTGAAACCAAAGATAGTTTAGTTACTCAAGGTAATTTTCAGTGGGTTGGTGGAATAAAAGATACTTCAGTAATATTTGTACCGCAAAACAATGGTAGATTTTTTGTTTCATGGGTACCACCGTTAAGATTACAAAACAACGTAATACATAAGTCAGGTTTAAAACATCCTGGCAATGAAACATTAGGTGCTTTTGGCTGTGATAGTTATGATATATCTGGAACAGTAGACAAAAGAGGTTCAAAAGGTTCTTTACACGGCTTAACAAAGTTTAGCATGGAAGATATACCAGCTAATCATTTATTTTTAGAATATATATCAAGACCTCAAACTGCTGAAATATTTTTTGAAGACGTTTTAATGGCTTGTATATTTTACGGAATGCCAATACTAGCTGAAAATAATAAACCTAGATTATTATATCATTTTAAAAGAAGAGGTTATAGAGGTTACTCTATGAATAGACCTGATAAAATATATAATAAATTATCTGTAACAGAAAGAGAAATAGGAGGAATACCTAATTCTAGTGAAGATATTAAACAAGCTCATGCTGCAGCGATAGAAAGTTATATAGAAACTTATGTAGGACTTCGTAATGACAATACTTACGGTGATGTATATTTTCAAAGAACTTTAGAAGATTGGGCTAAATTTGACATTAACAATAGAACAACTCATGATGCTTCTATTAGTTCAGGATTAGCTATAATGGCTTGTAACAAAAATAAATATAGACCTGTTCCCCAAATGATTAGACATAATTATGATTTAGGAATAAAAAAATTTGATAATAGTGGGTTGTTATCTAAAATTATAGATTAAATGAAAAAAGGTAAAAAAATATATACCAACGGTAATAGTATTTTTCCTAGCCAAGTGGTTAGCGACGCTGAAAAAGCATCTTGGGAATATGGTGAGCAAGTTGCTCAAGCTATAGAACAAGAATGGTTTAGTCAAGGTAGAACTAACGGTAATAGATATTTAACTACTTGGAACAACTATAATAGACTTAGGTTATATGCTAGAGGAGAACAACCTACCCAAAAATATAAAGATGAATTATCTATTAATGGAGATTTATCGTATTTAAATTTAGATTGGAAACCTGTTCCTATTATATCTAAATTTGTAGACATATTAACTAATGGTATTTCTAATAAAGACTATGATATAAATGCTTTTGCACAAGATCCACAGTCATTAGAAAAAAGAACTAATTACGCAGAGATGTTAGCTCAAGATATTTTTGCTAGAGATACTATGAAACAAATAGTTGAAAAACTAGATTCAGCGTTGTTTAACACTACGATTCCAGAAAATCAATTGCCTCATAACATGGAAGAATTAGAACTTCACATGCAATTAGATTATAAACAAGCTGTAGAAATAGCAGAAGAAGAAGTTATAAATCAAGTTTTAGATTATAATAAATGGGATTTAACAAGACGTAGGGTAAACTATGATTTAGTTACATGCGGCATTGGAGCTGTAAAAACAAACTTTAATACATCTAATGGTATAACAGTAGATTATGTTGATCCTGCTTATTTAATATATTCTTATACAGAAGATCCAAACTTTGAAGATATATATTATGTAGGTGAATTAAAAGCTGTTACTCTTCCTGAAATAGCAAAACAATTTCCTGATTTACCAGATGAAGACTTAGAAAAAATACAACAATACCAAGGTGATAGAACTTATATGTATGGATACGGTAATGGTCCTTGGGAACAAAACACTATCCCGTTATTGTATTTTGAATATAAAACGTATAGTGATCAAGTTTTTAAAATAAAAGAAACTGAATTTGGGTTACAAAAAGCAATTTCTAAAGACAGTGGGTTTAATCCTCCTCCAAGCGAAAATTTTGAAGCTGTAGGTAGAACTATAGAAACATTATATAGAGGAGTAAAAGTATTAGGTAGTGATATGTTATTAAGTTGGGAAATGTGTCCTAACATGACAAGACCTATGGCAGATACTACAAAAGTAGAAATGAACTACGCAATATGTGCGCCTCGTATTTATAAAGGTCGTATTGATTCTACAGTTAGTAGGATAACAGGTTTTGCGGATATGATCCAAATAACTCATTTAAAGTTACAACAAGTTATAGCTAGAATGGTGCCAGATGGTGTGTTCTTAGATATGGACGGTTTAGCTGAAGTTGATTTAGGTAATGGAACAAACTATAATCCAGCAGAAGCATTAAACATGTATTTCCAAACTGGTTCTGTTGTGGGTAGATCACTTACTCAAGATGGTGAATTAAATAGAGGTAAAGTACCTGTTCAAGAATTAGCAACTGGTTCAGGTCAAGCTAAAATTCAAAGTTTAATATCTACATATAATTATTATTTACAAATGATAAGAGATGTGACAGGATTAAACGAGGCAAGAGACGGTAGTGTTCCTGATAGAGATACATTAGTAGGTTTACAAAAAATGGCTGCACAAGCTTCAAACATAGCTACTAAACATATTAATAATGCTAGTTTGTTTTTAACCCTAAGAATATGTGAAAATATTTCTAAAAAAGTAGGAGATATGCTAGCATTTCCTTTAACTAGAAACGCTTTAAAACAAAGTATTACTTCTTTTAATTCAATGACACTAGAAGAAGTAGATAAATTAAATCTACATGATTTTGGAATATTTTTAGACTTAGAACCAGATGAAGAAGAAAAAGCTCAACTAGAACAAAATATTCAAATAGCTTTATCCAGTGGAGGAATTGATTTAGAAGATGCAATTGATATACGACAAATACGTAATTTAAAATTAGCTAATCAAATGTTAAAACAAAAACGTAAACGTAAATTAAATAGAGAAAGACAAATGCAAGCTGAACAAGCTCAACAACAATCTCAATTAAATACTCAAGCTAATCAAGCTGCCGCAGAATCAGAGGTTCAAAAACAACAAGCTTTAACTTCTGAAAAAGTAAATTTTGAAGAAGCTAAATCACAATTTGAATTACAACGTATGCAAACTGAAGCAGATATTAAACGTCAATTAATGGCTGAAGAATTTAATTATCAACTACAGTTAGAGCAAATGAAGATGAAAAGAGAAACACAAAAAGAAACTGAAATAGAAGATCGTAAAGATAAAAGAACAAGAATAGCTGGATCACAACAAAGTGAAATGATAAGTCAAAGAAAAAACAATAGTTTACCATTAGATTTTGAAGCTCAAGGTGTTGTTAATGAAATAAAAAATACCTCAGAGTATTAAATCCAGTAGTATTAATTATTTAATTATATTATATTATGTCACAAAAAAAAGCGGCCGTAGAGGTCAAACAAGAGGGTGAGTTTACTTTAAAAGGTAAAAGCAAACCTAAAAGAAAGGCGAAAGATTTAGGTAAAACTGATAACACGCCGGTAAAAATGGAGATAAAAAAACCTGTAGAGGAAAAAATAGAAACTCCTAAAATTGATTTAACTAAAAAAGAAGACAATGCCATTCAAGAGCGAAAAACAGAGGAAATACCTATGGGCGACAAACCCGAAGTTAGCAGAGAAGTGGACAAAGAAGTACGGGTCAGCGATACAAATGATAAAGAAGAATCTCCGATCCAAGTAATTGAAGAAGTTACAGAAGAAGTTAAACAACCAAAAGAAAAACCTCAATTAATTAAAACACCTGAACTTCCAGAAAATGTAGAAAAATTAGTTACATTTATGAAAGAAACTGGTGGAACTGTTGAGGATTATGTAGAATTAAATAGAGATTATTCAAAACTTAATAATGATCAAATTTTACATGAATATTTAAGAAAAAATAAACCTCATTTAGATTCAGAAGATATTAGTCTTATTATGGAAGATTATCAATTTGATGAAGAATTAGATGAGCAAAAAGATATACGTAGAAAAAAACTAGCTTATAAAGAAGCTGTTGCTAATGCCAAAAAGGATTTAGAAAATCAAAAAACTAAATACTATGCTGAAATTAAAAATAGGCCAGGAGTAACTCAAGAGCAACAAAAAGCTGTAGATTTTTTCAATCGTTATAATAAACAGCAAGAAGAAATAAAGCTGTCACAGGAAGATTTTAAAAATCGTACTAATCAAATATTAAACAACGATTTCGAAGGTTTCGAATACAACGTTGGTGATAAAAGATTTAGATACAAAGTAAAAGATCCTGTAGCAATAGCCGAAAACCAGTCTGATATTAACAACTTTGTAGGTAGATTTTTAGACAAAGAAGGTAAAATAACAGATACTGCCGGTTATCATAAAGCTTTATATGCTGCGATGAATACTGATAAACTAGCCTCTCATTTTTATGAGCAAGGCAAAGCGGATGGTGTTAAAGACATTGTTCAACAATCTAAAAATCCAAGTACTGATGCGCCAAGGCAAGTTGCCAGCGGGGATGTTTATGTAGGCGGGTTTAAAGTAAAAGCTATTAGTGGAGCAGATTCCTCAAAACTAAAAATCAAAAAACGAACATTTAATAATTAAAATTTAAAATTATGGCTTTAAATCCCCAGTTTGGCTCGATAATACCTAGTCAAACTCAAGAAGTCCTACAAACTAACTATTTACAGTGGACAGATCCTGCTGCTGCTGATTTCCAATCTTTTGCGAATCAGTATTTACCGGAGATCTATGAAGCTGAAGTTGAAAGATATGGTAATAGAACCTTATCTGGATTCTTAAGAATGGTTGGAGCAGAACTTCCAATGACAAGTGACCAAGTAATCTGGTCCGAACAAAATAGATTACATATCGCGTATGATGGCTGTACATTTGTAAGTGCTACAGGTGTCATTACACTTAATCCAGGTGCGGTTGCAGGAGTAAATAATGTTATTTCTGTAAACTCTACTGTAGTAATAATGGACGACTTTGGTAACGAAGTAAAAGCTCTTGTTACTGCTTCTATTCCTGGTGCTGGTGCTGGTGCGACTATTACTGTAGCTCCTTATACATCTGCAACTTTAGCTGCAGCTGGATTAGTTGGTGTTGTAAAAGTATTCGTATATGGTTCTGAGTACAGAAAAGGATCTGTTACTCCTAACTACGATGCTGCTACTGCTCCTGACGGATACATTAGTGTTGACCCAGCGTTTACTCAATTTTCTAACTTACCTGTAATCATCAGAAACAAATACGTAGTAAATGGTTCTGATACAGCACAGATTGGTTGGGTTGAAGTTTCAACTGAAGATGGAACTGGAGGATACTTATGGTATTTGAAAGCTGAATCTGAAACTAGATTAAGATTTGAAGATTATTTAGAAATGATGTGTGTAGAAGGTGAATTAGTAGATACAGCTGTGTCTCCTATCGCTGGTTTAAAAGGAACTCAAGGTTTATTTGCCGCTATTGAAGATAGAGGTAATGTACAAGTTGGGTTTGCTGCAGCTACAGGTATCAGTGATTTCGATGATATTCTTAGAAACTTAGATACTCAGGGTGCGATTGAAGAGAACATGTTATTCTTAGACAGACAAACTGCTCTTGATTTTGATGATATGCTTGCTGCAATTTCATCAGGAGCTCAAGGTGGTACTGCTTTTGGTTTATTTGAAAACTCAGAAGAAATGGCGTTAAACTTAGGTTTTAGCGGTTTTAGAAGAGGTTCATATGACTTTTACAAAACAGATTGGAAATACTTAAACGATGCTTCTACAAGAGGCGCGCAAGTTGGACC
>WLWF01001355.1_pt1 | contig 20335 bp, 44 predicted proteins | sample 6718331 | NCBI WGS metagenome assembly WLWF01 (sample SAMN12718692, study PRJNA515312) | sponge metagenome | isolation source: marine sponge | host: Mycale hentscheli | place: New Zealand: South Island, Marlborough, Capsize Point | collected 2003-05-01
TGTGAATAGCGTGCAGTTGAAACTAACTGGGTTGGTCGATGGTTCCGAAGTCAGGGTATTTAGGGGCGGTACTCAAATTGAAATCGCAGGGGACGAGGATGTGCAAGGTGGGCAGTTCATCACGGGCGTTGACGCAGCACAAAACCCAACAGTAGACATTGCAGTTATCGCTTTGAATTATCAGAATATTTTTCTGAAAGGTATTGAGATGGTGGGTAACAGAGAGATTCCTATCCAGCAGATCTTTGACCGACAATATGAAAACGACCCCCTACTCTTCCCATAGAAAGTGGTATAATAGGAGACACTATGAAGATACAAGGCATCGGTGGAACAGTAATAGAAAGAATGGCACCAGAGATTACGTTCGATGGTCCCAATAAGATCATCACCATTGGGCATACAGGTGATCCTACTGTTGTAACTGCCGTCGAACTCTACTCTGCTTGGAAGCGTTGGGTGCTTGAGGGTAACGCACAATTCATTCCTGCCTTTGCAGAGTCTATTGGTGGTAACGAGATTGGTGGCGGCATCAAGTTAGGTTACTATTGCTTTGTTAACAACCTTGATGGTTGGCTTATCACAGCACTAAACGAAGACTACACCGTGTTTATCCTTGGCGAACTTTATTCTACTGATGCAAATAAGACTATGTTTACTCCTACCGTTGGTCATACCGTTAACGTTATTCTACAGCGTAACGTGGGTGCTCTCGTTGTGCCTACAGAGGTTCTTGCTTCTGGTGACAGCATTGAGGATACCGCCAAGGCAACGGCACAGGCAGTTTGGGAGGAGAAACTTGTGGATCATAATACACAGGGAACTTATGGAGAGGAACTAAAACCAGAAAACATCTCTGCACAGGTTTGGCTTGACGCACCACCTATTCCTACCCCAGAAGAGATTGTGGTTGAGTTGGACGCACCAACCAAGGAAGAGATCAGCGATCAGGTCTGGCAAGATGCACCACCTATTCCTACCGCAGAAGAGATTTCCGATCAGGTGTGGGAGGACGCTCCACCTATCGAAGCAGACGCACCATCCGTGGAGGATATCGTAGCAGGTGTATGGGATGAAGAAATGACCACACACGATAAACCAAATAGTTTTGGAAAACGTCTACGAGATATCTTCCCAACGCTGTGGGGCATCAAATAATTCAAGAAAATTTATTGACAAAAGAATACAACTACTGGTATAATAGATACAACTACTACAGATAGGATTAGCAATGCAGATTTTCGTGCCGTTCCAAGACACAACGGCAATCGCAAAGTCGCTAGACAACAAACGACTAAATAAACAACTACTAGAGGGTAGGCAACTACTCAACATCAACGCCTCTGGGCGTGAGAAGGTTGCGTGGCGTAATCATCCAGCATGTAAGATGGTGCGTGGATACGAAGGTTGGTTCTTTGACTATCTTAATGAGATTAAGAAAGAATGCACCAAGCGTAAGATCGAAACCACTAACAACTGGAATGCTATCAAAGAGATTAAGAAGAATGCTAACGTGTGGAATGATGGGTTTGAACCTATGTGGTGGGGCGATATGCGTGTCCACGATTCACACAAGGCAAACCTCTACCGCAAAGATCCCATTCACTACTACGAATTTCGTGATGTGAAGAACAATCCTTGCTGTTCTCGTTGCCTCTACTACTGGCCCGTAGACACACATGCTCCTGACTACAATGAGCAGTATCAGTTAGGCAGGTTGCTAAATGCAAGTTGATGTTCTTGACCACGGATATGTAAGACTAGTTAATAGTATGGGTAGCGAGGTTGACATTGCCAATGCCGCAAGGGTATCGTATGACAAAGAGATTGTCAATCTAGAGGAAAAGGATAAGAAACTAATCAAGTATCTTGTCACTCATTACCACGACAGCACCCTACGCCATAACGTAATGACCTTTGAGATCTATGCACCTCTTATGGTTGCCCGTCAATGGTGGAAGCACCATGTAGGATCTACTCATGTGGAAGATCAGAACGGTTGGAATGAATCCTCCCGCAGATATATCACAGAGGAACCTGTGTTCTATGTTCCCACATGGGAAGAGTGGCGAGAGAAGCCAGAGAACAACAAGCAGGGAAGCGGTAGGGCAGTAGATAAAGAAACAGGTGTTATCGCTAACCACTTGATGAAGAAGCATGTTGCGAAGAGCATGGAGTTGTACGAAGAGGCAATGGCACGAGGCATCGCACCAGAGCAGGCACGCCTGTTCCTACCCGCCTATGCTATGTATGTGCGTTGGCGTTGGACAGCATCTCTGAATTCTATTTTAAACTTTCTTTCTCTACGGCAAGGAAAAACGGCACAGGACGAAATAACCCTGTATGCTAATGCTGTGGCGATGTTCATAGAAGGACAATACCCAACCGTGATGGAGGCGTGGAATGCTAGATGACTTGAATGATGTAGAGGATGAAGAATTCCCTATCATTGAAACTGCTATTGTTGATTGGAAGCAAAACAAATGGTCTTCTTGGCAACCTCACCTTGCTTGTGTAAATTGTCAGATAAGAATTGACACTCTTAGATCAAGAAAATTTTCTAGTTGCTGTGGAGGCAACAATACACCGCATTTTTACACGACTAATGGAAGACAATGGAAACAGCACATGGAAATGCATTACAAGTATGGACATGCTGTTGCAGAAGAGGACTGGAATTTAACGCTATGAACTACAATTTTAATGAAGATCCATTTGAAATCAATACAATTTTATTGGAGCACCCTGCCTACATTAAAGGATACAACGATGCATTGAGAGATGCTATCGAAAATGCAACGGCGGGGCAACCCTCTCAAATAATTTCAATGCTAGAAGGGATGTTTAAAGATGCCTAAATATGTTTATCAATGCGGAGATTGTCGTTCTCAACGAGAACTAACACACAGCATCCATGAAGATCCAATCATTGAATGTTACATGTGTGATGATAATTTTATGTATCGTGTTGTACAGACAGCAGGCGTAGCGTTCAACGGTAGCGGATTCTATTCAAACGATTCTAAGGACAAGTAAATGAGCATAGTAGATTACCTCAAGACCCGCCTAAAAAGGTCTGAGAATGCTTCACAGGGGTTCTCATGGGGTAGATGCTACTGTCTTAGCGATCACAAGATGCCACGGCAGATCATAAATAACGATGGTATACTTGTATGTATGACCTGTAACACATTCATAGCAGGTGGTTATCCACATGAATGAGATCCAGACATGTGAGGGTTGTGGACAACAATTCTACGGGTTTGGAAAGGTTATTAAATTTTGTGAGAGGTGTCGTTAAAATGAACCATTGTGGCAATTGTCTCATTGAAATTGATGAAGAAGCATTGTTTTGTAGCGTTGAATGTGCAAATTTATGGTATGAAAGTTTGGAGGAAAGCAATTATGACTATGGAGAGTAGCAAAAATATGCTTCCATATTTCGATGTGTGTGGAAGTTGCGAGGGTTATTTTGCAAAGCACACCTCAACTATTGAAATATGCTCTATGTGTTTCGATAAAATTTCAATGCACCTATGGGGTATGGATGGGCCAACGGAATGATTAATAGTTGGTTAGATTATTTTATTACAATAGTTTTAATTTTAAGTGTGTGGAGTTTTGCATATAAATTTTTTGAAGGTAGAAGTAAATGAAACTCAAAGAAATTTTTTGGGATTCAAAACTCAGCAAAATTTTTCAGGATCAAAAAAATTTTTTGGAACCTTACGCAGTAAATTTTTACAAAAATTTCATATTAGGAGTTGATTCCGTTGGCAAAATCCTCTGGAAAGAAGAAGGTCAACAAGAATTCACAGAAGGAGGGATACGCATACAAGAAAACCGCCCCAAAAGCGGGGGCAGAGAAGAAACCTAAACAACACAAGACAATAGAACAAAGAGTAGGAGACTACGAAGAACTACCTGTAATAGTTCACTTTGAAATCTAATCCCGTGTAACTCAATCGGCAGAGTGTTTCGCTGTTAACGAAAATGTTGGAGGTTCGATTCCTTCCACGGGAGCATGGACGATGCAACAAGATTACTATTTGGTATTCTATTTATTATGTTGGCAATCTATTTTGCCAACCTGTATTGGTAATATCATTCGTGCCCCCATTTTTGCGGGGGTAGAGAACGCATACAGCATTATCCCTAGAGTAAACATAACATAATAAAGGTCTTAGAAGGTCTTACAGGGTCTTATTTACACCTTTTTGACCCACTTTCCTCCACAAAAGAAGATACTGAGTTATTACGATATGTGATGGATTCTATTTGTGATATATCTATTTGGGTGATAGAAAATAATAATAAATAAACAAATGTCTATCATATAATTGAATAAACAGGGCAAAAATGAACAAAAATAACAAATAATCAGAAATAATCAGCAAAAAATAGTATCTATTGGACCTTTACACCCTGGATTATGAGTAATAGCGGCATTTATTGCCAATTCTAGTCTTTCCTTAGGAGAAATAGGGGAATTCAGAGTAGTATGTAATGATCCTAATGCTATTGGACCTCCTGATCCTATAGCAGTATAGGTAAATGGGCAACAAAAGTAATCAGATGTGTCTATTTCCCATAGTGTTCCTTTGTATCCTATCAATAAGGATGCTTCTTCTTCATCTTTACCCCCGATTTTCTCACGGGCAGTCTTAAACTCCTCAACAAAATCATTTCTTAGGAAACGCTCTGCGTTTTTAGGATGCCTCGTCCAACATTCCAAATGTTTTACTATTTGCCCCAAACCCCCAGAACCCGCATATCCAATAATAAAATCCCCGACTTTACAAATTTTCGGGGTAGTCATAGATAAAATACTATCCCCATCACTAGCACCTCTATCTCCACTAAGATAAACATTACCTTCTGATGCGATACCCGCAATAACCGTCATAGGAAATCCTTAAAAGTTGGCAAATCCTTTTTCGTAATCTTTTCTATAAAAGTTGGCAACTCGCCATTCGTAATATTTTTTGTATAAGTTGGCACATGCCCATTCGTAATCTTTTTCCCAAATATTTTTCTGTTCCCTTTGTTATGAAATGTCCGATTTGGGTATTTTTCCATACCCTTATTATACCAGATCAAAAGGGACAAAGCAACACATTTAGTAGATTTGGGAAACGGACTCGATGGAGTCCCGCAGGTGGGGGGCCGAAGCCCCCACACCATTTTGGTTTTACTTGAGACCAACGAGGGAACGGGTCACCTTGCGAAGGCGATTCTTCTCCACGTTAGTAGCGGGATCGAAACCCGAAGCGGCAACGAGGGCACCCTCATAAGAACCGTTACGGGATTGACGGTGCCAATCCAAACGCTCAGTCATAGCGTTAAGGGCAGTCCACGCAGTCTTTTCGGGCGTGGTCTCGCTTGCCCAAATATCCTTGAGAGAATCAATCTTGTTCTCCCAACGGGTAACGCTTGCCAATTCACCACCGACAGGATTCTTGGGAACGTCGGGACGCTCATAGGCGTTGGTGACGATCTCATGGAATTTCTTGTCATTGACAGAGATGGCGGTTAGTTCCTTCATCTCATTCTCGAAAGCGTCAAGGTAGGTGTGAGCGATACCAAGTGCCTCTCGTGCCTCCTGAACACGACCCTCTGTGGTTTGGGTGTGACGGATACGGAAAGATTGCTTGATCTTGCGACCACCCGCACCGATAGCGAATGTCAGAGTGTTGTTACACACGACACGAATCGGGGTAACGCTTGCCTGAATGGGGTGTGACCCATCGTGAGATGAAGAAACCAGAAGGTAGTTATCCGTGGTCTCACCGTTCACAGTAATTTCACGGTTGAGAGACAACGCACCGAAAACAACGGTGCCACTTTTGATTGACCCTGCGGTTTCCCAAGTGCCACCACCGTCAAGAATGTTGTCACCAAACGAGAACAATTCCTCGTTTTGGAAAACACGGTAGCGAGAGCCAACGACACCTAGAACGTCTGCCTCACCATCGAAGGGGTTAGTGCGAACGTTGGCGAAGAAATCTCCACCGTGGTAGCGACCAGGAAGCGTGACAGGTTCCTGACGCACATTCCAATTTGACAAATGTGCGAGGTCCAACATCTCGCTAGTGGAAACCGCCTCATCAAACACGGTACCAAGACCATGCCAAGCGGGCTGACGGAGGGAGGCAAACGATGCCATATCCTCGTATTGTTCTAACATGTGACCCATTTTTTATCTCCTATCTGTGGATCGTTTTTTATCTTATGTGTCTATTATACACGGGGGGTCTGACAAAAGCAAGCCAAAATAGATTATTATTGGTAACGATTTGGTAACGCTGCCTGTGGATAACCTGTGGAAAAGCGGGAGTCCCGCAAGGGGGCGGGAGGTGGCAGGGAAACGAAAGGAAAAACCTGCCACCCCCCAAGTGGGGAGCACTAGGGTAAGAAAGGGATAAGAACCCCCGTGCTACTACCCACGTTCATGTGATTCGTTTTCTTTTTCTATTTCTTCCAAACGAATACCGATTGTTTCTAGTTTCATTTTGATCTTCATGTATTCGTGGTAATCCAAACCTCGCTTCTTCCATTCCTTGTGTAAGCGGGTGCGTTCGTGATAAGGAACACGATCAACACCACCAGGACTACCCTCAGGATCGTCGTCCTGACGCATAACAATAAAACCAATAACGCAGGTTATCAAACCAATAATAAGTAGGAGCGTCACGATGACCACTCCACGCCATCATCGGTGGAAAAACCAAAGGAATAGTCAAGCGGTGTTTCTGTCTCGTCTATGCCCTCCTCCTCAACATAACCATCTAAATAGTTATTTAGGTGATCGTCAAGTGCGTTGGTGAACTGTTCATCGGTGAGGTCATCGGCAAGGTCAAAGGTCTCTAAGAAAGTGCCGTTGGGACCTCCGTGGATCGTTATGTCGAAATAAACCTTAGTCATCGTTTTCTCCTTTCGTGTCTATTATACCAGACGGAGGGGGCTTTCGTCAAGCCCCACTCCTGCTAGTCTTCGTCTTCTTCTTGCTCATTTACGGCGACAATACTCATGTGGTCCCAACCTTCTCCACCTTGGTTCCAAACCACCATGATTTCCTGCTCAAATTCCATCAAGGCATTCTCCTCTGCCCGATCTGGGGAATCTGCCTCCACCTCAATGACGGCACAGTAATGCCCTTCTACCTCAACTGAATACATTCCCATTTTATCTTTCCTTTCTACCAGGAAGCCTGGTATTCGATATCTGTCCAGGCGTTATCAAATACGCCATTCTTTTCTAACCTGTTTATTGTTTCTACGGTGTAGTGTAGGTCTTGAAAGTACCACTCGTCATATTCCTGACTACCGAAAAAGAAACCTGCCTTTGGAGCAAGACCAACCTCTACGGCAACATCGGGAACATCGGAATAGTTAGAATTAACAACCTTTGTACATGCCTCACGCAGGTCACGGAGGTTCTGCGGTGAGACATAAGATTTCTGACACTCGTCCCTGTCGTCTTGTACATTCTGCACGAACCAATTGTGGATCGCATTTGCTTTACGCCAGTAAGCGATGGGGTAGGAGATAGTCATGCCTTGATAACCAGCACCATCTACCCAACCTTCACGACGGTCTGCCAATTGAATAAACAATTCATTTTGTTGGGGGGTATCGGGGAGCATACCATTCTCGTTCCTCTTCGTGCGACTAACATACTCGTTAGCAGTCAAATACATATCCAGTCCCATTACTTTTCCTTTCTTCGTTGTTATTACTATTATACTACAGGGGTCTGACACTCAACAATTTTAGTTACTTGAAGAAATGTAATAATATCTTCCGCAACCTCACGAGCCTCATTTTCAGAGACAGCATAAACCCCAAATTCAATGGAGGGGATATCTGTGTAAATCATGTATTCTTTCATGCTGAAAACACTCCCATCGGTTCTATCTTGATTTCCTGTGCGTCAGAGAACAACCACATCGGAAGACCTTCTTCTTGTAGGCGTTGCTCAATAAGGCGAAAAGCGGTATCCTCATCTTCGGCATGGAAACAAAAGTAAACTGAAAAATACTCATGCACCAGCCAGATATCATAATCGGTCGTCATATCTATCCTTTCTCTTACCCTTATTATACAAGATCGCAGGGGGAATGTCAAGTAACGATTTGATAACGGCGGGAGTCCCGCACTTGGGAGGGGCCACAGAACGTGACCCCCCACCAAGAGATTTATGCGGAAGCCTTCGCACGCACTCCACGGGGGAGGGTAGAGAACAATGTCTCGCCACCCTGAACAGTTAGTTCTACAACCTTACGACCATTGTGAGCGTAGATGCCCTCAACGATTCCGTTGATACCGCTGTTTGATGTGGTGTAGAAATCACCAACCTTTACACTTGCCATTTTATTTCTCCTATTCCGACCAGCCACTCTGACTGATACACCTATTATACCCTTATTCCTCTGTTTTGTCAATAGATTGTGCGGGGAAATTTTCTAACAATTGTTCGACATTCTTTACTTTATCTAAAATATGACTATTACGCAAGTATGTCAATACTCTTATTAGATAGTCTAGTTCTTCTATGCCACCATCTATCTCTGCCCCGACTAATTGGACACCAAGATCGTCAATGTCATTTTGAGAGAACCATTCATCTAATTCTTGTCCACGCATTTCGGCACGCACATCAAAGAATTCTGATAGTTCCTCTATGTCGATGTAGTATTTGCTTCCTAGTTTTCTAATACTAGGTTGCCATTCGTTATCCTTATTCCTTCGCATCAGTAACCTCTGGCATAAACCGATGTGACGCAACGTCCTTTTCCGCTTGTTCATAGGCAATTTCCCACGCCCAACCTTGGTCCTGTTGTGACTGAATGGTGTTGAGAAAGCGTTGGGCAGGAGCCTCAACCTCGTATCCGTGTGCCTCAAGAACGAACGTCGGTGCCTTTGTCTCAAACATGTAGAGGTTATCAAAACCTAGTTCTTTTACAAAGTAGTGACCAACAACGCAAGCGGGTGTTTCGTCCTCTTTCACATAACGACAGGTGTTATCGTCGTCAAGGTGATACTCACATTCAGAATAATCATAGTATTCTTCTAGTCCCTCCCTGTCGGGGTCGTCCTCGTCCTCAAATTCCAAACACCCACAACGCTCATCTTCTCCGCATTCTGCCTGTTGGGGGTAGATAAACTGAGGATCAGACTGAACAATAGGACGCAGACCCGCCATAACATCTTCTAGTTTTAGAACCTTCTTTTCTTCCATTTCTACTTTCCTTTCTGTTGCCATTTGTTTATATTATACCCTAATTCCCCATCGTTGTCAAATCCATCTGACAGCAGATCTTTTACAGAGGAATTTTTTGGGGTGGATAAAGCCTCAAAGAAAATTTCTAGAATATCTACTTCCTCTCCCAGGCGAATACTCAACTGATTTTTAGTAGTCATTTTCATCACTCCCATCAGTAACTACACGAAAATTTTCCCCATTAGAGGTTATCCAAGATAAATTTCCTTCACGCCAGGTGATAGTGGTCGGGTGCTCAAAATGAACACCAACCACATAAAGGGAGGATTCTCCACCATATTCCTTGGGGACAAAACCAATAAGACCAGCGTCCACACCCAATTCTGCCTTGTCTCGCCACTCACCACGCCAACCATTCATCTGTTGGTAAGGATAGACACCATCACCCCATGCCGTGCGAAAACCAACGGCAGTCAGATCAGTCCCAGGAATATTCCCAATTAGATTATCTTCCTCACGGTAGTTACATGCTTCCAACCAAGGAATCCAATCTTCGTCCTTGATGGTGTAACATGGATCTGATAACCAATAGTGACCAGGTTCCAAAGTAACCTGAACCTCTACTTCTGTCTTACGCATGTTCTTCTACTTTCTGTGGTTCCAATTTGATACTCTCGTCAATGATTTCATAACTAATCTTACTTAGTTTATCTTCGTTCTTGAGAAAATGATGACGGCAGAAATACAATTCCCCCTCCAACATCTTTACAAGGTAGTACGCCTGTGATCCACAAGCGTCACAACGATCCCTTGCGTCCATTACCCATTCGGGTTCGTTGGTTTCATCAACAGGTTCCGTGTAAGACGGGTGATTCTTCATCGCTTCGTCACGCTCAGACATAAGAACGAACCTTCCTATTCATTATCATTTTCCAATAGTCTCCGTAGTATTTACCCTCGGCATACTTTTGGAATGCCTTGCAACCTTGGCAAAAGTAATCTAATTCAGTCATCGGATCGTGAATAGAATTGCAGTCGTCAAGGTGATCGTCTGGTTGTCCCCACCACTTGTCTAGTTCGATGTGAATGTCAAACATCGCCTGATAAGGTTCCTGAGGAAATAGAATAACGTCCTCACCCTTTTCCTTACGATGTTGAGCAATCCAATCGCCCATGTCCTCATCTTCGACGGTAGCGATGTAAGTGTGCGTATTATTGGTGTAGATCTCCCAATAGAACATACCACCATCAACCTGATATGCGAGCAACATATTACTCCCAACCCTTCTTGTGCTTTGTCTTGCGTGTGTATGCTTTCTTGTTGCGGTGCTTTGCAGACGCATTGGAGCGTCGCAATTCCTGAATGCGGAGGATATCCTCTCTCGTCTTTGTCCTTTGCTTTATCATAATCCTATTATATCTTACCTCGTAATGATTTGTCAAGCAGGCAGAAGGTGATTTCCATCACATTCTTAATGCTTTCTTAATCCTTTTCCTCTCTGTCCCACGGTGACGGTTCTATCCCTTTTGTCCGTTTTACCTTATTTGGATCGCCACCGCCCCATTTGTTCCAATATGCGAATTTCATCGCTTCCCGTTGTTCTGGTGTTCGTTTCTTTCCCATACCCCAATTATATCCTATCGGTCTGACAATTGCAAATCGAATTGATGTGAGATAGGTCACACGGGAGTCCCGCACCTCACACTTTACCCGATGACCTGCCACCTACTTTTAGAAATTCATTACTTATCGAAACAATCTGAAAACCTTGCTTCGGAACAAGCGTCAAAGAATAATCTTGCAAACGTTCACGCTTCCACATCACAACGCAATCATCGGCAGAACAATGAGAATAAATCTCTTGACGTTCTTGTGAAAGATCAGCACCACAGAAACGGCACACTAAACTAAACCTTTTTTCATCAGATCAAATTCGATATCAAGTGCCGCTTCTTCCCACGTTTCCTCAACAAGGACAACCATAGGCTCATCAGCGTCTACATACATAGCGTCACACCATGAGATGTAGGGGAAGGAAAAGTAGATCTTACCATTGTGGTCGGCAAGACGATCACGCCACATGGTAACCTCGTTATTGCCGACACGGGTAAGAAATTCATCGGGACATGCGTCGGCACGCATTTCCTCAATGCGGTAGATACCGTCAATCATCAGATACCTACCTCTCGCATTAGATCCTCAACATGGCAGATGGTTTCCACATCAACCACATCGCCCTGAAATTCCTCAGGGATATCGTCCACGGGATCACCCGCAGATAGAATAACGGTGTCATCACCGTTGGTGAATTTTACTCTGTAGTAGAACATATTTTGTTCTCCTTTCTTACCTTTATTATACATCAGGGGTATGACAATAGCAAATTGAGAAACGGGCAAATCGGACATTTTGAATGTGATCTTCGCCACATTGCGGGACTCTCGCCTAGTCGTAGTAGGCGAGCATTGCCTCCGCATAGTAGGATTCCACATCGTAGGGATCAGCATCGAACCCTGCCTCGTGGTCAACAAGGGCAGCAAATTCCTCCTCCTCCTCTGCGAGGTAGTCCTCGTCACCCCACATCTCAAAATCGTCCTCGTCCGTGAAGAAAACGCCCTCGTCCATTTTGGTTCCTTTCGTCGTTGGTAGTTATATTATACATAAACTAGGTATGTTTGTCAAGTATACAGATGTGGTGTTGGTCACATTGCGGGAGTCCCGCTAGGGGCGAGGTTATCCCTCGCTCCCTAACAGGTTGTGGTCATCGTCGTACACAAACACCTTTACAGGGTCAGGACCAACCTTCTCAAAACCATCTTTGTTATCTTCCCAAGCGTGAGCAAGAATAGTCTCAACGTCCCAGTCGGACGGCATATGAGAAACAACATCGCTACCATCAGGGTAGTAAGCAACATAATACATATTATTTATACTCCTATCAGCGTTGCCTCGTGACCACAGGCACTACAGAAAGTAACACCCGCAACCTCTTTCAGTTCTTTTTTACAACAGTTAGTAAGCGGAACATCGGACACATCTTCGTTTATCCACTTTGCGTTTTGTTTGGTCGCACCCTCACCACCAGAGATGTAGTCACGCCACAGGTCTGACTGACCCTTCTTGTAACCACGGGCAGTCGGTTCGTCTGCCGTTACAACGTCGGTAGCGGAACGGTAGTTAGAGTAAATAGTTTTGTAAGTAGGGTTATTCAGCCAAGGTGCCTTCTTGGAACTATCCTTGACCTCGTGTGTTTGGAGACCCTTCTCTTGAGCGACCTCAGTCAGAGTAAGACCATCGGCAGTTACCCACAGGTCAGTTACCTTGTAGGTCTCAGGCATTCCTGCGTCCTCGTTCTCAAAGACACGGCGGGTAGCGGTGTAGAGAGTAAGAGGGTTAGGTTGGAAAGTAGTCTTACCTTTTGTCTTGTTAGAGATAACAAAGGTTACCTCAGGATAGACAGCGTGCGTTAGGGTGTCTCCGACACTAAGGTCAAAAGCGTCAAAAGACAGGGTGTTTGGGACGGTGTGGTAGTGGGCCACGGTTTTACCTCTTTCGTTTCGTTTGTTGGTTATATTATACCAAAGGTGGGAACCCTAGTCAAGCCAGAAGGGGTGTTTTTTGATAACGTTTTGGTAACAAGGTTATCCACAGGTTATCCACAGGTTAGACCTTGTAGTCCTCCCAATAACCTAGTTTAGTTATTCCACGACGGGAGTAACCGTCCTTCGTGTCTTTGTAATCCCAGAAGAAATCTTCCACGATCTCGCTATCTGTGAGATCGCCCTCAATCTCCATGACCTCAATCCTGTAAGGGCGGGAATAAAAGGATTTTGCGTCAGCGATTACATCTTCGGGAGAGTAATCACCTCCATAAAATTCCGTCTGTCCAATGCGATTATTATCAGAAAGATAAACAATATAGTTACGCATTTACATCACCTCTTCCAACGTCATGTAAGCGACGTAACGCTTTCCAATCAAATTCTTGTGCGATGTGCCTTGGGTAAGGGCATCCCACAACGCATCAAATCCATCATCGTCATCTGGAAAATCATCCAAATCAGTTTCGGCAAGAAAGAGATCAAACAAAGAGGCACCTTTATGGAATCGAAAATTATCAAAAATCTTCTCTGCCTCTCCCTCCAAGACACCGTTGGATGTGCCGAATTCATTTATTTCTGCGAATGCGAATCTCATTATTCTCCTAATCGTTTCGTTTGTTGGGTATAATTATACCAGGGTTGGGCACCCTCGTCAAGCCAGAAAGGGGATTTTTTGGTAACGATTTCATAACATAGTTATCCACAGGTTATCCACAGGCGGGAGTCCCGCACGAGGGGTAGGAATCGAACCTACCAAGGATGGTTTTGGAGACCTTCCCGTACCCAGTACCCCTCGCCTAGTCTCTAACAATAGTTAGTTTCTCAAAATCAACAAGACCGTGCCTCACTTTGAGAAAACGTTCTTTGTAGTAACGATCACGATAGTCAAAAGCCATGTCATCATGTGCAAAGACCCAATAGATATCTGCCCATGCATCTTCAAAACCTGTAGGGTCTGCGTTCATTTTCCATTCCTCACTAGTAGGTATTGTTCGACGGCACCGATGCAGATAAGCAACACTACCCATGCGGAGATAAGATTATCCAACATTAGAATAGATCCATATCTTCTAGGTACAGTTCGATCTGTTCCCCGTCAAGATGATCGGGTACTTCGACAACTACACAATCCTCAACGGGCATATAGGTACCCGTTCCTGCGTGATACCACACTTTACTCATTTAGAAATACTCCCTAACTACTTTAGCGTTGCGGAGAGAACGCTTGTTGATGTATTCCCACGCAAGGTGTGCTTGCGGGAAGCGAACAATGTGAACGTACTCATCATTCATAGCGTCATATTGACGCACGGCGAACCAAGTATCAAAGTATGTTTGCATTACAGGGTTTCCTTTCGGATATCGTTATGCATTCCGCAAAGACGGGGACTACGGGGAATAGCACCGCCGTAGTATTCTGCATAGCAGACCTGGCAGTCTTGGAAGATTGCCTCACGGTCTTGAGCGTGCATTTCGCAGAGGTAGCGTCCTCCCCACAGGTTAGTGGTAGGGGTAGCCACGCCTTCGGCACGGCAGTCGGTGCAACGACCGACACGGGTACGGTCTTTGCGACCGTGGTCAATGGTGAGAGAATCTAGCATGTTTCTCACTTTCCTTTCTTTCTTTCTTTCTTACCTTTATTATATCACGGGGGTCTGACATTCTGTGCCTTATTTGCTCTAGAGGCTCATGTGACCTTGGTCACCTTATTTGCTCTAGGAGGCTCATGCTACTTTAGAACATCTGATCCACGGGGAGAAGATCGGTACCCGTGCAACGGAAGGTGTTGTCACAGTAGTTCACCGTGGGTGCGTAGATATCTCCACACTCGGGGCAGTAGAGGTCGTCCATGTTGTAGACGATTCCATCTTCGGTGATGTGCTCCATTTTCTTGCCTTTCGTTTGTTTTCTTATTCCCTATTATACATATAGTATCGGTCCATGTCAAGCCAGAATGACCATTTTTCCAATCTTTTTTATGTGATCTACACCACATGACAAATCGGACATATCGGACAGCGGGACTCCCGCCTCAGTAATTCCAGAGTAACAATTCTTTGCGACCCTTCTGATCCTTCATGTAATCACCCGTGCTACGCATAGTGTAGGTAAGATCAAATGTAGAAGCATTCCATCCATCAAATCTATCTAGAATAGTAGAAGATGTGTTGTATGAAATCAGAATATCGGCGGTAGCGTTATTACAATTATCAGCAAACACATCATGGTCAAACCCCTTATGTGTATTGCCCTTCTTGCCATAGAGGTAGTTCTTGCCTATCTCATATGGGGGGTCTAGATACACAAACCCCTCATCCAACATATTCTCATAGGAACTGTTGGTGATTTTCCAATCGTGGAGAAAATCATATTTATCTAGTTTCTCAATACCCGCAATACTGAAATTAGATACGCTTGCTTGAGGAGAGAAGGATGATGATTCTGTTAGTCCAGAGAATGAGCATTTGTTGATGATGTAGAAATAGAATGCCTGCATGTAAGGATCGGCATTATCTAGTTCTTCTTTTGCTTTATTAAACAGTATCCTTGCCTCATCGGGGGTGTTATATTGCCCCTTAGCATACAGTAGGTCTGTCTTTAGGCGACCCCCGTTATCACGCAGGGTAACCCAGAAGTGGTACAACGGAGTATGTAGATCGTTGATATGGATGGGTAGATCAGGGTATGTCTGTGCTACCCATAGTGCTACAGACCCACCACCAATAAAGGGTTCGCTGTAGGAAGTGTAATTAGATAGATCAGGGAAGTAGGGTGCCATCTTCTTGACTGCCCTACTTTTACCACCAGGATATCTCAGGGGTGTCTTTATCATTTTACTGCCTCCCTCAAGATCTTTACCATTACCTCATCAAGGTCAAGAGTGGGATCACCCATCTCACCACGAGCAACAATGTCGAATTCCCACTTGGGCATCTTCTGGATTTTGATTGTGCTGTCTGTGGTGGTTAGGTAAGACTGCACCTGCTCAAAAGAAGAAACACCCACAACCCAATGATTGTAATTAACGCTCTTCTTCTGAATGTCACCACCAACAAAGATAAGATAATCGAATTCCTGCTCATCACGCACACCAAGGTTGTTGCCACGATGGTTGCCCACGATGATCTCCTTTGCTGTCTTTGCCTGCCACCCAGAGGCAAGGTGCTTCACCTCAAAGCGTGTGCTCTCACCATTGCGGGTAATTAGATCATGCCCCTTGGCAGAACCACCAACCCACTCCAATTGATTATCGCTGTGCTCTGCCAATGCCAATTCCACCATCAGTCCCTTGCTCATCTTCATGGCATTGTCATTAAGTGATTGGGCATTATCAACAGCACGAAACACCGCTGACCAATCAAAGCGATCAAAATCAATGTTGTGTTGCATTTGTTTCTTCCTTTTCGGTTTGCTCGTTTTCGGATGTGTGGTTCTATTATATCAAAGATCAAAGGTCTTGTCAAGTGATTGGGTGTGATCTTGCCCACAATATTATGCGGTCTATTTTATTTGACATTTGTGTGTCAGATACCACATCGTACAAATTAACAAAAATATTAACTTTCACTATTTTCAAACGGCACCTTCAAATAAGGCACCATCAAATAGGTAAGAGGAGAATCACTCACTTTGATTAGTCTAGTAAACTGTAATGATAACGATCTCATAACAACATTGTAACATATTGACTTATCCACAGAAATAATGGGGTTGTGGATAACTATTATGATATAATCTCTTTTATAAGGTTTTTAATCAGGAGGTAATAAAATGGATCTTACAAAAGAACTCAATCAAGCAGGAATATGTTGTGCTTGCACAACCTGTGTTTGTAATCCTTGTATGTGTGTAGAAGATGACTGCTGTCAACCAGGGTCATTTATTCCAAATAAGGAATATGGACTTCTTGTAGAACTGTAAGTCTTCTAGAATTATAAATTTCGGGGTATACAAACAATTTTAAGTTTCTCCTTGACTCTTTAGTCTTTTCTTGATATAATAGATGCATAACATAAGCGAGACCATTGGAGATGGTTATGAAGAATAAAGTAATAGGAAGTATTGCAGGTTTCTCCTTGATTGGGAGTTCTCTGCTATTCGCACAACCCGCACAAGCCTATATGTGTCTGAATCTCAATACATATGAATACATTGAGGTTGCAGATGTTGTTGCTTGTGCTGAACTACATAGGAATGGTTATTCCTCTACCCCCGATTATAGGCAACCTAACCCTGTTGCGACTGTTGCTCCTTCGGAGCCTGTTGTCGATGAGGGTATTAGTTCTGTTGCCGACGTAGAGGCAATTTTGGAAGATGATGCCTACGGACAAGAGGTGCTTATCGAAACACCAAGCGGCGACCGCCTAAGCGGTGAAGTTACCTCAGAAGAGAAATTTGATTTGCAAGATGCAGGCATCACAGTAGAAGCGGTACAACCTGTTTCCATTAATTACAGTTGGGGCATTGACCGCATTAACCAAGCATCGCTACCCTTGGATAATTATTATGATGGGACAGGCAAAGGGTCTGGCGTAGAGGTCTACATTATTGATACAGGTGTAGATTATAATTACACATCACAGTTTAATAACATTTCAAGCACAGGATTTGACTACATTGGTGGCGATAGGTGGAGTGATGGTCGTTGGCAGATTATCGACGGCAGACCCATGGATTGCCACGGACACGGCACACACGTTGCGGGTACCGTAGCATCTAAGGATTATGGTGTTGCACCAGACGCAACAATTATTGGTGTGCGTGTGCTATCGTGTTCTGGATCAGGATCTACCGCTGGTGTTGCGGCAGGATTTGACTGGGTAACCGAACAGAAGCGACTCAATCCCTCTACCCCTATGGTTATCAATGCCTCTTTGGGTGGATCATACTCATCTATTTTAAACAATGCCGTTCAAGATGCTGTGGATGAAGGCGTTATTGTTGTGGTGGCGGCAGGTAACTCTTCTGCACTTGCTTCTTCCTATTCCCCTGCTTCTGCAACCAACGCTATTACTGTTGGATCGTCTACTTCCTCAGATGCTATTTCTTACTTTAGCAACTATGGATCAACCGTAGACATTTTTGCACCAGGGTCATCCATTGTCTCTACCACCTATGGCGGTGGCACAGGAACAATGTCAGGCACATCTATGGCATCTCCACACGTTGCAGGCGTAGCGGCAGGATATTTGGCAGATGGCAATAGTGCATCAGGTTTTGACAGTTGGGTAAAGAGTAATGCTGTTTCAGTTGTTTCGCATTCTCGTTCATCTACTACAAACAAGTTGGTTCAATTTAATGTGGGTACAGATCCTAATCCTACCCCCACTCCTACGCCAACACCTACTCCTACCCCCACACCTACTCCCGCACCTCCCGCACCTGCACCTCCTGCACCTGCTCCCCCTGCACCCGCACCCGCACCACCTAGCGGTGGCGACAGCGGTGGTGGCGGTAGTCTCAATGAAATCACAGGACTATCAACATCCTCTGGACCCGCAGGCACACAGGTAGCACTCGCAGGTTATGGACTGTCCACTACTCGTGCGGTTTACTTCAACGGCATCTCTGCAAGGTTTGCAGTCCGTAGCGATAGTCATGTTGATGTGTGGGTTCCTTACGTTGTTCCCAGCACCTACATTATCCATGCACAACTCGCACCTAGCGTTGGTCGTGCTTCATGGTGGCCTGGGTTTGTTGTGACGGAAACACCTACATCCAACGTTCCTGCCACACCTGAAAACCCTATTACGATTCAGTCACAGGAAGATAACAAAACGGTAACGAGCACACCTCGTAGCGGTATCAGGAAAGTAGGCAAGAAGACAGTTGTAACACTTAACTTTAGTTACGATGACTACACATCTATCCGTACCTACAAGTGGCTACCCAAGAAAAAGCGGTGGAAGCAAGTACGCTACACCAATCCAAACGGCAACGGTATCCAAATGTCCTTCAAGAAGAAGGGTAAGTATCGGGTAATCGGAGTACATATTATTGATGGAACACGAGACATTCTCGTTGACTTCAAGGTCAGAAAAAAGTAAAACCATCTCCCAGCAAAAGGCACCCTTCGGGGTGCTTTTTGTTTTACAAATATGTGGTATAATAATGCTATGTCATGGGAAGAAATTAAAGATGAAAAAGAAGGATATGTAAGAGTACGCAAGTCAGAGGACCGTGCTCTAGTTGGTCGTCTCCGAAAGGCAAACGATGATGCAGAGGCAAAGGGATATATTGAACTTAAGGTTGATGACCTTGGATTTGAAGGTGGCGGTGGCCCACACACTCACAATAACTATGCACTTACAGGTCACACCCACGATGACTACCTAACAGACCTACCAGATCACTCCCACCCAGAATACGAGGGTGCAGGAGGTTCTTACGACGACACAGAACTTGTTAAGCGTATTGAAGATGACGAGGTAGTTATTGAAGATCACGAAAAGCGTATTAAAGAAGAAGAGTCTGCATCCTCAAAGAACCGACAGAAGATTGATAACCTTCAAAATTCTATCAACGATATCAACAACAATAAGTTGCCAGGAAAAGCAGACGTAGACCACACTCACGATAACCTAGGTGGCGGTGTAGACTATGACGACACAGAGGTACGAGATCTTATCCAAGGAAACACAGACGCTATTGCAGAGATCCAGACAAAGGGTTATGACGACACAGCACTAGCCGCAAGGGTATTCACAAATGAGAATGAGATTGATGTTCTACAAGGAAATGAAGCAGACCAGAATGTAAGTATTCAGGCAAACACAGATGCTCTTGCTGGTAAGGCAGACGCAGACCACACACATGATGTTGATGAGGTCACTCCCTTTGATCCAACATACCTAGAAGAAAAAGATGCAGAGGAAGACGCTCGCCTGGATGCTTTGGAAGAATCACAAGAAGAGCAGAATACTCGCCTGGATGCTTTGGAAGAAGGCATGGGTGGAGACGATTGTATTCTAGGCCGCTACATAAGGAACGACTTCTTCTATCACAATGGAGGGGCACAGGCACAAGATTACTATCTTAAACTTCATAAGCCAACAGACAACTACGGGGACGATAGCAATCAGGGAGACCTAGATAACAGAGATATTGACAAAAATATGTCTGGAATTGAAATAGGTGATACTGTTTGGCTCATCGTGGGAGACAATGTTCACGAAATTGTATTGGATGCCAAACAAGATATGAGTCACTACTACGGATACCGATTCAATACTAGAGTAGAATCTTTAATTCCAAAAGACGCAGAATTTCTCCTACAGAGTGCTGAAACTTGTGGTGAGGAAGAAGTAGCAGAGCACGAACACGAGGGTATGGTAGTAAGTGATTCCGTAGCATCTATCGTAAAAATATCACAGGCAGATTTCGACGCTCTAGCAGACAAAGACGCATCTACCTTGTACTTGGTGGTGTGACCTATGGAGTATAACTCTACTCTCCCTTACAACTCTCTCAATACTTACAATGCTGATTATGAGATGTGGTACGTTGGCGA
>WLWF01001356.1_pt1 | contig 20328 bp, 24 predicted proteins | sample 6718331 | NCBI WGS metagenome assembly WLWF01 (sample SAMN12718692, study PRJNA515312) | sponge metagenome | isolation source: marine sponge | host: Mycale hentscheli | place: New Zealand: South Island, Marlborough, Capsize Point | collected 2003-05-01
AGGGGAGAGGGTTGGTGAACTTTTTTTTTAAAATCCAATTTTTACAAAAAACAGAAACCACACACACAATACACACTAAACCCACACACAATACCCCAAAATTTAAAAACTAAATTTTAGATGAAAAAAGAAAATATAATAATATTACATATAATATTATATTTTTAATAATAGGATATAAAAAGGAGTATAAATAAAAAAAATTATTTATTTTGTGTTATATCTATATTTATTCTATCACGAATCATTATTATAATTATTTCTAATAATAATAATAAATCAGGTTCATTAATTAATAATTTACGTATTTCTATAATATCCATATTATTTAAATAGTATAAAATCTTCTGCAGTATAAATTTTTTCTTTTATTGGTTCTGTGAAACTTCGTTTCCCACCAGTGCTTGAGGATTTAAAATCCCCAAGTTCTTTTTTTAATTTTGGTTTTACATTACTTATAACTGGTTTTTTTCCATATCTTATTAAATTTACTTGTTCTCTATTATTTTGGTACCATTGTTTATAATATTGTGAAGTTTCATATTTTTTTGCTCGTTGTCTTTCTAATACGTAATCTCTATTTTTCCAATAATAATTTCTTGCGTATTCTTTTTGTTTTTCATAATTTTTTTTATAGTATTCTTTATCCTTGTATTTTAAATAATGTTTTCTATTTTTCTCTTTCTTTTCTAATTTTTCTAATTCTTCTAATTCTTTTTTTTGTCTTTCCATCTTTTGTAAGAATGTAGCATAGTATCCCATTAGAATATATAATAACATAACAAAATATATTTAAATTAATTAACCTAATTAGAAAAAGTAATCATACCATCACTATTAAAATAATAATGTTGGTCATATAGAGCCCATATATCAATAGTTTTATCTTCAACATTACCAGCATGAATTTTTAATATTAAATTAACTTCTTCTGCTAATGTTTTAGTATCAACACCACCTTCTATTGCTGTATGTTGGAAAGCATCCAAATCTAAACCAAAAGGCATCATATTTAAAGGTGAAGTAGATTGTGGAGCTATAATAGCACCAGCAGCAGCTGATTCTATATCTCCACTATTTAAAAGATTACCACCTAATACGGAACCTCCAAAAGTACATACATTCAAGTGTCCACCAGGCTTATTAAATCCTAATGAACCAAAGGCTTTACAAAGTTCCATAAATTGTTCTGCATTAGTATTAGTTAAAGCACCACCTTCAATAGGTTCAGGTGGATAAACAACAGCACCTACTTTAGCTTGATATTGTTGAATTTCACCTGTTCCACAGAATGATAAATTGTATGTATCAAATCTTGCGGAACCTAAACCCGCACTATTAAAAGTATCACTTGAAGCAGTAAAAAATATACTTTTTAAACTTCTTTTTCTTGCTGGAATTCTAATTGGAATTTCACCAGTTTCACCAGCTGCTATTGTTCCATTATTATGTTCCCAATCTTGACCTGATATAGCAAGTTGTCCACCCATCATCTCGTCTCTCATCATTGTTAATTGGTTTAATACATCACCTCCAACTTCAATTAAAGAAGCAGTATAAGTAATATTTGAAATTTCAAACATATCAACAGCAGCAGGATTAGCAGAAAATACACCACAATCTTCTTGAACTGCTATATCTAAAACAATTGTAATAGGTGAATTTTTAGCAACCATAGGTAAAGGTATTAATTTATCTTGTGTAAATAATCCACTAATAACAGGTATAGAAAATTTAACTTTAGCACCAGCACCCATTACTGCTTGTGAATTATGTTGTGATAATCCATATATTGTAGCTTCACCAGCAGGAGGTGCAACAGTGTTTAAAGCATTACCATTATTTGCTCTTGTTAAACCTTTAATACTATCTGCTAATTTTCCTCCTAATTGTTCTTGTGTCATTGCTAAAATTTTACTATTTAATTTATGATATTCTTGACACTTAGATAATACACGACCACCTTGTTCTATACTAAGTGTATCAAAAAATATAGCACCTCCACCAATATCAGCACCAAAAGTAATAGCACCATCAGTATTACGAACATCAAATTCTATATAACTATTTGAAGGGTCTAATAAAGCATTAGGGCTACTTACTTCTATTCTAATTTGTTTATTAGATCTATTAGAAAAGGTAGCACCATTAGCAGGGTAAAATTTTCTTCTTCTTTGAATTGCTGGAACACTCTGTGGTAATACATCACTGTAATCAATATTTTTTGGCAAACTTCTATTTTCCATTATATATATAATTTAATTATATTATATTTCTATAATTAAATTATTTTTAGTTTATTAATTTATGTTTCTACATACTAACTCTAATATTTCCAACTTCATCAATAAAGTATAAGGCATCATAAGCAACATAAGCATCAATATTAATTGCTTCATTAATAGCAGCACCAATATTAATAGTTAAAGTAATTGGTAATGATTGGTCTGCGGTATTAACACCACTTTCTATTGCGGTTCTTTGGAATGCTTCAAGGTCTAAACCGAATGGTGAATACCTTTGAGATTGATTAGGTGCACCATCAACGGCCCCTGCGTTAGTTCTCATAGAAGCAACTAAACAATCTGTAGTAGCATAATTAATAGTAGAAAGAGTACCTAAACCATTAACCGAACCAAGAACACCAAAACACTTAGCTAACTCACTTGCTGCTTCTGCTCTGCTTCTTTCAGGATTTGCGGCAAATTGACAATCAACAGGAGTTGGTGGATATACAACAGAACCTATTTTTAATTGGTAATCAGTCATACCAAAATTACCACCGAAACTTAAATTGTGAAGTGTTTGTTGTGCTCCAGCATAAGCTTTAGAAGCACCAACAAAGAATAAAGATTTTAATGATTTTCTACGTGCAGGAACATTAATAGAAGTATTACCCTGTGCGTTGGCTTGTATATTACCTGCAAAGTGTGTATAATCAACACCATTCATTACTAAACGCCCACCGCTTAATTCTTGTACCATTCTTAAATTAGCATCTACTTCAGGTCCTACTTCTACTAATTGTGCTATATATCTAACATTCTTAATAGTATATCCAGCAACAGCACCTGCAGCATAAATACCAACATCAAGTGCTGGTGCTAACTGAATTTCGCACGTAATAGGTGAAGATCCTAATAATTGTAGAGGAACTAATTTATCTTGTGTAGTTCCTATTAAACCATTCATTAAAGGAATTGCAAAAGTAAATTCATCACCATTATTAATTTGTCCGTCGGAGTTAAAAGGACTTATAAGAGTAGCACCACTTAAATCTGCTGCTAATGTTGGTTCACCCATAACACCATTATTACCTTGGTTTAAAAATCTTACACCCTCAGTAATAGAACGAGTTGCGGAACTTTCTAAACCTCCTTGTGCTGGTAGAATAATAGCACTCATTAATTTATTATAATTATTTGTATCACATAATACATTACCAGCTTGTTCTATTCTAAGTCTTTCTATAAAAGCATGACCTCCCCCAAAATCTACACCCATATTTCTACCTGTTGTATTTTCCATAGTGAACCTTAAATAAGAGTGTTTAGGGTCTAAGAACGCCTGAGCGGATAAATCAATTCTAATTATATTATTTCCATTACTGGTAAAAGTTTGACCATTAGTAGGAAAAAAGGTTCTACGTCTACTACGACTTTCAACGGCTAATGGTAGTACTTTTGTGTAATCAGCATTACTTGGCAAAACTGCGAAACTTTCCATATATATAAATATATTCTATAATATATTTATTTATAAATAAAAATTTTAACTATTTTCAATTAATTCTATACTTATTTGTGCGGTATATAATCCAGCATCAACATTAGCACCTAAAGCACTTCTTAAATAAGCTTTATTTTCATCAAAAGGAATATTAATAGTTAATGTTATTTGTTGTCCAAAAGGATTAGCACATACCATAGCATCAGTAGCAGCAACACCTGAACCTATAGCAGTCCAAGCATAACCATCTTGAGCAGGAGCAGCACCAGCAGCACTACCAACATTAACAACCTGTAAAGGTAATAATTGTCTAAATCCACCTATTTCATTATTTCCTACTCCTAATTGTGCGGCAGCAGTCGTTTTATTATTAACTATTTGTGAACTACCTATATTTAATCTAATTTCAATTGAAGGAGTTTTAATAATAGCATTAGCAACTGCATCAAACCAAACAGGGTCATTAACACCATTAGTTGTATGAGCTGTAAAACTATCTATTTTAATAATAGCATTAGGGTATTTATGACTATTTGCTAATGAAGTAGGAGGAGGTAAATTAAATTTATATTCTCCTTTTTGTTCGTTTCCAGCATAACGAGCCGCATTAGACCAAATAACTCTAAATTTTCTTCTCTCTTCATCAACTGATTTTACTGAAACTGTATTTATATTATTGTTATCTATATCCATATTATACTATATATATAATATAAATATATTTAATTGAAATTTTATTTTTTAGATAAAATTAAAAATTAATGCGGTTATTTAACCGCTCAATTTTCTTTTAAAATATTATTATTTATTTTCTATAATTTCTTTTTTACTATATTTTTTTTTTAACTTATCACAAATTTCAACAAAAGTTATACCCCAAAAAAATCCTAAACATAAAGCAGTTATTATTTCCATTCTATATAATTATATTATATTTTATTTTCTTTGTATTTTTTTTCTTGTTATATCACCTAAACCCTTAGCACTTTGAGCCATACTAACACCTGCTTTACCAAATTCTATAGCATTACTAATATTACCTTTTCGTGCTTGGTCTAATGCGTTCCTACCAGCATCAAAAGCACCTATACTTGCTTGTGCTGTTTTTGCTGCTGTACCTGCTACATCTGCTAATTTACTAACTCCTTTTGAAGCTGCTGCTACTCCTGCTAATCCTGCTGCTACTGGTTCTAATCCAATCATAGCAGCCCCAGTTGCTAAGGTACCTGCTACTCCACCAACTTTATCTGCAATATCTTTAACAGTTCCAGCATGATCTGCTACAAGTTTTACACCCTTTCTAACTACGTGTGATGCTTTTGCACCTATACTATGTGCTGCGTGTGAAATTTTAGAACCTAAATTACTAAAAAACCCCATTCTATATATACTATAATCTTTTATTTATTTTTTTTATTAGGTTTTTCTTTTATTTTAGTTTTTTTTTGTTCTTCAAATTCTGCTATTTGATTTCTTAAAGGTTTTGGAACTACTAAATTTTTTGTTTCAATAAAATCTAATTTTAATGATATATCAAAATCTAAACCGTTTAAATTTACTGTTCTATTTTTTTGATTCGTTAACCTCATACTAATATTAGTAATTTCTTTTACTTTTAATAATAATTTATGTACGTTTCCGTTTACTGGGTCTATATTTATAATATTTCCTGGTGTAATAGTATTTATTGGAACTCTACACAATATATTACTAAATCCACCACCAATATGACTATCTAAAATACTTGTTGAAGATAAATTAGTTCTAATAAATAAACTTCTAACACTATTTGATACATCAGCAGCATCATCTGCTAATAAAAAAGTTTCTTCAAAAAAAGGACCAAATACAGGTAAATCTGTTCCAGCACCAGGAACAATATTACCGAAAGCATCACGTGTTGCGTTTGTATATCCATAACTCCACTGAGTACCAGCACCATTAAGTTCAACAAAAGGATCACCTGCAATACCATCAAAATCAAAACCTAATTCTTCATTCATATCATCACCTGGACTTGTTTTAGAACCTGTTGCTACTCCGTTTTTAAGTGCTAATGTAATTCTAAAATTTGGTATACTTGAACTAAATTTAAATTTAATTCTTGTATTATCATATACACAATTTAAAGGAAATATACCAGTAGCACCAAATTCTACGTGTTCTCTAATATATTTTGCTAATTGTGTTGTAGTATAATTACCTTCAGGTAATGTCATTGTTTCGTATCCTGTCATAAATCCATTAGCATCATAATCTGCAGGAGATCCAAAAGGACTTATTTTATAATCTAATCTTGTATTAATACCATCTTGAAAATTATAAAAAGTAAAAGGAATTTCAGCACTATATACTGACATTAATATACTATGATGTGGTGGAACTATTATAGGTTCTTCTAAAACAAAATCAAAATCACTATCTACACCACCATATGTTGTTGTAGCATCACCTGAATTAATATAAATAACCCTACTTGCTGGTGTTTCTGTTTCTAAATAACTCATATATATATACTATATATATTTTATGTTTGTTTTACTATTCCTTTTTTACAAGCTTTATTTTTTGCGGCAATTTTTACACCTGAACCTGATGGAAATTTTTTATCACAATCATCTTTTCTTTTCATTGTTTCTACATCTTTTTGTTGTTTAGAAATAAATTTTTTAGCTTGTTGGTCTGTTAATAATCCAGCTTCAAATTTACCCTGTATATCTTTAGCACCAACTTCTTCTGCTTTATTTTTAACATCCTTTACAGCACCAACTGCTGCTTTTGCTTTTTTAAATTTTCCTTCTGCTTCATCAATATCTCGTGCTGCTTCAATTCCTGCACCTGCTACTGCTAATATATCTTCTGCTTTATCTAATTTACCACCTTTACCACTTTCACCAAATTTAACAACAGGTTCAGGTGCTGGTTTTGCTCCTTCTGCTGCTAATTTTTCTCTTTGAATATCTAATTGTTGTGTTCGTTGTTCTTCCTCTGTATTTTTATGTTCTTTATCAGCACTATGTGTAGCAGCATAAATACCAGCACCAGCAACTATACCTAATCCTAACGCTTTTACACCTTTAACTAATTTACTACTTTTTTTTCCAATATCAGGACCTCTTGACTTTCTACCAAAAATTCGCATTATATATAACTAAATAATATTTAAATTATAAAATATTAGTTAATTTAATTTTAATCCTCGTTTTACTTTATTTGCTGCTTTTTTTCCTAAACTTTGTAAATTAGATATTTTTTTACCTAATCCACTTTGTTTATCTCCACCATCTGCTAAACTACCTTTTCTAACTAATCCTGTTTTTTCTGCTGCTAATTTCGCATCAAATCCAACAGTTGCTGCTTTTGCTAATAATGATTGTTGTATACCATCACTTACTTTAATTTTACCTATACAATCTTGAAATACTCTATCTGCTTGTTGTACTTCATCACCTGTTGCTTTTGGATTATTATAAACACTATCATGAGTTTTAGCACAAGTATCTAATTTATTAATTGGAACATTATAAGGTTTTGTACCTACAATTTTTCTACCTGCTTCTTTCATTAAATTTTCATAAAAATCACTACCTTTTATTCTTGCAGCATACATTGTACCAGGTCCAGCAAAATTATATTTATTTGTTAGGTGATTTTCTCGCCCTAATTTTTTTACTTCTTCTACACTTGTCATATATATAATTTAAATATATATTTTTTTTTATTTCCAATTAATAGTAAATTTACTTTCATCAAAAGGTTCAGCAATAGCCATACCAACAGGTAATTCTTTATTTTTTTTATTATATTTCTTTAAAGCGTTTTTAGTTTCTTTTTTTGTTAATACTTCTCTATTACTATATCTTGCTAATATTCCGTGATATTCATCAGGTAAATTAGGAAATTTTGCTCTATACCATTCTTCAAGATATTCTAAATTATTTTTACCTTGTGCTAAACTTAATGGTGTTAATTTAGGTAATTCTAAATCACTTCCTTTATCACTTTTAATACAATAGTCATATTTTTCTAAACCTACAATAATTGGTAAACTTTCAAAATTTTCTATATCTTCTTCTTTATAAAAACTATAATTTAATCTATTATCATTAGATTTTATTATAATATTATTTGCTTTTTTAATTTGTCCTTTATCATTATGTGTTAAACTCATATATATCTATAGTTAAGATTTTTTTTTATTCTTTTTACAACCACATCCGCAACCCTTCTTGTTTATTATACCCATTAATAATTTTTCAGGTAGTGAATCAACTTGTTTTTGTGTTAAAGTTTTATGTTTTAACGCATTCTTTATTTTTTCTTTATTATCTTTATTACTATACTTTTTACCAGTAGGCATTATATACAATTATTTTAGATTAAATTTTTTTTTATATAATTCTATATTTTTATTTAAATTATCACTATCACCCCATAATAAATAATAAGATAAATAACCAGCACGTTTAAAATCCTTTGTTTCTAAATCTGTTCCGTGTCTTGCTCTGTATGCTGCTCTAATCTTTTTATCACCATGGTCTATATAAGTTCCTATTTTAGGATTACGTTGACCAAAGTGTGTAATTTTTATTACTTTTCCACCCTTATGTAATCTAAAAATTGCAGTAAATCTTTTTTTTGTTTTTGGTTTTGCTTCTACTATATCCATTGTTAAAGGCATTATATATATATTATTATTATATTTATTTTTTTGATGGAATAAATTTTAATGTTTTCCAAAATATTCTACCATCCATATCTTTTATTTTTCTATTACCTAATTTAATTAAATCTTCTTTTTTATGTAATTTTAAAAGTTCATTAATAGTAATTGGTGTATTACTATTTATTCTTTTAAAAGGTCTACATACTTTATTTTTTTTATTATCTAATCCACATACTATTTTTTCACCTTTTGTTAAATAAGGTATTACTTGTATCCATTCTTCCTTAGTCCAATTATCAGTACTACCTGATTTTTTTTTTGTAGTTTTATATTTTCCACCTAATTCTTTATATTTTTTACTAATAAACATACTTTTATACGCACTATGTCTACTATATACTTTATCTGCTTCTTTTTTTGCTTTCTCATACAATTTAGGATTTAATATATTATCACTCATATTATATAAATACTATATATTATTTTTTATAAATTTTAATTTTTCCTTCTTTAATTAATTTTTCTATTATATTCTTTTGTGTTCTTTTTCTCGTTCCTTCTACAAAAAATCCTAATGTTCCTTGGTTTTGACTTTCATACCCTGTAATTAATGTTTCAGCACCTGGTTCTAATCCTTTTAATTTTTTATCACTTGTATTTTTAATATATATTTTATCTTGTCTTTGTGCTTTTGGTCTTCCTACTACGTTTAATTGTTGAATTTCAGGTAATAAAGATTGGTAAGTTGTAAAATTAGTTCTTACAGCACTTTGTGGTTCTGTTCCTGCTCCTTGTGCTTCTTCTACTAAGGCTTCACCTTCTGTTGCTACTTGCGCTCTTCTTGTTGGTTGTTCTTCTGCTACATCTTCTACTTGTCCTCTTGCTACTTGTGCTGATTGTCTTTGTGCTTGTAATATTTCAACTGGTTTATTTTCTTTTAATGATTTTATATAGTTTTGTGCAGCTTCTTCACTTCTAAAATCATAATTTTCATCTACTATTCGGCCTTCTACATCCCTTAATAATAATTTTTGTTGGTCTATTTCACCTTTATATTCATTACTTCGTTTAAATAATTCTTTATCTCTATTTTCTCTTAAATATTTTGGAATTTTTGAAACTAAAGCTTTTAAATTGCTACCTGCTTGATCTATTTTAAAACCAGGTTCATCAAATACTGCTTTTCTCATTATTTCTTTTGTTTTTTCTCCTAATTTTTGACCGCTTTTTTGTTCTTCTTTTTTTATTGAACTTTCTAAATATTGTTCTAATATTCTTTTATCATCTTCTTTAAATTTATCAGCAAATTCTGCCTGATAAACTGCTTGATTTGCTGCTATATTAGCTTTTAATATATCTTTATTTTCAGTAAATATTTGTTCTATTCTTTCAAGTGTTAATTCTACATCAGCACTTGTTTCTACTCTAACTGGTGAAGGTGGTTTAACTGGTGAAGGTGCTTTTGGTTTAACTTGTCTTACAACTTCACCTGTTGGTTGTGTTGGTGGTTTAACTGGTGGTTTTGCTTTTCTAACTTGTTGTACTGGTGCCTCAGGTGTTGGTTCAGGTAATGCACCTCCTGCCCTTTCTTCTAAATCTCTTCTTTCTTGTGCTAATCGTGCTTCTCTAATTTGTGCTAATTCTTCATCCCTTCTTTTACTTTCTTGTTCTGCTTCTGCTATTCTTCGTGCTTTTGCTTCTGCTTCTTGTTCTGCTTTTCTTAATTGTTGTTTACGTTGTGCTTCTGCTGCTTCTGCTGCTTCTATAATTTGTCTTTGTTCTTCTTCACTTCTTTGTTTTGCTGCTAATTGTTCTTCTGCTATTTCTATTTCATCTTGGAATTCCTCAGGAAAATCTTGACCTAATCCGTATATAGGGTTTCCTTCATCATCAACTAAAGCACCTCCTGTTTGTTGTCCTGGTTGTGGTCTTCTTGCTTGTTTTTTCCTTTCTTCAACAACTCGTACTGCTCTTTCCATAACACTTAATGGACGTCCAATACCTCGTGTTTCTTGTTCAGGTCCTTGTTCCGGTGCTTTAAAATATTCCGCTATTAGTCTTCCACCTTCTGCTAATGTTTCTCCTGCAGTTTGTGCTGCTTCTACTGCTCTTGTTGCTATACCTGGGTCTGCTGGTTCTGCTGGTTCTACTTGTTCTCCTTCTTCAAGTTGGAATATTAATTCACTACCACTTGTTCCTAAACTACCTGGTTCACTTTCACTACTTTCTATTTGACTTCTACGTATTTCTTCAAATTCAGTTTCAATATCTCCTGGTGATGTTCCAGGTGTAGCAGTTGGAGTAGAACGTGGTGTTTGTATACTTGCTACATCAGTTTCAATTGTTGCTAATCTTTGTTCTAATCTTGCTCTTTCTGCTTGTTCTCTTCTTAATTGGTCTTCAAGTTGTGGTGCTGTAATTAATCCTTCTTGTCTATCTAATATTTCTGCTCTTAATTGTTGGTTTTCTAATCGTTGTGCTTCTCTTAAATCTGCTGCTGCACTTTCAACTTCTCCTTCAATTTGTTGTGCTAAAACTCCTTGTGGTTGTATACCTTCTGTAATACTATCATAAATTCTATGTCTTATCTGTTCTTGTTCTTCCGCACTTAATTCAGGTTCTAATGCTTCACGTCGTGCTTGTTGTTGTCTTTCTTCTAATTCACTAAATCTTCTTTGTATTAATTCGTCTACTTGACTTAATCCCCTTGTTAAAAATTGTGCTTCTCTCTGTGCTCGTCTTTGGTCTTCTTCTTTTTGAAATTCGTTTAATCTACTATCTATATTTGCTTGTACTCTTGCTGCTTGTCTAACTAATTCACTTGGTTGTTCTCTTCTTGAAAGGGTAGGTGGTGGTGGTGGTTGTTCGGGTGTGGGGTCAGCAAATCCGCCTTCAGGTATTGGTGGTGGTCCTCCTCCTGGTAAAAATCGTGTTTGACCTTGTAATTCTTCTTCACGTCCTGCTGGTAATCTAATAACCCTGCTTTCTTCAAATTGTCTACGTGCTTCTTCTTGTAATTGTCGGTCTCTTTCAAATCTTTGTTCTTCTGCATCCAATTGTTCGTATAATAATTTTTTTTCTTGTTTTCTATCTTTTCTTCTTTGTTCTTGTAGTATATCAAATTGCCTTTGTTCTTCTCCTAATCTATCAAATAAAGCTTGTATTTCTACTTGTTTATTTCTATCTTCTATTGTTAATCGTCTATTTTGTAAATCAAATTCCCTATCTGCTAATGCTTTATTTACATCATATTGCGTTGCCTCTATTACTAATTTTCTTTGTGCTAAATTATAATCATCCTGTCTTCTTCTATCTTCTAATGCTAATCTTTGTCTTTCAATTGCTGGGTCAAATTGTAAACCACCTGGTGCTGGTTGTTGGTAAATATTAACTGGTGGTGCTGGTTCTCCTACAATTCTTATATCTTGTTCAGGTTTTTCTCTCTTTTGTCCTCTTTGAAATTTCTTTTGTTCTATAATATTTTTAGCAACTTCACCTTTTAAATTTGTAGTTCTTTTTAATTTTTTTGCTTTCTTTTTTAATTTTAATTTAACTAATTCACTTGGTGGAACTTTAATCCTTTGGTGATTTAATAAACGTTGCCTACTTTCTGCTATATTATCGTATCTCCGCATGAAGGCTAAAGTGTCTATAGGTTGTCTTATTATTTGAGGACTTTGTATACCTGCTTGAATTATTCTACTTTCACTCATTATATATATTTATAATTGATTTTATTTTTTTTGATATTATTTTTTTTCTTAATTAATTATATATAGAAATATGTTTAAATTTGACAAGGAATTATGGAATATAGGAAGAAAAATAGAAGATAGTGCTTTACCATTATTAAATAATTATTTTGAATGTAATTTTGAAAGGAATGATAATAATATATTTGATATACTTGATTTTAAGGATGAAAAAACTAAAAAAATAGTTGAAGTAAAAGGTAGAAGAATTAAAAGTGATGCTTTTGAAGATACTATAATTACTGCTTCAAAAGTTAATGCTGGATTACAAAAAATAGATGATGGTTATAAAGTTTATTTTGTTTTTGTTTTTACTGATAAAGTTGGTGTTATAGAACTAAAAGAAGATATGGAATTTAAAGTTAAATTTACTGGTACTAATTGTATACAACATTATTTAATACCTGTTAAAGATTTAAAAATAATTCAAGAATTATAAATTATTATATTATTAAATTATATATAATATAATGAATGATTTAAAAACACCACGTGATATACCTGAAAATATTGAATTTTGGAGTGATGAAATTGAAGAATTATTAAGTGAATGGGGTGAAATTAGTTTATGTTATAGTTATTTACATAATTTTAGTCAAAGGAAATATAAAAAAAAATATCATCACCTACAAATTCCAATTATAATTTTATCTACATTAACTGGTACTGCTAATTTTGCTACTGATAGTTATATACCTGAAAATTTTAGACAAGGTTTTTCAGCAGGTGTTGGTTCATTAAATTTATTTTGTGGTATTTTAGGAACACTATTAAGTTTTTTAAGATATAGTGAAATATATGAAGGACATAGAATAGCTGCTTTAGCTTGGTCTAAATTAGGTAGAAATATAGAAATAGAATTAAGTTTACACCATACTAAAAGAAAACCTTGTAGAGATTATTTAAAAATTTGTAGAAGTGAATATGATAATTTATTAGAAACTTCACCAAATATAGATTTAGATATTATTAATTATTTTAATAATAAATTTAATGATAAATATCCTGAAATAAGAAAACCTATAATTTGTAATGGATTAAAAGAAGTTAGAGTTTATAAAGATGATAATAATAATAGTAATTCTAATATTATTAAAACTATTGATGAAGAAAATATTTTACCTGATGAAAATATAGTAGAATAATTAAAAAGTAGTTATATTTGGTGATTTAATAATTAATTGATTAAAATTTTTATGTATCATTCTATCAGGTTCTTGTTCTGTATCTATAAACATAAAATCGTGTTTATTTTTATAGATATATTTACATACATCCATAAATTCAGGTTTAGGAATTAATATAACTTCATCAAATAAATTATCTAATTCTTTTTTATGTAAATTTTTATAAAATATAATTTGTGATGCAGTTTTTCTTAATTTAGGGTCTATCTTATTATATGCTTGACTGGTAGCAATAATTGATACAGAACCACCAGCACCTGCTAAGTGGCGTCTATTAAAAAATATTTTTTGTAATAAATTTTCTACTTGTCCTTTTCCTTTACCTCTAATATCTGCTATAACATCGTCTAATACAAATAATACTTTATCTCCACTATTTTCTATAATATCTAAAACTTCTGTAATATTTTCATAACTTGCTTCTTCAAATTTTTGTTCCTCAGGTATTAATTCAAAAGGGTCATCAGCCATAGTAATCAAACTTGGAGACCATAAATACACCCTATCAAATTTTTGGTTAAAGGCTTTACCTTGTTTACAAATTAGTGATAATATTAATGATGTTTTACCCATGCCAGGTTTTCCAATTACCAACATAGCAAAACCGCCTTTTTGTGGTAATGGTTTAGGTATAGATTTATCTAAATCATCACAAGTAAATTTTTGACCTGATATTATAATTTTTTTTTCAAATTCTCTTTCTTCAATTTCAACCATTATTTATATATATATATTATTTATTTATTTATACAAAACTAAATTTTAATTTTGGTTGTGCTCTTACAACTTGTTTTTTAGGTGCTTCTTCTTTGTATGATTGTAATTCTTTATAAGTTTCAGGTTGTTGTACAGGAGATGGTGGACGACTTGGTTGTTCTATATATTCTTCTTCACTTTCACTTTCTGTTTCAGGAGCAGCATAAGCTGCACCGCTGCCCCCCCAAGGGGGTTCAGGTTCTACTATTTTCTTTTTTCTACCTCGTTTTTTTGGTTGTTCTCCATAATAATAATAATTATTAACTACTTGTTCTCTTACAATTTCACGTGGTGTAGGTTGTTGTATTCTTGGTTTTACAACTTCTTTTTTTAAAATTGGTTTTGGTTCAGTTTTTGGTATATCAATTGGTTTTGTTTCATTATCAAGTTTTGCTTTAATTTCTTCTTTTAATTTATTATCTTCTTCTTTTTGTTTAGCTTTTAATTCTCTTTTTTGTTTTGCTATTTCCATTCTTTTTAATCGTGCTTTTTCAAAAGCTGCAATTTGTGCTGGTGAACGTTCTTTTTTAGTTCTTCTTTTTGGTTTTTCTTTTGGTAATTCAGGTTCAGGTTGTGGTTCTTCTATAATTGTTCTTTCAATTGATTTTTGTTCTATTTCGTTTTCTATAACTTCTTCTGTTGGTTCCATATATAAATTACACAAGAAAAAAAATCTATAATATATAAAAATAATATATAGTATATATATAATATGTCAAATACTGGATTAACTAATATTTCTGTAAGTGAATTAGCAGTACAAAATACAATTTTAGCAGGTGATGATTTAGATAGTGGTTCATTAGGTCAAGTTTTAATAAGTGGTGGTAATACTGGTAATGTTCGTTGGGGTTCTAATAGTGCTACTTTACCTAATGCTTTAACAATGGGTTCTAATGTATTTTTAACATCAGGTAATAGTTCTTTTGATGGTGGAATAGCAGATACAATTAATGCAGTAGATACTGATACACAATTAAATTTAACAGGTGGTGATGGTATAACAATAACAAATACAGGTGGATTAAATAGAACTATAGAAACAGATAATGATGAAACAACTATAAGTAATTCAACTGGTGAAAATAAAGTATTAAAAGTTCCAGGAACATTAACAATTACCCAAAATACAACATTAATTGATACTTTTGATGGTTCAACAAATAAAACAATAAATTTAGAAGGTAAATATACAGCAGGGGATGGTATAGATATATCAGGTCATCCTGTTCCACACATAGAAGCAGATACTGATGAAATAACAATAAGTCATAATGTAGGAGGAGCAGAAAAATTACAAGTTTTAAAAGTTCCTAATGATTTAACTTTTACTGGTTATGCTACTGGAACTTTTAATGGTTCAAGTGCTTTAAATATTAATTTAGTTGATACAGATACAACTTATACAGCAGGTAATGGAATGATTTTATCAGGGACAACTTTTAGCACAAATAACGATGGATTTACAATAATAAATTCAAGTGGTAGCAATGAAGTATTAAGAGTTCCTAATAGTTTAACTTTTACAGGATATACTACAGGGGTCTATGATGGTTCAAGTAGTTTAAATATTAATTTAATTGATACAGATACAACATACCAAGGAGGAACAGGAATAAGTATAGATACTGCAACTAATCCTGATACTATAAATTGTTCTAATATTCCAAATACTGCTTTAGCTAATTCAACTATTTCAGGTATATCATTAGGTAGTAATTTAGCAAATTTAACTTTTTATAGTAGTAGTGGTGCTTTAATAACTTCTTATAATGGAGCAAATCCACCAACTTCTATAACTCTTGATGGAGATACAACATACCAAGGAGGAAATAATATAAGTATAGATACTTCTACAAATCCTGATACAATAGACCTTGATGCAAGTTTAACTAATATAGAAGATATTACTTTTGTTTCAGCACCTATATCAACAACTTTAAAAGGTAATGATTATCCATTAAATAAAACTACTTGTTCTTATTTAGATTTAAGTAGTTCTACTAATGTATTTCCTAATTTTGTTGGTGGTAGTGAAATATTAAAAAGTATGAGTTATGTAGATAATTCAGCACAAAATTATAATAGAATATATAATACAGCTAATGAATATTTTTTTAGTGGTAGTCAAGATAGTGGTAGTGATACATTAGAAATAGATTTTACTGCAACTTCTACTACTGGATATTGTGAATATGGTTTTTATGCTAATACTTTAACTCCAGGTTTAGTATTTTGTGTAGGTATAGCAGCAGCAACTGCTGGAACTTCACCCTTTTCTACTACTTTAACTTCTTCACCTGTTTCTATTGATGCTTATAAAATTGGTTTATTTGATGGAACAACAACTACTTATTCACTAAAAGAAATTTTAGATTTTACAAGTTATGAAAATACTTATATTACTTCAAAATTCTTTTTTAATAATTTGAATGTTGGTACAAGATATAGGATGGCTTTATATGGTAGGTGTTATAGTTCAGGAAGTATTTATATTAATTCAGGTGGTAAAAATACAACGGGTTATGCGAGTAGGTCATTCCATCAACCAGCTTTTATGAAGTTTTATGAATATGATAGTAGTATTGGTGGAGCAAGAACAACAGGTAGCGGTGGTGGTGGTGGTTTTTAAAATATAATGTATATATATAATGAAAAATAAAAAGTGGGTATTATATTTATTTGAGAATGAAGAAAAAAGTGAATTATTTAAAATAATGGAATTTAAAAGTGTAAAAGAAATATCTATTGTATTAGATTTAGAACAACAATTAATTAGTAATTGGTTTCATGGTTTGATTAATCCAAGAGGTATTTTAAAAAAGTGTGTATTATTTCAAACAATTCCTATTTGTTAATTAAACAAATACTTAAAAAAATATTATATATATATATATAGAAAACAATGTTTGATTGTAAAATTTATGTTATTATTAATGAAGAAAAAGTATATATGTTAGATAAACAATTTAAAACTTTAAAATTAATTGCAGAAGAATTAGGTATTACTTATCAACAAGCAGCAGATTTATCAAGTAGAAGAGAAATTAAAAAGTATACCAAATTTAAATTTTTTCCAAATATAGAAATTACAAAAATAAAATCCAATTAATATATATATATGAGTATACCAAATACTTTAACAATTAAAACAAATAAAAAAACAGAATTAGATAATTTATATGACCTAAAAAAAGAAATTAATAAAAGTAATGCTGCTAAAAATACTGAAATATTATTAGATATATTAAATACATTAGAGCAACTTACAGATAGATTAAAAGATATAGAACTAAATAACAGGGAAATATATTTATATGTTAAAAAAAAACAAGAATTAGAAAAAGAAAATAAGCAAGGTTGGTTTACATAAAATAATATATTATAGAAATTGTTAAAATAACAAAAGTATTTAAACAAAAAATTATTATATTTACTAATAGTATAATGGATACAATTAGTATATTTAACCCTTTTACAAATAAAGTTGTTAAAATAAATAAGTTCGGTAGAACAGCAAAACGTATATATAAATATTATATTGATGTAATTGGTAATACACCTGATGAAATATTACCTGATGGTATAACTTATATAAATAATAGATTTAGAAAAATTAATACAATTATAGATAATAGTAATGTTAGAAGAATAACCTACGCTGAGGCGTCAGCAAGTCCTTTAGGAGCTGAAGAATATGCATACAGAATAGTAAAGCAGTATAAAGGACAAACTGTTAGATTAGCAAAGAAATATTTAGATGGTGATGAAGAAATTGAAAGTGATAGTATATTTAATTTAGATAATCCAGGTATGGAAAGTGCTTATAGGTTTTTAATGATTGATAGCGATACTAATTTATTTAGTCCTCAAATCAGTCAGGGTTTACCACAAAATCAACAAGCACAATTATTAATTTTATCATTAAATAAAGTTAATGCTTCTAATGTTTCTCAATACTTTTTAGATGGTATTACACATTGTGTATTTACTCCTATTAAGGATTGGGCTGAAGATAAATATAATAATAGTTCAAATAAATCAACAGCAAAAAAATATAATTCTATTTTAAATAAAATTAATAAATATACTGATATTTATTCAAAAGGTGTACCTGAAAAAGATTTAACTGATATTGCTAATGATTTACAGATATCAATTGAAATTGATTTACCTTCTACACTAAAAGCAGATACACGTTTTTTAACTTTTGAAAGTCAAAAAAAACCTTTAAGAAAATTTAGATTTTTAAATACAAGATTAAACCACATAGAAATTAATAAAATAAATAATTTATCTAATTTTATTGAAGTATCACAAGAACAATTAAAAAAAATATATCATGCAAATTATAACGAGTTTGTAATGTATAAAAAAAATAGACAAGATAAATTAACACAAGTTATTACTAATGAAGGTGTATTTGTTTGTAATAATAATGAATATAAAGAAGCAACTGAAGAACTTAATGAATTATTAAAAAGTTGTAGAATTGAATATAATAGTAATAAAAAATTAAGTGATTATATATATGATAATATTAATACTCCACATATGAAAAATTTTATGGATGTTGAATATGATTTTGACGAAGAAGTAAAACCAGTATATAATTTAAACCACATAGATATTAAAAAGGCTTACGCTACTTTTGATAAGTGTGATTATTATAAAGGGTTTTTAGGTAAGATTACAGATTTTAGAGAATGTAATAAAATAATGGGCATTGGTATTTATACTATTACTAATATTGAATGTGATATTGAAATTATTAATGAATTAGAATATTTATTTGATGGTAATGCTTATCCATCACCTGAATTAGAATATTTTAAAAGTTTAGGTATTAAATTTGATATTGTTGGTGGTTGTTGGGGTGATTGTGTAAAATTTAGTATACCTGATAAGATGTATGAAAAAAGTGAAGGTGTAAAACATTATTGTAGATGGTATGGATGCTTACAAAAATTAGATTTAAATAATAGATATACTTTTACTTGTAAAGATATTGAATTAGCACAACTTAATGCTTTACATAATGAAGATGTTTGTATTAGAAGTTGTGGTTATAAAGAAGCTATAATTGAATATCCTAAAAAATATGTATACCACCAAGCACACATAGCAACTTTTATACACGGCTATACACGTATTACAATGATACAACAATTATTAAAATTTAAAAATATATCACAAATTAAAGCAGTTAATGTTGATGGTATATATTATGAAGGTGAAGTTGAGGTAATGGATAGATTTAGTGATAAAGAACACAAAGACTTAAAATATATTTACCCTGAACGTACTTATGGTTTTCCGTGTCAAGAAGAATATACTTTTACAAAATTTAGAAAAGATAATAAAATTGAGGTTCACTTAGGAGCTGGTGGATGTGGTAAAACTCATTCTAATTTAGTTGATGAAGGTTTTATAAATAAATTATATGTTGCCCCTTCATGGAAGTTAGCAAAAGCAAAAGAAAAAGAATATAAAATTAATAGTGCTGTATTTCAACGTTTATTAACTGATGACCCTGAAATATGGAAACAATATTACAATAATTATAGTGTATTAATTATTGATGAGATTTCAATGTTAACTGACAAAGAAAAAGAAAAAATTATAAATAGATTTAATAGACATAAAATATTATTTTGTGGTGATGTTGGTTTTCAATTACCACCTATTGAGGGTGATGAATTTAAAATAAGTAATGAATATCCAGTTATTAAACACACAAAAAATTATAGGTGTGTATGTGATAAATTACAAAATATATTAAATAATGTGCGTAAAGAAATATCTAAGGGTTCCTGGTTTTATGATATTAAAAAATTAGGATTACCTATTATTAAATTAAAAGATTTAGATTATATACCACAAGATTTAATTATTAGTAAAACAAATAATAGAAAAGATTTAATTACTAAAAATTTTAAGGATTTAGAAAAATATGTAGTATTAGCAAATTATACTAATTATTGTAATACACAAATATTATTAGAAAAACCACCAGCAGGAATTAGACACGAATTAAGACACGCTTTTACGATTTTCAGTTGTCAGGGCGAGACTGCAAAAAATAAATTGTTTATTGATATAAAAAACTTGAAAGATATTAAAACAATATATACTGCTTTATCACGTGCTAAATATTTATCACAGATTGTATTGTTTGAATAATTTTTTTTATTTATACTCCTTTTTATATCCTATTATTAAAAATATAATATTATAT
>WLWF01001357.1_pt1 | contig 20327 bp, 11 predicted proteins | sample 6718331 | NCBI WGS metagenome assembly WLWF01 (sample SAMN12718692, study PRJNA515312) | sponge metagenome | isolation source: marine sponge | host: Mycale hentscheli | place: New Zealand: South Island, Marlborough, Capsize Point | collected 2003-05-01
CCCAGCCCAAGGCCGCATGTACCGGAGAAGCTGAGATGAGAGCCAAGAGTCGCATCACACCCAGCAGAGGTGCAGGGAGAACATCATCTCCTATCAAGGTCAACATGGATTCCTTGATCCAAGGAGTCAGTCAACAACCTCCACATCTGAGGCTTGTTGGTCAAGGCCAAGAACAGATCAATGGTTGGAGTAGTCCTGTTGAGGGTTTGGCCAAGCGCAACCCAATGCGGATGGTTGCAAGAATCAAGGACTTCCCTCTGGATGACTTCTATCTAGAGATGCTTGATGTAAGCGCAACCGAGAGCTACAGCGTGTTGCTGTACCCCAATGGAGACAAGACGCGACTTGAGATTTTCAGGAACGGTGTGCCTCCCACCTTGAACGTTCATGGGACAGGAATGACCCTGAACAATGGCGGGATTGACATCGATAGCACTGGTTATCTGTACAACACAGAACATCTGTTCAAGGGATATGTCCTTATCAATAATGGTCCAACAGGCTTACTGCTTAATCGAAACAAGACAACAGCTCTTAGTTCTCAACTGTCTCCTTCTAGAGGGAACAATGGATTGATCTTTGTGCAGGCTGTCACCTATGACGTGACTTATACCGTCAAGATTAATGGCTCCCAGGTTGCTACATATTCAACGCCTAGTGCTTCTGATACTGACAATCAGATCAGCACAACCAAGGTTGCTACTGAGCTAGCAAGTCAGATCAATAGCACTGCTGGTTATTCAGCAACACAGAGTGCGTACGTTGTTGAAGTAGTCAAAGACGATGGAGCTGCTTTCAGTATTGACGTTGACGATGGTCGCAGTAATTCACTAGCTAGAGGCTTCACGGACAAAGTGACAAGCCTTGGAGAGTTGCCAACGATTGCCCCTAATGGCTACATCGTGAATGTGGCAGGAGATCCTTCTACAGATATTGATGATCGCTTCTTCAAATTCACTACAAATGACAACGTTAGTTTTGGTGAAGGTGCTTGGGGCGAAACAGTAAAACCTGGCATCCAATACAAGCTTGATGTTGACACGATGCCCATCGTGATACGACGTGAAGCAGAAGGGGTTCTATTCATTGGCCCTGCTGATGGCACTGAGGAGACAGAAGGCGCTTATAGCTTTACCTTCCCCAAGTGGGCTGAACGAACAGCTGGTGACACGAACACGGTTCCAGACCCTGAGTTCATTGGTCAACCAATTAAGGATCATGTTTTATTCAGAAGCAGATATATCGTCTGTGCCGGAACCAGTGTTGTGTTTTCAGAAGTTGATGATATTTTCAATTTCTTCCAAGACACATCAGCTGTACTAACAGACTCTGATCCATTCAGTCTTAGGGCAACAAGCGAACGCAGCTCGCAATTGAATTGGCTGCTACCTGTTGATGAATCAATCCTAGTTTTCAGTGCATACAGCCAGTTTCAGGCAAGACCAGCTGACGCTGATGTCTTGACGCCAACGACAGCAATCATTTTGCGGTTGAGCAATTTGGAGAGCAACCCAGACATCAGGCCAAAGCTTGCTGGTCCTCAAGTGTTATTTGGGACTAGAGAGTTTGGCTACACCCACTTCAGGGAGTACACCTTCTTTGAGAGCACTCAACGAAAGATCGGTCTGAACTTGGGAGGCAGCAATGACGTGACGTTGAACCTGCCCAAGTACATCGACGGGTTTGTTACCCACTGGGATGTAGGGGAAACAGTTGACACTGTGGTTGCCATTACTCCCACTGATCGCAAGACAATGTATGTCTACAAGTATCTATGGGGCAGCGCTCAGTCTGGGCTAAGCAAGCAGCAAGCGAGCTTCAGCAAGTGGGTCTTCAAACAAGACATCCAGTGGTGCCGCTACATGGACAACATTCTTTGGTTGGTCCTGACTGACGAAGACGGAACGTATAGCTGTCAGATTGCGTCAGACGAAATAGAAGCTCCTGACGCCCTACAGCTGCATCTCGATCGCTTGCTGCTGTATCCCGATTGCAATCAGGATCCACAGGCCAGCAACGATATTGTTGCCACCTACGACGCAGCTACGGACCTTACGACCTTTGTGTTGCCGTATACGCCAGCGGAGAAAGCAGTTGCAGTTACTCGGTTTACTGGTGCCAGTAAAGAAGGCCTGTGGCTAGGGGACAGCGAAACCAACACGATTGTGTGTACAGAGCGAGGCGACTGGACAAACGAAAAGATTGGTTTTGGCGAGCCCTATCAGTTCAAGTATGTGTTCAGCAATGGCTACCTGCCATCAAGGGATCAAAGCAAACAGAAGATCGTGGGTGAGCTTGACGGGCGAACGCAGATCCTGAGATGGCATATTCACCATTATCAGACTGGAGCGTATGACGTAAGAGTCAAACGCAAGTCAAGGTCAAAGGACACTGTTCATAAGTTCAGAGCACGATTCCTGAACACTCTCAACAATAAGCTTGACACTGAAGAATCGTTTGTTGAGACTGGAACTCTGCAGGTTCCAGTTTGTACTCGCAACACTGAATCTGTTGTTAGTGTTGAGTCAAGTAGTTGGCTACCATGTGTCTTAAGTGGAGCCGCTTGGGAAGGCTCCTATAACGATCGCGCTAGAGGAGTTTAATTATGGCTTGGTGGTTACTTGGCGCAGCAGTTGGTGCAGCAACCAATTTTCTCGGCCAGAACTCAGCCAAGGATGCTGCTCGTGCGCAGAATAAGGCTGCTGAAGAGCAAGCAGAAGCGCGGTTTGAAAGAGCAAACAAGGAGTGGGCAATTGACTACCAGTCCAAAGTCGCCAATTGGATGTGGGATGTTGCTGAAACAGAGGCGACTCGTTATATAGATCGTCAAAAAAAGGCTGATTATGAATGGCGGCAGGGGAAGATCATTGATGCTGCAATTAAAAATCTCAACGTCAACCAACAGGCAGTCTTTGACAAGTTTGGAACTGAGGAGAACTTAAGGGCAAAGCAGGAGGCCCTTAGCCTCGACTACAAGATGAGCACTTTGGCCGGTGAAACTGGAGAGGCCCTTCGTCAGTACATGGCTGACATCCAAGCCAACAGTCTTCAAGCCCAGGCCCTTGTCCAAAGCAAGAGCACAGAAGGCCAGGCCTTACAGATTGATGTGACCAATGGCTTTGCGGAAGAAGCCATGAAGAGAGACATCGACACTGTTGCCGCAGTTGTTGGCTCTTCACTAGATAAAGCCAAGAGGGTTATTAGAACAGGAGGTAGCAGTACAGGCCAGAGACAATCACTAAATGCCCTTCAAGCCTTAGGGCGAAGCTATGGAGAGTTAGCAGTACGCAACCGCAGCAGGCAAACAAAAGTCGATGTCTTTAACAGCTCTATGCAGGGAGAAGTAGCAACACAGATGGGAGGCTATGCGTTGTCAATGATGGATAACGTTCAACGGATGAAGTTCAGCAGTGGTAAATACTCAAGAGAAGGCAACAACGCTTTGAACGTATTCAAAGACCTAACGATCCCATCGTTTGTACAGGCCAACCGTCAGGGCAATCGAGAGCTTGAAAGCTTGTATATCGGAACTGAGGCTCGAATCAACGAAGCTTCAATGCCGTTCCGCGAGTCGATCATTTTTGATCCGATTGCTCCTATTGCTGGCCTGAAGCCTGAGTATTACGCGCCAACTCAGGTATATGAACCATCAGGCTTAGACATGGCTCTTGGAGCAATTCAAGGTGGAGTTCAAGGTGCAATGCAATTCTCATACCAGAAAGAAGGCGGTGGCCTAGGTTTCTTCTGATGTTATATTGACACCAGTCAATGAACAACAATGAGCAAGCTCAAAGGTGACGAACTACTGGAACACATCAAAGAAAAGGGAGCGTTGCTTGATCGCAACACCCTGATCGCTGATGCTGGCTACATTGTCACCCGCAATGGTCGCCCTAGCCTTCAACGCACTGAATTCATGCAAGCCATGGCTGATGCACAAGGGATGACTCTTGGCCCACCATCAGTTGGCCCTGGCCGTGGCAAAGAACCTGGCTTTGTATTGAAGGTTGGCCCTAAAGGAATGGTTCCTGTTGGCGCTGCTTACACAAGCAAGATTGGCCTAGCTGCTGGTCAACACGTACAAGTTGAAATTGATGGTGACTGTATCGTCTTAAGTCCTACCAATGAAGTCAACGAGGCCTGCCAGGTGTAACATTGACAGGACGAATGCAGTCGAGCCAAGAGGTCTACTGGGAGGCCTCTTTTTTATGCAGTTTCAAACGACGACCGAGTGGTAAATCACAACCGATTCAGACAGTAATCTGCGATGAACCTTAGCTGCATCTCTCCTGTCGCAATCTTCAATCCAACTAACTCCATTCCTGTAGCAATAGAATCGAGCAACATTAATCATCTGGCCGAGGCTTCGGGGATGGACACCCCAGCCTAGGCCTACTTCTCTGCCGCATACAAAGCGAAGGATTGCAGGACAATTGTTGAAAGCAATTCCCCCGCCTTAGATCCATCGCAACGATCAACTAACTTGGGTTTGGCAACAAAACAACCGGCCAACACTCCTGCAATCAGGATCAGCTGGAAGCCGATCACTGATGCAAGCAAAGTGAAGGCGGCGCGTTTCACTTGCCAAGCGCATGGTTGGCTTGATTTCGAGCCAGCTGATCTTTTACCTCATCTATTACTTGGTCTCTGGCGTTAATAGCTTCTTCGCCTAGCTTTATTTGTTCGCGGTTTTCGTAAGTAAGGAACGAGGCTTGCGCTGCAGCAAACTGTTGAACTGTCATTGTTTCGACTACAGGAGCAGCAATAGCGACGTAGATGAAATTCTGAGACCCTACATTCGTCATGTTTGAGGAACGATTGAGAACAAACCCGTCAGAAGTAAAGGTTATGTAGTCCTGATCGCTAATGGTTACCCCCCCTTCTTGTGTACTCAAGTTTGCAGCCAGTGCAGCGTTATCCGTTCCATTCCAAAAACGCTTGTTATCAAGGATTGCCCAATTGCAGTCAGAATCAGTCATCGTTGCATTTTTAAGCATTACCCACTGAGGCTCAAACCCACAAGAGACTGTCGTACCCACCCCTACACCTGCATATCCACCACACTTAATCAGTCCGGGTGTATCAGCGAAGAGGTAGGCGACGTATTCCTTGTTAAGGCCATTGCTTATACTCCCCACAGTGAATTCGGTTGCGGTTGGTGCTGTATCGTCCCAGGCTGTCCCACCCACAGCTGCATTTGTGAGATTCAGCCTTAGGTAATCATCTTTCCCTACTGCCTTATGGTATACCCACCAGTCAACTTCCTCTGATCTAGATTTAGCGATAATAAACCCAGGTGTTGTGGTTAAAGCATGGGGGAGAGTAGCCGCTCCTCCAGTACCGGTCCAGGTTTGAATATCGAAGAAGTTAGGTGCTTTGCGGAAACTAAAGGAGGCATAGTCGTAACCACTGCTATTAATAGACGAATCGACTCCCAAATTAAACCCATTTGAGTTAAAAGATTCAAACTCAGGCAAAGGAAACTCTGCCGTAGTAGAGTTTGTCATAAGCCTCTTACCTGCACCTCTTGCAGTGTCGTTTAGCATGTGACTCGTGGCAAGGCTTCGATTTTTAATCCATACAAGCCCACCGTCACCAGCTAGATTTACACCGTTAGTAATAGTCTGAGGGGTATCAGTACCCGCATAAAGCGTAGTTGAGAACATATCATCGACTGAAGGATCCCCAGTTGGCTGTACAGAAGCTTCTTCAAAGCCAGTAGCAGGGCTACGACTATTACTGTTCTCTGATGCAACACCTACCGTAAGAACTGTATTAGGCCCTAACTCATCATCAGGTGTATTGCCTGTTGGGAATACTGGCGGGAAGGTAAGAGTGAGCCCAGGGTTAGTTGCAGATGTTGTATACGGAGGATCCATAGGAACGAGCCTCAATGAAGACACATCACCGCTGGAATTAAAGTCCAGGTAGAGCTTTGTAGTCTGCTTTATGGTTTCAGGACCAACTGCATAATCTCCTACGGCCCATGTACCAGTTACATCGTTTAGGGAGAGAACATTATCTACAGCCGAGGCAACGGTTCCTGTCGCTACTGATGGAGCGGCAGCGGTTACCGAGTCGCCAGCAGTGAATGCCTCGCTAACGGTTAGTCCTGTGTCTGCATTATCGGCGGCGTTATACGTCTTGTTGTCAGTAAGGGTTAGTGTTTGCGTTGTGCCACTTATGCTCCACATCACACGGTTGGTGCCATCATTTGAAACTGCAACGAACTTACCACCACCGTAAGTGGCTGCACGCCAACTGTTGCCTTCTGCAGCTGATGCTGATGTCCAGCTGATACCGTCAACTGACCACATCACACGGTTGGTGCCATCATTTGCAATTGCAACAAAACTACCATCACCGTGAGTGACTATATTCCAACCATTAGCTTCTGCTGCTAACGCTGATGTCCAGTTAATACCATCAGTGGAATACATCACTTGGTTGACTCCAGCGCTTGAAACTGCAACAAACTTGCCGTCGCCGTAAGTGACTGAACGCCAACTATTAGCTTCTGCCGCTAACGCTGACGTCCAACTGATACCATCAGTTGACCACATCACACGGTTGGTTCCATTATTTGCAACTGCAACGAACTTTCCATTGCCGTGAGTGACTATATTCCAACCATTAGCTTCTGCTGCTGATGCTGATGTCCAGCTGATACCGTCCGTGGAATACATCACTTGGTTGGCGCCACTACCTGAAACTGCGACGAACTTTCCATCACCGTAAGTTACTGAAGTCCAACCATTAGCTTCTGCTGCTACTGCTGCTGTCCAACTAATACCATCAGTTGACCACATCACACGGTTGGTGCCATTATTTGCAACTGCGACAAACTTTCCGTTGCCGTAGGTCACTGAAAACCAATCACCGCTGCCAGGTGATGCTGCTGATGTCCAGTCAACACCATCAGTGGAATACATCACTTTGTTGGTTCCATTAATTGCAACTGCGACAAACTTTCCGTTGCCGTAGGTTACTCCATACCATAAGTTATTCTCTGCTGCTGGTGCTGCATTCCAGTCACCATGGACTATGGCTGAATTCTCACTGACAACTGCACTGGTTCGTGGGGTTATTTCGGTGTCAAACGTACCAGAGACATAAGCATCAAAAGTCTTCTCAGCAAGTGGGATGCCATCATCGATGTCTGAGGTAAATACAAACTCACTATTAGTAAATCTATCTCCTTCAGGACTGCTTTCAACCAAAAGCACAGAGTTGACAACGGTAGGCACCTCTGCGACCAACCTCTGATCTACAGTCCACCTGAAATACAACACGCCGATCTGCAGGTCGCCGACATAGACAACATCCTGAGTGCTGTCAGGAACGTCTGCATACTGAAGTTGGCCAGACCAAAGGCCATTGGAATCAGTTTGAGTTACAGGCTGATTGAAGCGTGTCCCTGCTCCTGTGCTGTTATCAGTCCAAACAACATTGGTGTCAGGCGGCTGCGCAGTAAATGTAATCGTCTCTGAAGTCAATATTGTTGAACCCGCTGGAGCTGCCGTACGAATCGTAAGAATGTAAGGATCAAGTTCTGTTCCACTGCCAGGAACAGAAGGGCTAACAGTTAAGTCATTGTCACTGGGGAAAATTCCTCCTCCTCCAAGACTGTCTTTCACTTCCTTCCCTGTGATTTTGTAAGGAGTTGAACCCCTTCCTACAACCATCAAGTCTGTGTCTTCAAGTGTTGCCACAAGTTTCTCCGATTCAATTGAATAATTAACGCTTGAACGATTGACAACAAAATTGTCTGAATTTTGCAGAGTCATGGAAGAGAAGCAAGGGATGAAACGTCGTAAGGGATAAAACTGTTTGGAGTCACACTCACCACAGGTTTTGCTGGATCTGATGAATTAACCGTGACATCATTTCCAGCAACGATCAATTCAACGCCTCCAGACGGTGCCGGTAACATCTCCCAAGACACGCCGTCATAGGCAACACGTTCTGCTCCCGTTAGGGCACTACCGCCAATTCCTGTCCAACTGTTATCGACAACACCTGATGTTGCTGTATTGACGTACAGGTCTCCATCTGAGCTAGTGGAAGGAGCAGCAAGAGTGAGATCACGAGTTCCTTTGTAGTCCAGGCCGCCACCGCCTCCTGTTATTTCAACCCAAGTAGCGTTGTTCCTGCCGTAAGTTTTGGAATCAATTGGAGCTTCAGGGACTCCGCCCTGATCAGGGGGAATTTCACTCCAGCCGCCATTAAGCCTTACATATTCCTTGTTATCTGATGGAGCGTCAGCAATGCCTGGCGGAGGAACTACTGCCCAGGCATTGCTCTCTCTGCCGTAGAGGTTCCCATCATTAGGAGCCTCAGTGATAAAGCCTTCATTTACAACCGCAATACCGTCATACAGTTCTTGATCAACGTACATGGAGAACTTCTCTCCAGTATTTAGCTGCCCAGCTGTTAGCTGGCTAGACGCTTGATATTCAACGTACTCTGTTTGGTAAGGAGTAATGCGTAAAAGCTTTATCCATTCTCCTGCCGCTATTCCAGTATTTAGAACAATCTCTGTTCCTTCTGTATTGAACTGATAGTCAGCGTTGAATGTCAACTCAGTATATACAGCACCACTGTCAACGCTCTTGTACACATGAATGTGCGAGCGTTGAAGGTAGTTGATTACATTGCCGGTTTCAGTGGTCAGCGGGAATGTTGTAGTTCCCGGCGGCGAAGCGTCGTAGATGTTCCCGCTATATGTCCAGGTAGCCATTGGCAAAGAGTTGCATTAAGACAAGCCTACCGCTAGTAACCTCGGCGGGCTCGGCTAAACAATCCGTCCAACTCTGTCTGCATCCTTTCTTGCTCTTGCCAGTTACCAGCCTTCTTCTCTCTCTTAATTTCACTAAGCTTTGCTTCTCTAATCATAACGTTGTCGTTTAGTCTTACAAGGTCTCTGTAGCCAATAGCTTCGTACTGTCTTCTGATCTTGTTTAGCTCGTCCTGTATCTTTGTTCTTACATTTAGCGTTGTGTTGCCCTTGAGTCTCATGTACTCAGCAACGTCAGGCCGCCTTCCAAACCTGATGATTGCGTCTTGCAATGACACCCCTTTAATCCTTACCTTTGAAATCAAGCCATTTAGCTGCTGCTGCTCCGCATCCGTCAGCTTGTTGGCTCCTCCGTACTGAGTGAAACCGCCAGTGACCTTAAACAGCACGTCATAAGCTTCATCGCTTTTTAAGTTCCTTGGGAACATTGGAATGGACTGTTCAAATGGGTTCATCCCCTCAGGTCCATAGCCTGGATAGATAAAGACTGGATCGCCAGAAACTGGATCAATGTGTTGAGGCCTTTTGACTCCTGGCATCCGATCCGCAATCTTTGAAAAAATGCCGCTAGTAAACAAGTTCTCATGGATCCTCCACATTTCAGTGATTCCAACAGGCTCGATGATCCCCTTGTATGGATCGTTAGCTCTATCTATCTGAGACAACAATCCACCAAATGGAACTTGCGTAGCTGCATAGTCCTTAGCCAACTTGCCGACGTTGCTGTTGATCCGTGAAGGATCAGTGAAGACATCTAAGAACGTCTGCAAGCTGCCAAAGAAAGAAGCATCAAACACGCTTGTGGCCATCAATCCAGCAATTGCAGCAGTGACGCCTTCCTGTTCTTCTGTCGTCATATATGCCGAGTAGCTGCCAGCGTCAGCAGTCATCCGCATGATTGTTGCGAATGGCTCCGGCATCCTTGCAAAAGGGATATTCCCCGCTGGGGTCTTCCATGTGTAAGCCTCATTCCCTTGCTTCTTCCACGCATACTGCGCTTCCTTTCGCTTGCCTTGTGGCATGTAAACGGCAGGACCGCCACCCGACATCGCACCGCTCATCACTTGTCCCCAGACGGTCGTGATGATTAAACTCATCGTTGCAACTTGACCCGCATAAAGAGCTGATTGAGCTGGGTCTTGCAGCAACTTCTTTTGAATATCTAACAATGTTGCGCTTGGGTTGAAACTGTTCTGCTTCGCAATGTTGAACGCATTCCCAACAGCTCCAACACCCATAGATTCAAACCCTGTAATCAGGATGTTGGTTGGCGTTTTGATGAACGGGAAGAAAGGCCTAAGCGCAGGAGCTGTCTTGAGAATGTTGTTGACCTGATTTGCCAGCCTGTTGTCCTGCTGAAACGTTGCCTCTTCTGCAACGGTGTAAACGCTTCTTCCATACTCAGCAAACTGTCCAAGGTCATACTCCCCGCCACCTTTGAATTCATATTTATCCCACACCTCTTTGCGATCCAAATTGAAAGCCAGCGCCATCTCTTCTCGCACGGCCTTAGTCATTCCTTCCTTGGTCGTTACGTCCGCTCCGTCTTTCAACGCACGTCTGACCCCACGAGCTGCGACCTCTCCTCTAATTGCTAAGTGCTTTGCTACTTCATCAGTTCCTAGTAACGCTCTGCCAGGTAAGCGAACAACTTGCCCAACCTTGCCAATGACATCAATAACGCCTGGATTTGCGTTCTCGCCTAACAGATCTCTTGCTTCAGCCTTAGTAAAGCCAAGCCCTCTCTCTGCATCAACCTTTGTATGAGTAGGCAACTCTTCCATGAAAGCTCTACGTCCAACCAACAGCGCATCACCAGCTGCTTCATACATCGCGCCAAGAGACGCTGATGCTTCAAGCATTGCTTGACGTTTGATCCCTGGAGCCCAGATAGAAAACGCTTGCGCTCCCACAATCTGCATAGCGGGACGAGCCACGGCATAAGACAAAGCAGCAACGTTTGTCAGCAGCGTATTGGTATTAGAAAGCAAGCCATTGATAAATAAAGTTGACCACCACTTACCTGCGATTGTCATTCCTGTTGTTGCTCTTGCAATATCAGCAGGATTGTCCAGGTATCGCACAGCTTCTGCCATGTCAATCAACATGTTGATTGCTTCACCTGACTGATCAGGATCCCCAAGTTTTGCTGCAATCTCAGCAAACTTTGTGTTTAGTCCATCAAGCTTGTCTGCTTGTTGAATACTACGATCAATCTCAATGTTGATTTTTTTTAGCTCCTTCAAGTCTCCTTTGTTTTGGTAAGCCAAGCCTCTACCCGTCTTTTGCTTCCAGCCCAGCATTACTTCTGCAACTCGACCAACACCCTGCATCTCACGGGCCAACGCCATTCCTTCCGCCGTGGCATCAACTCCACCATTGACCTTGCGCAAGAACTCACCAGAAAGGTCTCTTATCGCTCCTCCTCTTTGCTGCAAGTACGTGTCAGTTGTCGCAGCAGCCATTCCCATAACTTCTGCGTCAAAGCCTTTACCTACAAGCTCACCTGACTTATTGACATAAGCCCAGTCTTGAGAAATCCAATAAGCCTCAAGGTTCTCATAGCTCATGTTTGAAACAATGCCAGCCTCTTTTGCCAGCTTTTTAGCTTTTACTTGATCAAAATTTCGCTCTTGTATATTTGCACCACCTTCTTTGTCCCTAAGCATTTTCCCAACAGCAGCATTGATTGGGTCACCTTCGTCATTGAAAGGATTGCGTGAATACTGACTTGCAGCCGGATGGCAAGAGGATGATGTCATGAGCAGAAGGTGTCGTTTTTGTAGAAGTAGGAAGCCTCATCAGCCAGGACATCCACGTCACGTTTGGCCCTGGCTAGTGGTTCTATGAGTTTCATGGATGTCTCCATTTTGTCCAAGATGTTTCTTAGGACTCTTAAGCGATTGCCTTTGATCTCTCCAGTTTGAATCAAGGCTCTTACTCCATCAGCAAGTTGATTCATCTCTGTCATTGACATCTCAAAGGTGTTCTTATTCATCCCAAACTCACGCCGCATCACATCGCTGTATTTCAGCAATTCGTCAACCTGAGTCTTGGAAAGCTTGACTGTTCCTTTGATGTCAGAGTCAAGGATCGGATCACCCATGTAATAGGAAGCTCTTTGCGGTGACTCGTCTGCCTCCATCTGCTTGGCTTTGGCCAACAGCGCTTCTGCTTGGTCTTTCTTGGCCTTATCTGCTGCCTTGGTTGCAGCTCTCTTAGTGGTAAACGATTGAATGACTTCACCGTTTTCATCTGTCATCACCCACCCACGGCCTGTTGGAGCCTTCTCAATTGATGGTGGCTTGATTGCCTGACCGCGATTCATCTCAACAATTAAACGACCAAGGTTCTCTGTTATCAGCTCGTCGTCTGTTGGGCCAGCCTTTGCAGCTGCTGCACCTGCAGCATCTAAACGTTGAGCTTCAGTGATCTCAAGTTCGTTTGCTTCAACAGCAGCCTTAGCCGTCTGCCTTTCAGCAGAAACCTTGGAGCGTTGATATTCTCCATCTTCGTATTTGTCATAGGCGTCAACTGCTTCTCTCCTTGCTAGATCGTCTTGAACCTTGGGATCCATTGACCCTGGATTCATTGGCTCAACTGATTCCAGCCACTCCTCATACTTGTCAGTGTCAACAACCTGATCTATTGACTTCGCAAGATTGATTGACCTGTCACCACGATCAAGAGAAAGCGCACGTCCTCTTACATAGAAAACATCCATCGTCAATGGATCAATCGTTGCCCAGCCTTCCTTTAGGCCACGGTTGATGATTGCGTTATACCAAATTGATTCAGGGACTTGAGTGCCACCAGCGTCATTAAAACGAAGAGGGTTTTCAGTTAATAAATCAATTGCATCAACACGAGTGTTTGGGACTAACTGCTGAACCCGACGCATTCCCTCCGCAAGAGAACTGCTGACATTTCCTCCTTGATAAAGAGTCTTGAACGTTGCATTCATGTCATCACGGAATGCAGCCGAGATTGTCTGCGGTGTCATGAATGGACGCTGTGCAGCAACCTCCATTCCTTGCTCTAGTTCTTGGATAGGACTTCTTGCCGGTGGCAATCCCTTTTGACCAGTGACATCACGAACCTGAACAGGTTCAACCGCAGGAGATAAAGCACCGGCAGAAGCTTGCCCTGGTGGCAATTGCGCTGCTTGCCCTGGTGCCATTGGATCATCAACGATCCCAACATCTACATTTCGAGTGGCAAGACCATCATTAGGTAATAGACCTTGCTCAGAGAACTGCTGACCAGGAAGCCTTCCTTGGCCTACAACCTCATCAGAAAAGTCTGGCCCGCCTGGCAGCTTTGGCTGGCCTTGCTGTTGTCTTCTTTGTAAATCAAGCAGCTGTTCTGCATTGAGATCGTTGAGGTAACTCTGACTTTGCTTTGTCCCTTGAAGCGAGTCGTACAGCGCATCAAGTTGTTTTGGATTTGCAAAAGGATTAATTCGATTAGCTGTGATTCCATTCTTTATGTCAGATTGAACATCGCGAGGACCAACTTTGCTCAAGCCTTCTGCTAACTCCTGACTCTGCTCATTCAACGCACCAATGATCTTGTTCTTGTCAGCCTTTGACGCTCTCTTGAATTGCTTTGAATAACGGAATAACGTAATCAGATCTGTTAAGCCTTCAAAAGCAAAGGTGAATGGTGCTGTCTCCAGTGCCTGCTTCATCTTGCGATCAAGAGATGAATCAGCAAATTCAGTGGTTTGGAAGAAGCCAGGCTCCATACCAAACGAAACCAACATGTCCCCAAAGGTTTGGTCAAACTCGTCATCACCTTCGCCAGCCATATTCATGGCAGCAAACGTGTCCCATACCAATGCTTCGCCAACTGTGCGAATGCGAGGAGCATTGAGACCTGTCGTCAAAGCTTTAGCGCTAGCTCGCGCTGTCTGGAACATTCCACTCAAGCCTTTGATGTCTTCTGCATTGCTCAAAAGCTTTGATGCTTCAAGCAAAGGCAAGGTCAACTCAGGAGTACGAGATCCAATCTGTGCTGCTTTTTGCGCTGCTGTTCCTCTTTGAAATACTTTTGCTAGATCAGCTGCCTTGTCTCCAGTCTCAAGCTTTTTCAGGCCTGACTTCAAACCTGTAAATCCTTCAGCAATAGGTTCTATTTTTGAAGTGACGGCTTGAGTAACTTTGCCAACTTGTTGACCAACCTTTGTTGAACCAGCTGCTCCTTTCAGTTTTGGCAGCAAACCACCAAGGCGAAGCAATGCACTACCGCCTTTGGCGATTTTCGCAGGTGTTTCAAGGGCTCCCTTGACTCCTTTAAGCGGAAGCTTTGCAAGTGCTTTTGGCGCTGACTTGGCAATGAAAAGCGTGCCAATAACGCCACGAGCAAGGTCATTGATGGCTTGACCTGACTTGGTTTCAGGCCTAAACGTCTCACGCCTCCATTGAGTCCATGGGTTGTCGCGATCATTAAAGACATCACCCCAAGTACCACCTTCGCCCTTGCCCGTTGTTCGCTGATAAAGCTCTTGCCCACCTTCAACAAAGAGATCACCTACCGCTGCAACCGTGTCAAACGTGTCAGTGATCAATGCAACGCCATTGTTCGCAGCAATCTTGCCGATCTCGCTAATTGCTTGACCAGGACCACTAACCCAATCAGGGCGATCGTCTCGGCCAATACCCTCTTTTGCTCTTTGATCAAATGTATTTATATCTTGTTGAAGCGCTTGCTGATCTTGAGATCGAAGACGATCAGCGCCACTCATGCCATACATGGCATCAGATTCACCAAAGATGTCTTCCGTCAACTGGGCTTCTTCGTCAATAATCAACGAACCGTTTTCATCTCTAGGCACTGGTCAGATCCTCCTTTTGTAATCCCAAACGCCAGCGCGAGATCGCTGGTCGCCAAGGAGTCGTGAATAGTTGTTGTCGAACCCACCAGCCTCTAAACGTCCAGTTATTGGGTTGAAGAAAGAATCAGCCCTCGCTTTGGCCATTACTTCAATAGACCAATTGCCTGCCTTCATCAACGAAAGCTTGCCAGCAAAATCGTCTGCTGCCTTAGGAGCCTGAACTGACAGATCTAGATAATTGAACATGAGTCTGTTATATCCAACCGTCCCTGGTCTTAAACCAGCTTGCGCCAAAATAGGAGCCAAACGAGCACCTCTAGCTGTCAATGTACGCATCCATTGAGCATCAACCTGCTTAGGAGTTGCGTTACTGTTACGACCGCCAGAAACTGTGCCGCGATTCCAGTTGTCATCGCCTATGTCTCTGTGACCGTAGTAATGGCGGGTGTATCCACCGTTAATTGTGCGAGTCCCCTCAGCAATCCCAATGTGAACAAAGAACGGATGACGGTCGGCTGTTATCGCAACTGCAACCGTGTCAGTCAAAGCTGTTGGCGGAAGCTGCGGTAAAGGTGGTGATGTGGAAGAAACACGCTCCCTTTTTGCAAACATTCTGTTAAGCGACTTCCAACCATTACTGTTCTGGATTGCTTGAATGCTTTCGCTTCTGGCTGATTTGCTAGCTAGTTCGCCAGCAGCAGCAGGTGAACCACCACCGGGAAGAACTCTGCCTAAAGCATTTAATATTTTTGTCCCACCAACAGCAAGGACGCTACCTTCTCCTTCCTGATCTGGGTTTTTACTTGCAGCAGCAATCTCCTCTTGCATCCCTGGAACCGCCGTGTCATAGCTGATTTCAATGCTGACAGGAACATTTGTCGGAATGCCTTTGCTTCCTGGCGCTCCGTATTTCTGTTCTCTAAACTTCCTGCGAATAATGTTGAGCTGTTCTTTTGCTTTTTTCTCCGCTAATTTGGGTGTGTAAAGGTTTTCTCCATTCGGCTTAACTTGCTCTAATAAAGCTTCTTCATAACGCGCTGCCCAAACATTTTCTGGCCGTGCCCCTGTCTTTTTAGCTGTTTCAATAATTGAATCTCCCCATATCTTGTCTATAGGAACGCCATTTTTTATTGCCTCCATTACTGGTTGCTCGACTGCCTTAACCCTGTCGTCTGTGATTCGCCTCTTCTTTTTGTCCTCTAATACTATTCCTACTGTTCTTTTTTTGATAAGCAAAATAGCTTGCTTTTTAATGGCTGCCTGAAGCTCTGCCCCTTCTGGCATTGGCTTACCTTGGCCTTCAGACTCTGTTCTTACATTTGCTTTTGCATCAGAGAGGAAAGACGAGACAAGGTACTCTTCTAACTTTTCTCCTAGGCCTGTGTTCCCGTCCTTAGTAAGGCTTTCTCTTGCTGCATCAAGAGCTGCATTGACATCAGTGTCTTCTCCTGGTACGAATACACCTTTATTTGCAAAGCCTACTGTTGTTTCTGCAAGCTCCTTAAACGTTCTGTTTTCGTTCACTTGCAATTGTGTAGGCGAGGCTCTTCGCTGTATCTCTTGAATCATCAATTGTTTAGAAATTGATCCGTTTCTCTCTGCTTCCTGAACCCTGTTTACAAATTCTTCTGTAGAGACATTCGGATCGTCAGCCCATGTCTGAATCTGGCCAAGGACTTCTGGATCTACCGTTGTAAGGCTCTGGCCATATTGTTGAGATAAATTTGCTTGCTGTAGAAACGCATTCATTTCTTCAACTTGCTTGGGATCTCCAGACGCATACGCTGCTGCTGCTAAATTCAAGATTGCGTCTGTTGCAAACTTGTCACCATTTAAGGCTCCAGCAAGTAGCTCGCCATTGTCTGCAATTAACTTGTCCCCAATTGTTTGATCTAAAAGTCTGTTGGCTCTTACTTTTAACGTAGTAATCTTTTCAATTGTGGTTTTTCCATCTACTCCAGCTTTATTGCCAAGATCCCAAAAATTAACTGTCGGAGTAATCATGAACTTGATTTTTGATAGCTCCTCCCACGACTCCATAATGGCCATAGCCTTTTCGCCTTCCTCGTTCCCAATCGCTTGCAATACCGCACCCAGCATTCCCTTCTCTTGCGACGAATAGAACTCTGCGGGTGTTTGGTTTGGCTGCGCCTTTGGCCAAGATGCTTTTATTTGTGCGAGCGGCCCATCAACAAGTGCAATTGCACGATCGTCTGAATCGGCAACTTGGATAAAAGTAGTCCCAAAGCTGTCCCAACTTTGTGAAAAATTCGATACTGCTGCATTTTCAAGGTTGGCATTCCTTGCGTCACGAGCAAGCGCTTCTGTTTTACCAATGACTTGGCCTTCAAGTTGCGACAGCTGAGGCGCATATTTGGCAAGATACCCAGGCTCAACGCCTTGAAGAAGAGCACGGCTTTCCGTAAAGATCCGCTGCTTCTCTGCATCACGCTCTGCCTGAGGAGCAGCGGATGCAAGTACCGAACTCGAAATCATTCGGTCCGTTACATCCTCCTTGTATTGACCAACCGCAACACCAGCGCCATAGCTCTTCACCTGATCTAAGGCATAACCACTCAAGGTGTAATCCTTGAGGACTTTTCTTTGCTCTACGCCAGACTGCCTGTAGAAACTACCGTCAGCCATGCCAGGAATACTGGTGATGGCCTCCATTGCCGCAGCATTGCCTTTGGCCTTTAATTCATCATTGGCAACTGGAGCAATATCTTGGACTAAGAAATCAAGAAAACTCTCGACTGCTGCGGTCTTTGCTCTTGCGTTTTTACCAACCTGAGCAGGATTGCGGTTATCAAGATACGCACCATTCCTTGACACCTCGGTTCTAGACCTACCCCCTTGCTTGGTGATCGCCATGGGATTGGCGACATCACCGAAGGCATCAACTTGACCTGTACCAGGACGGCTGTATGTCATCGATTAATACTTGCCACCTTTCTTGCCGCCCTTTGCACCTTTGCCTTTGCACTTACCAGCCACGGGGTTTAAGGTCGAATTACCTCTAATTTACACAATGTCTCGCTCTTCGGAAGATTTTCTGTCCTCATTGCATGGATTGGTTGGAGAACAAATTAAAACACTGTTGTTGTCAGACGATCCAAGAGATATAAAGATGGGCATTGACGCCGGACTAAAGTTCCTAAAGGACAACAACATCACCGCTACTGTTGATAACAGCACCCCCATTGCGCAAATTAAAGACCTACTGCCAACGAAGGATGAACTTGAAAAGCTGATGACAATGACGCCTGACTAAATCCAGCTTCCTCCTTTCCCTCCATCCATAACCTCCGCCCGGCGAGCTTGCTCGATAGACATGCCCATTGCTTGCCGGGTTGCGTTGAGAAGCATCCAACCGTCGTCATCAGCAACGGTTGCAGCAATCATCTCTGCCTGGCGGTCGTTAAACCGAATCTTCTGCGACTGAGCTGCTTGTTCAACAAACCAGCCAATCGCCATCGCAAGAGCATCCAATCGGTCATCGTGCATCAGAGCACCCTTCGCGTGAGTGATCCTGCTCATCTGATAAAACAAGCTGTATGACGTACCCCTGTCGTCCTTTGCAGCCTGCACAACCTTGTTGTCTTCCTCAATCACCCTGCGATCAACAACTAATCGATGGGTTTGCATCACCGGAGCAAGAGTGTCGATGATCCTCAGCTCTTTCCGAGTGTTTGACCGGACCCCTTCAACTCGACATTCAGCGCCTTCTTTTATCAGATATCGCTTAAGCAGCTGCTCGTAAATCGAGACTCCACCGAAATTCGATTCAACAATGATCTCATTGACGTGATGCTTCTTTGCTATCCGGGCGATCTTTGTCCAGAAGGCGTCATCGACACCGCCTAGCTTGCCACCCGCTTCCATAAGGAAGTAATTTCCTCCATTCGCTTTAACCACGCAGTATGCAAATTCGTCAGCACCCCCACCACTAGGATCCAAAGCAAGGACTGTTGGGACTTCATCGGCTGGGATTGTCCCTTCCTGCTCCCTAGGCTTGTAATAAGTCGCGTCATGACTCAAACCTACGCATGGCAGTTCCTCAATCCTATCCCCCTTGGCTGAGTCGTAGATAACAATTTCTGGAAGGTATCGGTCCAGCGTTGTGACCATTAAATGGCCCAACCTCAAAGGGAACTTCTCAATATCACTTAGAGAAGCGTTGAGCATGAACTGCAAGTTCCACTGCATCGGGCTCATTGAAAGCTCTCGCTTCAACAGCTCCTCCTCAGAAAAGCGAGTGTCAGTCGGCTTGCCAGTTCTCACCCCCATCTGATCAACGACTGTCTGCGCCAAGCAGCCTGCGTAAGGAGTAATTGTTTCCGGCACCCGTGCGGGATACATCCGCATCGAATAATTAAGCTCTTTCTTTAACGCGAAGTATATACTCTCTGTGGCACTGTGTGGCGTCCCAAGAAAGATAATTTGTGAATCTGGTCCCGGCTTAATGATTGCCTCAAGTTCAGATAGCGTTGATCGTAGTTTCTCTCGTTGTGTCTGGGTAAGAGCAGTTTGCGGTGTTTCAGTATCATCAGCCAGAATGATTGATGCCCTGGATCCTGTAATTTGTCCTTGCACTCCTCGCGCAGTTACTGATGCTGACTGTTCAATGAACTTACAGTTACCAACATCAAACGCAATTCTTGAATATCTTCCGTCATGGCTATCTGGGATTAAATGTGAAAGCCACGGAACTTCGCAAATCGTTTTTAGCATCCATGAACTCATCGCCTCTGCGCGTCCCATTGAGGCACTCAATATTAATATTTTCTCATCGGGGTTTAAGTATAACCTCCACAACAAATAGAAGGCCGATAAAGTAGATTTACCAACGCCACGAAACGCCGCGATAGCTCTTCTCTGGGGGCCTTTTTCTAAGTAGTCAAGAATTTGACATTGGACTGGCGTCGGAAAATCTGCTAGATGCAGCTCCCTCAACAGCATCGTTGAGAACTGCAGCAGTGATACGTCTGATTCTTTCATCGTGGATGCCTTGTGCGAATAATGAATGAAATCAACCCCTGAGTCACGCCATACTCTTCAGCAATGTCTTCTTGATAAGCCCCGCCTGCGTAACGAGCAATGATCTCTAGGTACTGATGTTCTTTCAACTTACGCTTTTTCTTGTGAGCTTTAGGCCACCTTCCATCTCTTCTTGACTCTCGAAGATTCTCAGTGTGAGTTCCATAGCGCAAATTTTCAGGACGGTTGTCATCGCGAAGGTGATTCACATGGCATACCTCATGACCTTCTGGGCACTCCCCATGGAAAGCTTCCGCCACTAATCGGTGGACCGACTTTGACTTAAACCCCTCTCCAAACGTAATTTTCACCTTCCTGTATCCATCTTGGTTCAAAGAACCCTTTAAGCGTCTTGTGGTTCGCACTCCATAACCCTTCACCCTCCAGATCGCTCCTGTTGCGTCAGCTGCATACAGTCCGGCGGTACTGGGAATGGGCTGCAATAATTGATTCATCAGTCAATTCACGGTTGGTTGATCACGCGGCTGGAGCTGTTACTCGCAGTCGCAACCCAATCCTAGTGGAACGCTGTCAACAGTTGAACTAAGCTCAGCAAAGCTTCTTCAATGTCATGCCTGACATAAATTTGATTGATTTTTTTAAATTTTACAAAGGGACAGCTGAACAACAAGAAGCAGTGCAGCTTCTTCAGTC